>Ga0299912_10003097_pt1 | contig 13653 bp, 13 predicted proteins | sample RVTome_2_FD_207667 | JGI IMG/M metagenome (GOLD analysis project Ga0299912, IMG submission 207667) | Soil microbial communities from uranium-contaminated site in the Upper Colorado River Basin, Wyoming, United States - RVT95D214 (version 2) ...
GTTCTGGTGTCAAAGCTTGCCTCCGGACTTTGCGCCTATGGCCAGATCATCTCGGACGTCAAATACAACTACATGGCCCCTGCCCCGGTGCGGCTGGAGGGCGCGGCGTCGGCGGCCAAACTGGACGGCCTGTTCACCGGGCTGGAGACAAAGGGCGTGGCCGATCTGTCGCGCGACGGGTTTGACCGTGACCGCATTTCCATCCGCCGCAGCCTTGACATGCGCTATGTGGGCCAGGTGCATGAATGCACGGTGGATATCGACCCCTTCCCGCTGGATGAGGCTGCGTTGGAAAAGCTGAAAGCCGCCTTCCATGCGCGTCACGAGGAACTCTACACCTATTCCGAACCGCAAAGCGTGGTCGAGGTGGTGAACGTGGAAAGCGCGATCCTGGGCCGCGTGGACCGTCCGCGCCGGATGACCATGGCCAAGGGCAGAGGCGCCGACAGCGGTAGGTCGGGCACGCGCCCGATGATCTTTACCGCTGACGGCCAAGCGCAGGACACCCCGGTCTATGCGGGGGCAGGCCTGGGCGCGGGCGACCGCATCACCGGCCCTGCGGTGATCGAAGAGGTGACCACCACCATTGTCGTTGAGCCCGGCTGGACCGCAGAGTTGCACGAGTCGGGCGTTTATGTGCTTGATTGGCAGGGCTAAGGGCACGCGGCATGACCATCATCAACTGTGACATGGGCGAAGGTTTTGGCCAGTACCACATCGGCGATGACGAAGGGCTGATGCCCTTGATCGAGGGTGGCGAACGTGGCCTGCGGCTTTCATGCATCGGATTTCAACCACATGCGGCGCACAGTGCAGCTTGCCAAGCGGCATGGGGTCAAGGTGGTGCAGCCGCATACGCCCACACAATTCATGAAGGTCACGATGGACCAGGTGCTGCAAGCCAGCAAAGACCGTAAAGCGGTTCTTGACGGCATCACAGCGGCCCTCGCCTGAGGACAAGGGCCGTGGCGCGCCCGTGCCACGGCCCCAGAGAAAAAGGATCGGTGAATGGGACCCGAACAGCGAGGTCTGGCCTCCCCCCCCCGGCTGCACAGCCGCCGGTTGCGGGTGCGCGGCACATCGATCACGCTGCTAAGCCAGGTTCGCGAACGGGCCGAAACGGATCTTGGCTTTTCCGTCGACTATGAACTGTTGGACTTTCCCACCTGCCAGCGCCGCGCCGCGATGGAGCCTCAGGGTTACGACGTCTACGAACAGTGCTTTCACAACCTCGACATCGTCTGGTTCTGGGGTGCGCTGCAACCCATCGACATCAACCGCATCACCGAATGGGACAATATCAGCGATCTGGCCAAGCAGGGCGGGATCAGCAAATACGCCTGGCGCGGGCATGGCGACGCGCCGGTGCGCAAGCTTTATGTCCAGCCGGGGGGCTTTCTGGGCCCCAAACCGGCGCGCTACATCAGCATGTTGCCCACCGTCCACAACATGGACAGTTTCGGCTATGACCCTCGCGTCTTTGGCGCGACGCAGGGGGTGCAGCCCAGCTGGTCCTGGCTGCTGGACAAGCGCGCCAAGGGGCGGATTGCGCTGGTGGATGAACCGGCCATCGGGTTATTCGACGCCGCCTTGGCCGCCGAAGCCGCGGGTGAGCTTGAGTTTGCCGATATCGGCAACATGACGATCGAAGAGATCAACGCCCTGATGGTCTTGCTGGAAGACCTTCGTCGCCAAGGCTACTTCTGCGGCGCGTGGCGGGATGGCGATCAGGCGGCGCGGCTGGTGCTTGACAGCAATGTCGCGGTGCAAAGCATGTGGTCGCCGGTCTATGGCAAGCTTGGCCCGCAACCCGGCACGTTTGTCGAGGCCGCCCCTTCCGAGGGCTATCGCGCCTGGCATGGCGGGGCCAGCCTGTCGCGTCATCTGGGCGGGGCCGAACTGGACATGGCCTATGACTATCTGAACTGGTGGCTCAGCGGCTATGCCGGATCGGTCATGGCGCGGCAGGGCTATTACATCTCGACACCGGACCGTAGCCGCGCCGACATGACGCCGCAGGAATGGGCCTATTGGTACGAGGGCGCGCCTGCCGCGCATGATCTGCGCGGCCCGGCGGGCGAATGGGTGGTGCGGGCCGGGGCGCGCCGGGCGGGCGGCAGCTATCAGGAACGCGCCAGCCGGATTGCGATCTGGAACACCGTCATGGATGAATACAACTATGCCACCCGTGCCTGGGACCGGTTCATCCGCCGGATCCAAGACACTCGCACCGTGGAAACGGGGGCGGCATGATCCGGTCCGCCAATCCCCTTGCGCAGGAACCGCGGTATGAACTGATTACCCGCGTTCTGCGCAGCAACATCCAGCGCGGCACTTTGCCCGAAGGGTTGGTCCTGCTGGAGGGCCCGATCGCCACGGTGATGCAGACCAGCCGCGTGCCAGTTCAGGCGGCCCTGCGGCATCTGCTGGGCGAAGGTCTGGTCCACCGCTTTGACGGACGCGGCTATCTGGTTGGGCCCGCGGGGAAAGCCATCGCGCCGCTGCGCAGCGACTTGCGCGAATTCACGCTGGATATCCCCGGCGAGGTCGATGACGCGCTGCAGACGCGCGGCACTTGGCGGCATGTCTATGAGCAGGTCGAGGAACAGGTGGCCTCGTGCCAGATCTTCGGCGAGTTCCGCATCGTCGAGACGGAGCTTTCCCATTATCTTGGCGTCAGCCGCACGGTGGCGCGCGATGTTCTGGCCCGCCTGCAAGAGCGCGGTTTGATTCGGAAAAGCGCGACCTCGCACTGGATCGCGGGCCCGCTGACCGCGCGCACCGTGCGCGAAAAGTTCGAGATGCGCGCCATCATGGAACCGGCGGCGCTGCGGATGGCTGCACCGTATATCCGATATGCCGAAGTCGAGCAGCTCTTGGAAATGATCGAGTCGGATGTTGCACTCACTTCAAAATCACTGAGCGATGCCTTGGTGGATTTGTGCATCGCGCAGGCACCAAACACGACCCTTGTCGAGATGATCCGCAGCAACAGGCTGCTGCTGTCATCGGTAAGCAGCGCGCTGACGGCTCTCGGCTTGCCAAACGATGAGGCAACAAATGACCAATACCGGACTATCTTCGATCTGATTTCCAGGCATCCCATTGATTCTGCGGTGGAATATCTAAGAGACCACCTTCAGATCATGGCCCGGCGCAATCTCGCCCGAATGAAGATTGTCGCTGTGATTGGTGAGACGGGAGCTTTCGCGCCATACCTTCTGCCGCAATGAAATGGATAATCGATACAATGACCATTGTTAGGGGCGCGAGGTGGTGTGCAATGCTTCACTTTTGTGCGGACGTTTTGCGGGATGGTGCGTTTGCAGGGCGGAAACAGAAAACGTGAGGACTCGTTGACAGCTTTGAAAAATAGCTATGTTATACGAAGTGCAGTTTTCGTACGGCCTACCGCGCCTCGGGCCAAGGACATCCGGTCGACCGTGGCGCAAGAGGATCAACACGCGGGTGGACGTCAGACGCAGGCGCGATGACCCGGTCTAGAACGAGGTGGCGGTGGAAACGGCAGTATTTCGACTGGAAGGTGTGACAAAGCGCTACGGCGATCTGGTTGCGCTGGACAATGTCTCGCTTGACGTCGGGGTGAACGAGTATGTCTCGTTCCTTGGGCCGTCGGGGTCGGGCAAGACCACCCTGTTGCGGGTGATTGCCGGGTTCGAGAAGCCTGACGCGGGCCGCGTGTTTTTCGAAGGGCGCGACATCACCTTTTTGCCCGCGCATGAACGCGGTGTCGGATTTGTTTTCCAGAATTTCGCCCTGTTCCCGCACCTGACGGTCATCAAGAATGTCGGCTTTGGCCTGACCCATGGCAAATCGCCCCTGCCCGCCGCCGAGGTGGACCGCCGCGCGCGCGAAATGATCGCCATGGTCGGCCTTTCCGGGATGGAGGGTCGCGGGGTCGATCAGATCTCGGGCGGGCAACGTCAGCGCGTGGCGCTGGCGCGCACACTGGCTATGCAGCCAAAGCTGGTCTTGCTGGATGAACCCTTGGGCGCGCTGGACGCCAACCTGCGCGGCCGGATGCGCAACGAATTGCGCGCCATCCGCGAGCGTCTGGGCGTGACGTTCCTGCATGTGACAGGCAGCGAGAACGAGGCGCTGGCCATGGGCGACCGCGTGGTCGTTCTGGATCGTGGCAGCATCATCCAGACCGGCACCGCGGATGATGTCTATGAGGCGCCCGCCTCGCCGGAAGTGGCACATTTCCTGAACCGGTTCAATCTGTTCGAGGGCAAGCTGGCCAATGATCAGTTCACCGGTCCGTTCGGTGCCGTTGTAGCACCTGCTGCGCGCAAATCCGACCGCGACATCTATGCCGTTCGATATGACCGGATGCGCGTGAAACCTGTCTCGGCGCAACCAGAAGGGCCCGCGCTGAAGGCAACCTTCGTGGCATCGGAATACCTTGGCTCGTCGATCATGAGTTTCTTCGAGACCGGCGATGGCCATGTGGTCGAAATGGAACACCACCTCAGCCTCGGCGCGCCCGACATCTACGAGCCGAAGCAGGACTATCTGCTGACATGGAACCCGGATCAGGCCATCGTTTTTGGCCGGGAGGCGCGCTGATGACTGACACCACCGCATCCGGTCCGCGCAAGGACAGGACCACCAGCCTGCTCTTGCTGCCGGGCATCATCTGGATGGCGTTGTTCCTGATCACGCCGATCCTGATGATCGTCTATGTGTCGTTCTGGACACAGACGACCTTCAACATCTCGCCCGATCCGACCCTGGCCAGCTGGAAGCAGTTCTTTTCGTCCGACACCTATATCGGGTCGTTGTGGACGACGATGCGGATCTGGCTGATCGTTTTGGCGACGACGTTCATCGTGAGCTACCCGACGGCGCTGTTCGTCGGCCTTCTGGTGAAAAGCAAGACGCTGTCCACCATCCTTCTGGTGATCTGCATCATCCCGTTCTGGACCTCGTTCCTGATCCGGGTTCTGGCGTGGCGGCCCATGCTGGGCAAGGAGGGTGCGATCAACATCATCCTGCAGAATTTAGGCATCATCCAACAACCCATCGAGGTGCTGTTGTTTACCGAACTGTCGGTGATCATCGGCATGACGCAGATCTACTGCCTGTTCATGGTGGGCCCCATCGCCTTCATGCTGGCCCGGATCGACCGCAACATCATCGAAGCGGCGCGTGATCTTGGCGCGGGATTCGGGCGGATTTTCTGGAAGATCATCTTCCCCTTGTCGCTGCCCGGCGTGGTGGTGGGCGCGATCTTTGTCAGCGTGATGGTCTTGGGCGAGTTTGCGACCTCGGGCGCACTGTCGGGCCGCAAGGTGAACCTGCTGGGCAACATCATCGTGACACAGGTGGGGTCACTGAAATGGGCGATGGCCTCGGTGGTGGGGGTGATCCTGACCGTGGTGATGGGCATCGTGATCGCGGGCTTCCTGCGCATCGTCGATCTGAAGCGGGATTTGTGAGCGATGGAATCGCGTGTCCTGAAACCCATCCTTGGCGTCTATGTCGCGGCGTTCCTGCTGTTCCTCTATGGGCCTTTCGTCGTGCTGACGATCCTCTCGTTCCAGCAGGGGCCAGAAGGCGGGCCGCAGTTCCCGATCATCGAATGGTCAACCTACTGGTATCGGCACATCTTTGGCTTGACCCCGCCGTCACGCATCGCGCCCTTGCCAGTGGGCGAGGCTCTGATACGGTCGCTGGTGCTGGCCTTCATGACCATGGTGACGTCGACCGTGCTGGGCGTGATGGCAGCGCAGGCGTTCCGCAAGCGGTTCAGGGGCGCTAGCGTGGTGTTCTACCTGATCGTGCTTGGCATGATGGTGCCGGGGGTGCTGACCGGCCTTGGCACGTCGCTGCTGGCCAACAACATCATCGGGATCGAGAGGCACTGGTACACCACCGCCTTTGCAACCCATGTGGTGTATACTTTTCCCTTCGCGTTCCTTGTGATGCTGGCGATCCTGAACCGCTTCGATGCCTCGGTCGAAGAAGCGGCCTGGTCTCTCGGGGTCAGCCCGCTGACGACCTTTCGCAGGGTCACATTCCCGCTGATCTTCCCGGGGGTGCTTTCGGCGATGCTGTTTGCCTTTACCCTGTCGCTGGACGAATTCCCGCGCACATTGTTTGCATCAGGGCGCGATCAGACACTGCCCCTGGCGATCTACGGCACCTTCTCGGTCGAGATTCACCCCAACATCTTTGCCTTCGGGGTGCTGACCACGCTGTTCTCGTTCGCCCTTCTATCGGTCTACGGCATCCTGATGGCATTGTCGGTTCGCCGCGCCCGCAGGTTGGCCATGCAGGAGGACATCGTATGACCGTGGCGATTGTCACGGGTGCAGGGTCGGGCATCGGCCGCGCGATTGCGACGCGCTTGGCGGCAGATGGCTACAAGGTGCTGGTCAACGATTTCCGGCTGGAGGCGGCCGAGGCCGTTGCCGCCGAGATCGGTGGGGTCGCCTCGGCCGGGGATGTATCGGACGAAGCTGACGTGTCCGCGATGGTGGCACGGGCCGAAGCGGCCTTCGGCCCGGTGACGCACCTGATCAACAACGCGGGCCATGTGCATCAGGGCCGGTTCACGGACCTCACCGTGCAGGACTTCGACCGCATGATCGCGGTACATCTGCGCGGCACGTTCCTGTGCACCCACGCGGTGCTGAAGGACATGCTGGCGCGGGGCGCGGGTGTCATCGTCAACGTAGCCTCGCAACTGGGGCAAGTGGGCGGGGTCGAACTGGTCCACTATTCCGCGGCAAAGGCGGGGATCATCGGCCTGACCAAGGCCTTGGCCCGTGAGGTTTCCGACAAGGGGGTGCGGGTGAACGCCGTTGCCCCGGGCCCGATCAATACGCCGCTGGTGCGCAGCCTGTCGCTAGACTGGCAACGCGCCAAGGCCGCCCAACTGCCGCTTGGCCGCTTTGGCGAACCCGAGGAAGTGGCGGCCACGGTGGCCTTCCTCTGCTCGCCCGCCGCGTCGTTGTTTGTGGGCCAGACGCTTGGCCCGAATTCCGGGGATGTGATGCTATGACGGAAATCACCCTGATCACGGGCGCAGGCATCGGAATTGGCCGTGCAACGTCACTGGCCTTTGCCATGGCCGGGCAGCATGTGGTCGTGACCGACGTGCTTGAGGCGCAGGGCAACGCCGTGGTTGCCGAGATCAAGGCCGCTGGCGGCAGCGCTGAATTCATGGCGCTGGATGTGCGGTCAACCGAAGGCGCCGACGCGGTGGTTGCCGCCGTCGAGGCAAAACATGGCAAGATCGACACCATCGTCGCCAATGCGGGCATCGCGCATCGGGTGCCCTTGCCGCACCTGACGGACGAAAAGTGGGATCACACTTTCGACATCGACCTCAAGGGGATCTACCGCATCGTGCGCCCTGCATTGGCGGGCATGAAGGCCCGCAAATCGGGTTCAATCGTCGCCCTGTCGTCGATCATGGGCGTGGCATACGGCTGGGATGAACACGTCCACTATTCCGCCGCCAAGGCCGGGGTTGTCGGGTTGGTGCGGGGCTTGGCCGTCGAACTGGCGCGCGACGGCATTCGGGTGAACGGTGTGGCCCCCGGCTATATCCGCACCGCGCAACTCTTGTCGAAGGAACATTCGCTGGGCCCTGATGCGGACAAGGCGGGTGAATTCATTCCCATGGGGCGCATCGGCGAGCCGGAAGACATCGCCGACGTGATCCTGTTTCTGGCATCCAACGGCGCCCGATACATGACCGGACAGGTCGTGGTCGTGGACGGAGGACTGCTTGTCGGGCGCTACTGACTGACCCGGCAGCATGAGAAGACGACTGAACCAAACCAAGACCACAGGAGGTAACAGAATGAACGAAACATCTCTTTCCAGACGGAAGTTTCTGCAAGGCACCGCAGGCTCCATGGCTCTGGCCGCTGGCGGCATGCCCTTCCTTGGCGCGCAGCAGGCTTTCGCGGCGGACCTAGCAAGCCAGGAACTGCGCACCGTCGGCCTGTCCGTGACCGTGCAGGAGCGGATCCTGAACGAGTTCAAGGCCGCCTCGGGCGTCAAGGCCGTTTCCGGCAAGGCCGACATCTTCCCGAACACCCAGACCGAACTGCTGTCGGGTTCGACCGCCTATGACTGCTGGGAAACCATCGGCGAACGTCTGCCCTCGATCGTGCAGACCGGCCTTGTCTCGCCGATCCCGACCGCCTCGCTGACCAACTGGACCGGCATTGGCGAAAGCTTCCTCAAGCCGTCCGACAAGTGGGAACGCCGGGCGCAGATCGTCGGCCAGATCTGGACCGACGAAACCCAGACCGCGCTGAACATGGTGCCGACGGTTTACAACTTTGACTCGATCGGGTTCCGTCCCGACCTGGTCGATGCGGAAGAAGCCTCGAACTGGTCGGCGTTGTTCGATCCGAAGTTCAAGGGCAAGACCGGCCTGAACGTTGACCCGCTGATCGCCTTCGGTCAGGCGGTCATGGCGATGAACGAGCTGGGATTGCTGGAAGTCGCAAACCCCGGCAACCCGGACGCGGCCGCCATCGAAGAAGCGTCCAAGTTCCTGATCGCGAAGAAGAAAGAAGGCCAGTTCCGCGCCCTTTGGGGTGACTTCGGCGAGTTGGTGAACCTTCTGGCTTCGGGCGAGATGATCATTGCCGATGCCTGGCAGCCCGCCGTGATGGCCGTTAAGGCGCAGGGCGTTCCGTGCTCCTACGCCACGATGAAGAAGGGCTACCGCGGCTGGGCCATCGGCGTGTCCGCGCTAAAATCCTCGCCGAACCTCGACGCCGTTACCGCCTATGCCGACTACTGGCTTTCGGGTGGCCCGGCGGTGGCCGTGTCGGAACAGGGCTACTATTCGCCCAACGACAAGGTCAAAGCCGTCATGGCCCCCGAGAAGTACGCCTTCTGGTATGAAGGCGCACCGTGGGTTGGCGCCGAAGATCGCGGCATCAAGGAAGGCGATCTGCGCGACGGCGGCTCGCTGGCGACCCGTGCGGCGAACGTCGCCTACTGGCACCAGTGGCCCGATGAGTACGACCTGCTGATCCAGAAGTGGGACGAATTCCTGTCCGCGTGATTCTGACAAACCGGGCCGGGGCATCGCGCCCCGGCCCATCACGACCTGAACGCAAGGACGCTCCACTTGGCCTTTGACCTGCAACTTTCGCATATCGGCAAGGTTTACGATAACGGCACGCCTGCCGTGATCGACTTCAACCTTGACGTGGAAAAAGGCGAATTCATTGCTTTCCTTGGCCCGTCAGGCTGCGGCAAGACCACGACCCTGCGCATGATCGCGGGGTTTGAAACCATCACATCGGGCGATCTCTTGATCCGGGGCAAGCGGGTGAATGACCTGCCGCCCGAACGGCGCCCGACCTCGATGATCTTTCAGAACTATGCGCTGTTCCCGCACATGACCGTGCGGAAGAATGTGCATTTCGGGCTCGAGGTGAAGAAGACCCCCCTCGCCGAGGCCAACCGCAAGGTGGACCGCATCCTCGACAAACTGGGCCTGACGGATGTCGCCGACATTCGCCCCACTCGCCTGTCTGGTGGTCAGCGCCAGCGCATCGCCTTGGCGCGGTCACTGGTGGTAGAGCCGGACATTCTGCTGCTGGACGAACCGTTGGGCGCGCTGGACGCAAACCTGCGCAAAAGCATCCAGAACGAATTGAAACTGTTGCAGCGCGATCTGGGCATCACCTTCGTTTTCGTGACCCACGCGCAGTCCGAGGCGCTGGCATTGTCGGACCGGATCGTCGTGATGAACGCCGGGCGGGTCGAACAGATCAGCCCGCCACGAGAGCTTTATACCCGCCCCTCAAGCCTGTTTGTCGCCCGCTTTATCGGGGCGAATACGCTGATCTCGGGCAAGGGCAGTGCCAGCGGGGATGGCAAGGTTCAGGTCGACTCGGCCTTCGGCCCGCTGGCCGCGCTGGAACATGGCGCGCCTCTGGCCCCCGGCGCTGCGGTGTCGATCGTGCTGCCGGCCGAGGCGATGCATGTTCTGCCCGGCACCATGCCCGAAGCTGAGGTCCGCGCCCAGCATGGTGCCAACGTTATTCCCTGCCGGATCAATCGGATGCAACTTGTCGGCCACATCATGCAGATCGCGCTGACCTTGCCCAACGGCGATGCCGTCACCCTGGAAGGGCACGTGGACAAATACCGTGGCCTGTTGGTGGCCGGCGAGGCAGGCTATGTCGCGTGGGCGCCCGAAGACGCCACGCTGATCGTCGAATAGGCGGGGCCATGTCTGTCGGCACTGTCCAGCAACTGGCCCAGGACCTGCGCGAGGGGCGCACCGACCCCGTCGATCTGGTGGCCGAGGTCTTTGACCGGATCAAGGCGCATGACGACCCCGCGCTGTTCATCCGCACCCTGCGCCCACGGGCCGAGGCCGAGGCGCGCGCCGCGCGCGAACGGCTGCGGTCCGGAAATCCGGCCAGTCTGGCCGATGGCGTGCCGATGGCGTGGAAAGACCTGTTCGATCTGCGCGGCAGCGTGACCACCGCAGGATCGGCCGTTCTGCAAGGATCGGCCCCGGCGACGGCGGATGCAGCCCTGGTAAATGCCGCGATGCGCGCCGGGATGATCAGCGTAGGGGCGGTCAATATGACCGAATTCGCCTATTCCGGCATTGGGTTAAACCCGCACTACGGCACACCGCGCAACCCGCGCGATCCGCTGGTGGCACGCTCGCCCGGCGGGTCATCCTCCGGCAGCGGGGCGGTGGTGGCTGCGGGGATCGTGCCCGTGTCCATCGGCACCGATACCGGTGGGTCGATCCGGATTCCGGCGTCGTTCAACGGCGTGGTGGGGTACAAGACTTCGGTCGGGCACTATCCGATGGAGGGGGTTTTCCCGCTGTCGCGCACGCTCGATACACTTGGGCTGCTGGCGCAAACGGTGGCGGATTGCGTGCTGACCGACGCCGCCCTGCGCGGGTTGCGCGCACCTATGGCCGAGGCCGCCCCCCTGACGGCGCTGGATTTCGTGATCCCCGACACGCATATGCTGGATGATCTTTCCCCCGCCGTCGACGCGAATTTTGAGGCGGCCGTGCAGCGCCTGACCGCAGCAGGCGCACGGGTGCGCCCGATTGCGCTGCCGGAGCTGCGCGAGGTGGCAGAGTTGATGGGGCGCTACGGCACGCTGACCTCGGCCGAGGCGATGGACGTGCATCACGAACGCCTCAGCGGGCCCGAGGCAGACCGGATCGACCCCCGCGTCGTTCGCCGGATCCGCATGGCGGACGGTATGACCGCCGTTGCCCTGATCCGCCTGCAACGTGGACGCCGCGAATGGATAGCCCGGATCAACGCGCGCTTGGGCAACGCCATCCTGATCTGCCCGACGACCCCCACGGTCGCCATGCCCATTGCGCCGCTCGAGGCGGATGTCGAGGTGTTCTTCCACCACAACTTCCGCACTCTGCGCAATACCGCCATCGGCAATTTCCTTGATTGGTGCGGCCTGTCGATCCCCAGCGGACAGGACAGTGACGGAATGCCCACCGGGTTCATGCTGTGCGCCGCGCACGGGCATGACCGCGCCGTGCTGTCGGCGGGACTTGCCATCGAAACCCTGGTGCGTGGCTGACCGCGCCCGAATACCTTAATTACCACAGGAGGATGAAGACTATGGCTAAGAAAATTATGTGCGCCTTCGGCACCGATATCGACTCGGTCGCCGGGTGGATCGGGTCCTATGGCGGCGGGGATTCGCCGTCCGACATTCAGCGCGGAATCTTCGCGACCGAGGTGGGCGTGCCGCGCCTTCTGCGCCTGTTCAAGAAGTACGACCTGAAAACCACCTTCTTCATCCCTGGCCATTCGCTGGAAACCTTTCCCAAGGAAATGGAGATGATCGTGAACGGCGGTCATGAGGTTGGCGCGCATGGCTATCTGCACGAAAACCCCATCGCCATGACGCCCAGCCAGGAAGAAGACGTGCTGGTCAAGTCGATCGAGCTGATCAAGGGCCTGACCGGCGCCGCCCCGCGCGGCTATGTCGCCCCGTGGTGGGAAATGTCCAACTCGACTGCCGCGCTGCTGCTGAAGCATGGCTTTACCTATGACCACAGCCAAGGCTACCGCGACTTCCAGCCGTTCTATGCCAAGGTGGGCGACAGCTGGAACACCATCGACTATTCCAAGACCGCCAAGGAATGGATGCACCCGCTGAAACACGGCAAGGAAATCGACCTCGTCGATATCGCGGCCAACTGGTATGTCGATGACCTGCCGCCGATGATGTTCATGAAGAAGGCCCCCAACAGCCACGGCTTCGTCAATCCCCGCGATATCGAAGAGATGTGGCGCGATCAGTTCGACTGGGTCTACCGCGAAATGGACTATGCGGTGTTCGCCTTCACCATCCACCCTGATGTGGCAGGCCGCCCGCAGGTTCTGCTGATGCTGGAACGGCTGATCGAATACATCAACAAGCATTCGGGCGTGGAATGGGCCCCGTTCGAAGATATCGCGAATGATTTCCGCAAGCGCTATCCCTTTGGTGGTGCTGCACGCCCGGAAGTGATCTGACCCCCTCAGCCGGGGCGGCAACCGCTGCCCCGGCTGGACTCCGAAAGGATTCGCGATGTGCAATGCCTGCGGCAACCCCGCTGTTCCGGGCCATTGGACCGATGGGGGCGCGGCCAGCCCCCGTGACCGTCTGCGCGCGCGCTTCCACCGCGCGGCGGTATTGAATGCCATCCTGCGGCCCTATGGGTTGAGCGCGTATGACGGCGGCAGCGTGCCGGGTATTCAGCTTTCCACCCTGTCAGGCGCACAGGTGATCGTGCAGAACCTCACCGAAGTCTGGGCCGAAGCAGAACGCCTTGGCGGCCGTCCGATAGACCCGCTCGATCCGCGGTATCTGAACGATGACTAGGCCAGCCGAGGGGCGGCTGCGCCTGACGGTACTTGGCGGCTATCTGGGGTCCGGCAAGACCACATGGCTGCGCCACCAGCTGCACGCCGGAACCTTCGGCCCCGACACCCATGTGATCGTGAACGAGGCGGCCGAAACACCGGTGGACGACGCGCTCTTGGGGGCTGTCACGCTGCTGGCGGGGGGGTGTTGCTGCTGTGTGGGGCAAGGGGCGTTGATTACCACCCTTCGCCGGATTTGCGATGGCCGCAGCCGCGAAGGGGCGGCGCGGCTGGACCGGATCGTGCTGGAAACCAGTGGCCTTGCCGATCCGGGGGCCATCGTCGCCGCCATTCAGACCGATCCGGTTCTGGTGAACCACATCCTTGTGGGTGAAACCCTGGTTGCCGTCGATGCGCTGCACGCGCTGGCCCAACTGACGACCGAGCCCTTGGGGCGGCGGCAGGTGGGGGCGGCGGATCGGCTGATCCTGACCAAGACCGATGCCTGCGCACCCGCTGCCCTTGCGGCGCTGCGCGCCACTTTGGCGATTCTCAATCCGGGGGCGGAAGTGGTGGCCGCAGTCCTGGGCGAGAACGTCGCCCTGCCGCACCTGCCGCCCGATACCACCCCCGCCCCCCTGCCACCCTTTCCCGCAGAAGACGGCCGTGGCCCGATCCTGCCCACACAAGTGCAGGTGGACCCCGGCATCGACTGGTCGGCCTTCACCTTGTGGCTATCAGCCCTGCTGCACGCGCGCGGCGATGATCTGGTCCGGGTCAAGGGCGTGAT
>Ga0299912_10003098_pt1 | contig 13650 bp, 18 predicted proteins | sample RVTome_2_FD_207667 | JGI IMG/M metagenome (GOLD analysis project Ga0299912, IMG submission 207667) | Soil microbial communities from uranium-contaminated site in the Upper Colorado River Basin, Wyoming, United States - RVT95D214 (version 2) ...
GCTGGAAGGCCGCGCTGTCCTCTACAATGTTTTCCTGGATGGGAACACCTTCACGGACAGCCACTCGGTAGACAAGAAGCCTTTTGTGGGGGATCTCCAGGCAGGCCTGGTTGTCCAGTGGAACCGTTTTCGCATCAGCTACACCCAGATATTCCGAACCAAGGAGTTCGACGGCCAGGACAGCGGGGACATCTACGGTTCGGTCAGCCTCTCCTATCACTTCTGAATCTATGCTAGAGATCTTTTTTGAAAGGTTCTAACAGTTCAGACATTGAATCGGATGTTCAGAATGTCTCCGTCTTTAACCCGGTAATCCTTGCCTTCCAGGCGGAAGAGGCCCTTTTCCCGGATGCTTTTCTCAGAGCCGTATTGCAGACAGGCCTCATAAGAGAAGCATTCCGCGCGAATGAACCCCCTTGCAAGATCTGAGTGGATGGTTGCAGCAGCGTCAAGGGCCGTGTCTCCCCGCCGAACATTCCACGCCCGCACTTCATCAGAGCCCACGGTAAAGAAACTGATGTATCCGAGGATCTCATAGGCCAGGTTGGTCAGCCTGCGGTAAGCGGATTCAGGGATACCCATGTCCTCCATGAAGAGCGCCGCTTCGTCGTCGTCGAGGCGACTCAGTTCCATCTCGAACTTGCCTGCAAACTCGATGGCCCGCTGCGTCTTCTCGATTTCACTCATCAGTGACCCGTTCTTCCCAAAATTAGATTCGTCCGAGTTCAGGATCACCATGAGCGGTTTTTTGGTGAGGAACTGAAAGCCGCGCACAGCCTTTCCCTCCTCCGCGGAGAGCTCCATGTCCCGGATGGGCTGATTCAGGTTCAGGTGGTCCAGGATTCTCCGAAGGGTTTTCTCCTCCCTGACCAGTCCATCCGTAGTTTGGCCCCGCCTGTAGCCATTCTCGATTCGCTCCAGCCGATTCTCCACAACGATCAGATCAGAGAGCGTGAGTTCGTCATTGAGCTTCCGAACATCCTCCATCGGAGTTGGGTCGCCAAGCAGGTCGTCGCTAAAATTGCGCACCACCAGCGCCAGAGCATCCATGTTCTTGATCATGGCCATGGCAGCGCTAGAAAAAGTGTCTTTTCTGTCAGCGGATTCAGCAAGTCCGACAAAGTCGACAAATTCCACAGTGGCATAGACAGTTTTCCTGGGATCGTAAATCTCGGAAAGGCGGTCCACCCGCTCATCCAGCACCCTGATCACAGCAAGATTCGGCTCAGCCTTCCCGTTTGAGTGAGCCACAGGGGCTTCCGCCTTTGTCAATGCGTTGAAAACCGTTGTTTTTCCTGACCTCGGTAAACCAAGGAGCCCAATCTTCATCTGTCGAATACTCCTTTAAAAACTCGTCTGGAATTCTCTAAAATAAAAAAACCCGGCTTGCGCCGAGCTTATAAGCCCCGCCTGAATGGCGGGACTCTGTCTTGCACAAACTTTACCCGCTTCCCTGTCCGTGTTGACGAGGATAATCCTTGCGAGGCCTGTGATGGCCTCGAAGGTCCTGTCAAGAACGTGCTACCGCTTCTTGATCAGAGAAGAAGGGAAAAGGGCAAAAGCGACTTCTTGTGTGCTTATGAGGGAGAAGACCGCTTGCTAGAAACGGGACCTGCCCCCAGGCCGCCTTCCGCCACCGCCGCCACTCCGCCGGTCGTCGGTACGGGGCCGCGCCTCGTTCACGTTCAGCGTCCGCCCCTTCAGCTCTTTGCCGTTCATCCCGGTGATGGCCGCCTGAGCCTCTTCTTTCCCGGGCATTTCGACAAATCCGAATCCCTTGGACTGGTTGCTGAACTTGTCCTTGATAATGGAAACGGACGCAACCTGTCCGAACGCCTCAAAGGCCTGCTTCAAATCGTCTTCCGTCACACTGTAAGATAGATTCCCAACGTAAATGTTCATCGCCTCTCCTCTCATAAAATTCAGGATAACATAACAGATATTTATACAATTTTATACTTTTTTCTGCATCAAATTTTTCAAGGCTGACCCGAAAGATCGCAACCCCTTGCCCGGACTCAAAATGCCCGCATATCCCGGGACCGGCGGCCTCTCGGTCTGGCTGAATAGACGAAAGGTGCTCTCTTTGTAGGATTCCCAGAACCTTTGGCTTGACCTAAAGCGAACGGGATTCCCAGGGGGGAAACTGCCGGCCTTCGGCGGCCCTCCGGGGCTCTTGAAACCCTGATCCCGCCGCTGCTTTTCGGAGCCGGCACCGTGTAATCAAAGTCATCGAGAGTGCGTGTCTCCACCTTTCCGCCGATAACATTTTCAATGCTCCACAGAAACGCGCTCTCATTGCGACTCACAAAAGTGAAGGCGTCTCCGGTTCTGGTGGCCCGGCCGGTGCGGCCGATGCGGTGCGTGTAGGCATCCACGGTATCCGGCATGTCGTAATTGATCACATGCGATATGCGGGAAACATCGATGCCCCGGGCGGCGATGTCTGTGGCCACAAGCATCTGGTACGTACCGTCACGAAAACCGTTGAGTGCTTTCTGGCGCTGCTTCTGCGACAGGTCTCCCTGGAGTTCAGCCACAGGAAACCCGGCCTTTTTCATCCGCGACGCGAGGCGCGTGGCGCGGTCTTTTGTGCGCGTGAAGATGAGCACGGACTTCGCGTCTGTGCGCTCCAGGATTTTCATTAGAAGGGCTGTTTTGAGGTGCGACTCCACCGGGTATACGGCATGAGAGACCGTGGACACTGGGACGCTCTCTCCCACCTGGACAACCACCGGGTCGCGCAGGATATCTTTTGCCAAATGACGGATGTCATCAGGCATGGTCGCCGAGAAAAGGAGCGTCTGCCGCTCTGCCGGGATTCGTTTCAGGATCTGACGCACATCCGGCAAAAAGCCCATGTCGAACATGCGGTCTGATTCGTCCAGCACGAGGATTTCAAGGTGGGTCAGATCGATCACCCGCTGATCCATGAGATCGAGCAGCCGGCCCGGGCAGGCCACGACGATTTCTGCTCCGTCACGGAGTTTCTTGATCTGGGGATTCTTGTCCACCCCGCCATAAACGCTGACGCTCTTCAACTTTGTGTACCGGCCCAGCTGGCCAAAGGCCTCCCGTGTCTGTTCTGCCAGTTCCCGTGTCGGTGCAACGATCAGGGCCCGGACAATTTTCCGCGGCCCTGACAGCAGGTGCTGCAGGATAGGAAGCGCAAAGGCGGCTGTTTTTCCTGTGCCGGTCTGGGCCATTCCCATGAGGTCCCTGCCCTCTAGAATGGATGGAATGCATTGAGATTGAATCGATGTGGGCTCTGTGTAGCCAAGGGCTTCTATGCCGGATTCGATTCGATGATGTAGCTGAAATGATTCGAAATTCACTAATACTCCTTTTTCTGATTTGAGTTAGATGTAATTTTAGTCCCTTTCGCCTAAGAGGGCGGAGGACGTTAGTGCTCATTCGGGAATTTTTGATTTCTGGATGGACACTGGTGGATTGAAGTTGTTCTAAGCCTGATCCGGTTGATCGGGGGTTTCGGTGGCGACGGTCTCCTCCTTCTCTTTATCTATCTTGCCATGCCGGCGTTCCATTTTTTCTTTGGCTTTTTTCATGCGGTCAAACTCTTTTTGACGCTTCAAGAACTTGTTTTTACTTTGCCTTGCCATGCTCCTCCCTAAAAAAAATCCCCATACGCCTTTTTCCACAGGCTCTGGGGATGACAACCAAAACCGGATCTAAAGTTGCTCTAATATAAAGTCCTTAGCTGATGATGTCAAGCATTATTTCCCCCTGCCTCTTGCTATGGATCTGCTCCCGCAACGAACCCATCCATTGTTTGACCTCCTAATGCAGGCCCCTCGTAGCAGTCCCTTGCTTTCGACGTTACCCCCGGAAAAAGGGGTAATCTTTGATTGCGATATGCAATTAATTGGCATATAATGTTTACATATTGCAGCAAGAAGACTTGGAGGAACGATTATGCCTACAGCAGTAAGAATATCTGAGGAACTTGCGGGTGAGGCAAAGAAATTCGGGCGAATAGACCACAGATCCCTGGCCGGCCAGATTGAGCACTGGGCGCGAACGGGCAAATGTGTCGAAGAGAATCCGGATTTACCTTATTCTCTCATTAAAGAGATTTTGATTGGCTTGGACGAACTCAATCAAGGGGAGAAGACCGAATACAGGTTTGGATAGAGCCCCATGAAAATTTACCAGTCAAGGTTATTTGAGAAAAAAGGAAAGAGGATGCCGAGGCCGGAGAAGGAGTCGCTGGATCGAGAAATAAGAAGAATTGCTGAAGACCCAAACATCGGGGAGGAAAAGAAAGGCGATTTGCGAGAAGTCTTCGTTCACAAGTTCAAGCTTAAAACAACCCAGTACCTACTCGCATACCGAAAGGTTGGCGAGAATTTGGAACTCGTTATGATCGGGCCACATGAGAATTACTATCGGGACTTGAAGCAGTATTTGGAAAACCGATAAAATGAACGGAAGCGGAAAGCTCTCCCTCGAAAAATTTCGTCTCCTCGCTGGGTTCTATTGAAGCTCTACGTCTATGTGTTGTATTTGGCTGTGCCAATTGGAAACTTGCTGGCCAAACGAATGTTGGAGTACATTAGGGCCAATGACATCCAGCAGTTCTTCTTTGGGCGCAGATTGAAGCTTTAGTATTTGATATCAATATTCAACCAGTTACCTGCAGATAAGCCTATAGGCAGAGTGGCTCGTCGAGAGTTCACCTCTGCCAAGGGCCCGATCAGCCTCTTTCCCGGCCCACCTGGAGGAGACAGAAAAGTACCTTGAGGTGGTTGCCGGTTTCCTGGCAGGGGTCGAAGGGAAGAGATGGTAAAGGAGACGACGATGAAAGCTGCCGTTTGCTACGAATTTGGAAAACCGTTAACGATCGAAGAGCTGGAGCTTGATGCGCCTAAGAAGGGCGAAGTAAAAGTTCGGCTCGCCGCGACAGCAATCTGCCACAGTGACATTCACGCCCTCAGAGGAGAAGGATCCGGTAATGTGCCGATTGTTGTTGGCCATGAAGCCGCCGGTGTGATCGAAGAATTGGGCGAAAATGTCAGCCTAACAAAGACAGGAGATCGTGTTGTTGTGTGTCTCTTAAGATCCTGTGGCCGATGCTTTTATTGTACCCTTGGTTTCCCGCACCTGTGTGAGGGGGAGTTTGCCCTGAACAGGGAGAGCCGGTTGCGCAACAAGCGTGGCGAAGTGGTAAACCAGGGCATGCGGACGGCCGCCTTTGCCGAATATTGCATCGTTGATCAATCCCAGGTTGTGCGAGTGCCTGAAAATATGCCTTTGGATCGAGCATCCCTCCTGGCTTGTGGGGTCATCACCGGCCTGGGGGCTGTCGTCAACACGGCTCAAGTTGAGCCCGGCAGCAGTGTTGTAGTCATCGGAACCGGCGGCGTCGGGCTCAATGCGGTCCAGGGCGCAGCATTGGCCGGAGCCCATCCGATCATTGCGATTGATCTTTTGGACAATAAGTTGAAAGCGGCACGTGCTTTCGGTGCTACACACATCATCAACTCCGCTGAACAGAAGAAAGCAGAAAATGCGGTCAAAGAGCTCACACGGGGTCGGGGGGCTGACTACGTATTCGTAACGGTTGGCAGTGCAGCGGCTGTGGCTCAGGCTCTTAGTCTGACCCGCCGAAGAGGAAGCGTCATCCTCGTTGGTCTCCCTGCACCCGGGTCAACCGCATCATTTCAGATGAATCAGTTTGTACGTGGCGAGCAGCGGATTATGGGTAGCTTCATGGGATCCACCCGCCCGAGTGTAGGCGTTCCCCGCTTGATAGATCTGTATCAGCACGGCCGTCTCAAATTGGATGAACTCATCACCGCCCGCTATCCTCTGGAGCGGATTAACGAGGCCATAGAAGCTGTAGAAAAAGGGCAGGCCTTACGGAATGTGATTGTGTTTGATTGAGTTGTGCATGAGGAGCTGGAATCGCAATCGGGTTTGGCCATAGTAACTCTCTGAGGTCGGATCGAATATCGCTTAAGTGGCCCCCTGGACTGGATTGGCTGTTTGGCTGGCGTCGAGAGATAGGAGCCGAAATGAATCGCTACGATTTGGTATTCATGGGTCATGTGACGATTGATGAAATCGAGGCGAAAGAGGGCTCCGCCCGTGGCGTACCAGGAGGCGCTCCCTATTTTGGAGCGTTTGCAGCTTGCTGGTCGAAGAAGAGAATCGCCGTGGTTACAAGGATGGCGGATGACGACGCGTATATGCTTGATCCCTTGAAAGCCGCTGGGATTGACGTCTATCTGCAGCCCGTTCCCTCAACCACTCACATGCGCGTTGTCCATCCTACCGGGAATGTCGATGAAAGGCTGATGTTTCAGACCCAAAATGCCGGGTTTTTTGTGAATGCGGATATCCCTCCCATAGAGCCTTGTTTGATCCATCTTGGAGCCCTGACAGACCGCGAGTTTACCATAGGGTTCATGCGGCACTTGAAACAACGGGGGTTTCGCTTGTCGGTGGATATGCAAAACTTTGTGCGCCAAGTGGATACGGAGACGGGCGTCATCCAATTTAGAGATGTACCAGGCAAAAGAGAAATCGTGGGCCTTGCCGATATAGTGAAGCTTGACGTCATCGAAGCGGAAGTGCTGACAGGAACCCGGGACATGGAAGAAGCAGCCAGGCTGGTGGAGGAATGGGGAGCTCTCGAGACAATCCTAACCTGTTCAGATGGAGCGTTCGCACGGTGTAAAGGGAAAACCTATTTCGAAAGATTTTCAAACCGGCGCTCTCAGGGGAGAACCGGTCGCGGGGATACGACCACGGGAGCCTATCTGGCCAGGAGAATAGATCATAGCGTTCAGGAGTCATTGAGGTTTGCCGTAGCCCTCGCCTCAATCAAAATGGAAACTCCTGGTCCGTTTCGAGGCTCTCTCGAAGATGTTCTCGCAAGAATGAATGAATCCCCATAATCACTCTGGGCAAGGCAGGGTTGTCCTTTTTGCATAAATACTTTTTTTGTATTTCAAGAACAGCCTTTAAATGGCTATCCTGGTATGAAGGGAGTTGGGCGATGCTGAGCGGTCACAAGAGCAGGACAAGGTCTTAAGAAAGGAGAAAACCAATGCCAGAAAATAAGGTTGCGGTTGTGGCTCAGATCAGAGCTAAAGACGGCATGGAAGAAACAGTCAAGCAGGAACTTGTGGGACTGGTAGGTCCAACCCGCTCGGAAAAGGGCTGCATCAAGTATGAATTGCATCAGTCTGCTGAAAACAAGTCGCTTTTCATGTTCTATGAGAAATGGACGAGCACATCCATATGCCCCATATGAAAGCTCATATGCAGAGGGCGCGGGATCTTTTCGCTGAACCACCTAAGATTACCCTATGGGAAGTGATCAGTTAAAAGTCATGAGATGATCATTTAAGGACGCGCAGCCCCTTTCTCCGAGTTATTTGGTTCTCCTGGTCGTTCCATAGGTTTTTCCGGGGTTCTGATTTCAGGGGCCTGCTGTATCACCTTCTCGGGAGGGCTGACTTCCTTGCTCTTTTGCTGCACCCTCTCCGGCGGCCTGGCCGGTACGGTAACCTTTTCAGGAGATCTGCTCTCCATCCTTCTGTCCGTCCCTCTCTCAGGAGTTCTCGTTTCCTTCGGAGTTCTAACAGCAGGCTCAGAAGGCGCGGTCTGACGGAGTCCTCCATCATTCGGCACTCGTTCCTTCTGCTCTTTCACCTGTGCCGGTGTCGACCTGTTTTGTTTCGTTCTATCTGCAGCAGGCTCTGCGGGCACCGGCCGGCTGATCCCTCCGGCAGCCGGTCTTCCTTGTGCCTTTTCTTGCGCGTCTAACGACGGTGACCTGGTGGGAACGGGCTTCTCCACTTCTCGCCCCGGAGGGATCGTTTCCTTCGGAGTTCTAACAGCGGGCTCAGAAGGCCCCGGTTGACTGCTTCCTTTATCAGCCGGCACGGGTTGCTTTTGCTCTTGAACCTTTGTCGGGGTTGGCTCGGGCTGTCTGGTTCTCTCTGACTTCCCGGGCTCCTTCGGGGTTTGGACAGTGGTCTGGGTGGGCCCCGGCTGCCCGACTCGTTTTTCAGCCGGCACTGATGGCGTGGGCTCTCCCACCCTTCTTGATGGCTGTCGCAGTTCTTTAGCCCTCTCGGTTCTTGTCTTTATCGGCTTTGCTTCGCCTGCTTTGACAGGCATCTCCCGAGGTCGTGTTTCCGGCGCAAAGACAGAAGCCTCTTTACTCTTTACCATTGGCCGTTGCTCTTTCAGTTCTCTCACATTCACCCGCTTGACCGGTTCAGGCGGTCGCTTCGTCTGTGGGACCTCTCGGACAACGGGCATCACCGAAGTTTTTTCCGGTTTGATTGGAGGCCTGCCCACGTGAATCTTTTCCGTGAGAAATGGATTTTCTTTCACACGTGCTTCCGCAGGTTTTCCCCTGACAAAGGTGTCATGGTTCACGGTCGTCACCGCGTTATTGACCCTCACATTCTTGTACACCACTTTGTCCACGTGAACATTGGTGACGTTAACATTGGTGATGTTGACACTGTGAGGACCGTGGTGGCCGCGGCCATAGTAAATGTCACCGGGTGCGAGAGGAACCCAAGCCACGCGCCTGGAAGTGTAAACCCACCCTACATAACCGGGTCCCCAGTAGACGGCCCCTCGGGCAGGAGGAACCCAGCACCACCCGATAGACACGGCAAAAGCCCATCTTCCATAGTGGTAAGGGGCCCAGCCCCATGGTTCATAGGAAACCCAAACATAATCACCGCCCATCCAGACCCACCTTCCGGATCGGTAGGGGGCCCATCCGACGGACACTGAAATCGCAGGGGTCCACACATAACCATAGTCCGGTGTGTGCACCCATCTTCCATTGTCGTAAAAATCGTTTGAATAGGGCTGAAGCTCTTCCGGCAAATGGCGAGAAGGAGGCCTTCGCTCGGCAATTTTGCTATCCCTCTCCCAGTTCCACCTTTCCCAGTCATCCGGAGAGCCAAGAGTCGACTTCTCTGAAACAATCCCCTCTCCAAGAGAAAGGGTCTCGCCCTCTTTCACCCCAATCCTTCCATCTCTGTTTTCCACGTAGACTTCGCCCTGGTATACGGCGACATTGACCGGACCTCTCTCCAGCACATCCACGTTGAATTTCGATCTCTCATCCGCTTGCACAGAAAATGTGGATGTGTCGATTTGAAGAAGGCTGTCCTTGCTCCCTCTGAAGTTTGCATAGAGTCGGCCCTCCGTGAGGAAGGTTTGATAGGAATTTTCGTCGAGGGTGAGAATTTCGAGGGCTGATTTTTCAGCAAGTCTCAGGTAAGTACCGTCTTTCGTCTGCAGTTCGGCCATACCCTCTTCAGGAACCCAGATTCGATCCCCTTCCCTTAAAGGCATGTTGATCGAAGCAGGTACCCAATCGTCCGTATCTTCTGTCCTGACCTGTACATCACCACGAATGAAGCTGAACCGTATCTCGCCAAGGTCAGAGGCACCGGCATAGACGGGCGGAAGAAGTATTAAGGATATTAAAAACATCATCATTAGTCTTTTCATGGTTGACCTCTCCCCTATTTACTATTCATGTCCCGTTAGACTCTCTGAACCCTCTTCTGGTTTACACTTTGAGGGGTGGCAATGAGGGGCCAATCGTTCGAGACATTATCCTTCCTGTTCCCATGTGTAAACTTTTGCCAACCAAAAGAAAATTTCAGGATTGGAAATGGTAGTTTTTTACACACTTTCAGAAATCGCCTTCCCAGCGAATCCATAGCACATTGAAATCACGTTGAAAAATAATTTCCGTGTCTTTGGCATGATCTTCGCTTATCAACAGAGTCAAATGCCCGTGGGCTGTCTGTGTAGGAACCATGACTAATACGTTCCAGCATTACCTGAATCCGCTTCACGTCTATTGTCGCTTGCGGGATCTTCGCGTCCCAAAAGGCATCGCCATTCTTCTCTGTAAGTTCTACGAACAGGCGATCTTTAATCATTTTTCGCGCCACTAGAGGGCCTGGTGCCTTACAAGGCGCGCAAAGGCTTTGTAGAAAGACACTCATCAAGAATTGTCGGAGGACTGAGCAGATGGCAAGCAGAAGGTTTGTGAATAATATGCTGTCCGTGTTCGACCTGGAGATTGCAGAGACTCTAAATTCCAGCCGGGGGATAACTGCAAGAGTGATATTCGAATACAATCGAAGGACAGGACTTCGAAGTTTCAGGATCCTCAGCCCCGGGATCCCCCGCACCATCGCATCGAAGCTTATCGCGTGGTTGGAGAAAAACGTTGATCCGGAAGATATTGAGTTCGGGCTTGAATCAAGAAAACTTGTGGCGGAAAATCTTACAGCGCCTCAAGCCGTCTCATAAGAAATTCTCACCTCTCTACCTGCTATCTCTCCTCACCTGCGCGGTGAGAGGTGCCTTTGAGATGGTGTTGACGGATTGATTTACCATTTGGGCAACAGCTCGTTTTGCGCTGCAACTTGATCGGAAGCGCAAGCAAAGCACACATTAGATAGCCGGGAAAGAGTGATGAAAGAAGCGAAGAATGTGGTTGTGAGGTTGGAGGGCAGGGCTTTCGTGTTTGAGGTAGACATTTCAGAGGAGGATCTGATTACAGAGATGATCTCCTCTTTGAGCCTCTTCATCAAGAGAGGTTTTCCAATCAAAGTCATTCAAACGTCCACGCCGTCTATGGGCAGATCCCAGAGCATGTGGAGCAGAATTCTGACCAGCCTCAAGGAATTAGGGGATTGGGTGGATGATTTGAAGAGGCTTGGGCGCATTCATCGAGGGAGGACGTAGAGGTGGTTCTGCGAGAACTGAAAGGGGAATACGAGCGCGGACTTGACATATGAAGAGGGGCCTGAAGGCCCCTCTTCGCTATGATAGGAATGTGCTAATGGTGATTGTTGATCTGCCAGGTATTCGCGCTTTCATCACGCGCTACCACTAGTCGGCGCTGCCCGGTCCGTACCCGCCCTCACCGGCGCCATAGCCTGTGCCGTTTGCTGGACCAACACCGTCATTGCCGGTCCCGTCACCAGGACCAAAGCCGTTCGGTCCCTGAGCACCACCTGGTCCAAATCCGCCTTGACCAGAGCCTGCCCCTGGTCCAGGACCCATGCCAGGGCTGCCAGCACCTGCGCCGGCGCCAGCACCAGAGCCGACTCCAGCACCAGGACCCGGGCCGACTCCAGCACCAGGACCCGGTCCAGCGCCTGGGCCCGGTCCGGCACCCGGACCAGGGCCGGCATAGACCAGGACCGCAGAGCCAATGAAAATCGCCAAAACAAAAGCTGATACTACCTTAAATTTCTTCATGCAAACATACCTCCTTCATTGGATTTTCTAATTCATATACGAAGGAGGTGTTACACTGGTCACATCCTTTTTTTAGCGGCCTGATCCACCGCCCCCACCGCCACCGCCTCCAGGGCCGCCTGCGCCGGCACCTCCTCCTGGCCCGCCCCCTGCGCCGCCGCCGATTCCAGGCCCGCCCGGCGCCTGGCCCCCCTGTCCTGCAGCGCCTGTTTGGCCTTTGCCCGTGCTGGCTCCCCTCGCACCGCCGGATGAGGGCGCTGACAGGATTGGGCCCCGCGCCAGGCTTTTCGGATCAAGGCCAAGACCGGTGTGCGCCTCCAGAACCGTCTTGTTGCCTTTCACGACGTCAAGAGCTGCAGCCTTGATTTTATCGTCAGAGAGATGATTAGTCTTAGCTGCAGAGACCATGAGAGGCAGATTCCATGCTGTTCTGGTGAAAAAACCGCTCTGAAGCCCGACCACCGTGATTTCTTTTGCCTGTGGAAACTCCTGGCCGGCCTGTTTGAGGGCGGCCGTGAATTCCACAGCGTTAACGATTTCCCCCATGGACACCTTCGGAGCATCGTGCAAAAGGGTCTGCATCTCGTCCTGAGCGACGCCCATGGACAAGGTCCTGGCAAGCCTCACCATGTCCCCGCTCTTCACATTTTCCGGTTGATAGCCTTTTGGAAAAAGCGTTTTCTGCAACAACTCCTGGACAAAACCATACTGGACCAGATCGTGCCGGAGGGCTTGCTGGATGCGATGCGCTTCAACTCGCTTTGCCAGGCCTTCTTCTATCTTCCCCACAAAAGGTTCTACTGGAAGTTGACGCTTTTCAGCCTCTGCCGCTACCACCAAAAAGCCGACCAGGTCTTTCGACTCCAGGTTATAGTGGTATCCAACGACCAGAATGCGACTGATGACTTCCTCAGAGACTCCGCTTGCCTTGGCCGTGTGAACGGCAGCCCTAAAGTCCTCTTCACATCGACCGGCAGAAGCAGACAGTCCCAGAGCCACTAGCAAGCCGCTAAAAACCAGGAAGTGTCGACCAATCTTCTTATATCCTTGTTTCATTGCCATTGTCGTTCCCAACCATGAGAATGGAGTTTCGATGACCAAAGCCGTCATCCCGGTGCAGGATGGCCCTAGGATCAGCCACGATCTCCTTGCCGTTTACCCTGAAGGCATATTCATAGCTCCCTCGCCTGAGATGCAAGGCAACTACCCAGAGCCCGCGATCCTTGTCCCAGATCATTCTGACCCCGCTCGACGACCAGTCGTTGAAGGAGCCGATGACTTCGACATCCATTGCGTCGGGCCTATCCAGAGTCAGCATAACCGTGTTGAGTCCCTGGTCGGAGACCTCGCTGATTCTCTGAGTGACGATTCTTTCCGCAGGGGCTCGCCAGAGAAGGGTCAATGCTAGAACCAGAATGGCGAGGACTGAAACACCTGCGGGCAACAGTTTCAGAGGTGTCACGGGTACAGGAGTCCTCAGTCTCCGCCAGAGCCGTTTGAAGAATGTCAGCTTTTTCGGCTTGATTCTACCCAAGATCGTTTCAGCCAAAGAGTCCGGCGGTTCCGCGTATCGGATGTCTGCAATGAGCCCGGCAATACGGCTCAAGTCTCTTTCAACGTTCCCTGGAGTCTTTTCCATGTTCAAATCCTATCCAGAATGCACTGTTTTTCAAGCACTTGCCGGAGCTTTAACAGGCCCCGGTGAATCCTCATTTTCGCTCCGCTGAGTGAGAGCCCGAGAGCATGCGCGACTTCATTTACGGAAAGCCCCTCGTGAAACCTCAGGAGCAGCGCTTCCCGGTAATCAACAGGAAGAAGCTGAAGCCCCTCCTGCACTTGTTGGATGTCGATTTGATCCGCCAATCTGTCTTCCTGATCGGAGTCCACGGAGAAGCTGTTTTCCGACTCATAGGAGTCGATCGGGGACCGGTTTGCCCTGCGAAGGAAATCCCGAGCCAGATTCAACCCCATGGTGTAAAGCCAGGGGAAAAACGGGGCAGAGGGGTTGAACTTCTCCAGCTTTTCATAGGCCCTCACAAACGTTTCCTGGGTCAGGTCAACGGCATCCTGTTCAGACCCGGTCATTCTCAGCATGAGATTGAAAATAGGCTTCTGGTATCGTTTCACCAGCAGTGCATAGGCGTTCACATCGCCGGAGAGGATTTCACAAACAAGAGTTTCTTCGCCAGAAGCCATTCGCTCTCATCTTTCCGTGGAATTGCATACCGAATTTTGAAACCCCTCCACTAAGATTTACGGCCCAGGGGGCCTTTTGGTCACAGCCGAGTCAATCACGAGCACAGAATTTTTCTTTCCAAACCCGTCATCCTCCTGGATGAGAGCGTCCGGATCACAGGCCCAGTC
>Ga0299912_10003099_pt1 | contig 13649 bp, 9 predicted proteins | sample RVTome_2_FD_207667 | JGI IMG/M metagenome (GOLD analysis project Ga0299912, IMG submission 207667) | Soil microbial communities from uranium-contaminated site in the Upper Colorado River Basin, Wyoming, United States - RVT95D214 (version 2) ...
GAGGCGTTTGCAAAACGAATGAATTGTGCTGATGTCGGCGGCATCGAGCAGCACAAGCTGCTGACGAAGATGAGGATTTCCGCTCTCCAGAAAAGCATCTTTTAGCTGCTGGGCGATTCGGCTGCGCATCTGCTCGGCGGCCATGTCGGTAAAAGTCAAGACCAGTATGCTCCAGATATCAGGACACACCGACTCGTCAGCCACTATATCGACACACCGCCCCGACAAGACGGCGGTTTTCCCCGTCCCGGCTGAGGCGGTCACCAGAACGTCACTGCCTCGCTGCTTGATCGCACGCAACTGCTGGTCGGTCCATCTGAGCTTTTTTTCAGCCATCAAGCGTTCCTATCTTATCAAGAACCTGGACTTTATTTAGCGACTCCAGGCGATTGTAATCGTTTATCAGCCAGTCGAATCGGCACACCGGTTTATACCGGCAATAGCTGCAGGGCGACGTTTTATTTAAGTAATACGGATTGACGTCAATTTTGCCCGACAGAATTCCCTCAGCCAACTGAAGAATTCTTGCCTGAGCAAATTGCAGGAACTTCTCAAAATCACCAGGCTTTAGCGCACCGCTGTCGGTGTTGCGGCCATATTGTCCATTCTCCTTTGACACAAAGAAATTATAGAATCTGCTCCAGCCGGAATCTGCCGTACCGTCCAGGTGCCGGAAAAACTCGCCGTTAAATATGCCTCTGGCTTTACGGTCGAATTTCTCTTTCTTTTTCTCCACTTCATCAAGAGTGGCCTTGGCTGGTTGTGCTTCAACCGGCATATAAAATGCGCCCACGACGTCTTTTATTTTCGAGCGGCTCGCATTTCGGACGGCCAGCATATAAATCGGAAGCTGCATGTCCAGACCGTGGTAGAACTCTGACCAGTCGAAAGATTCTTCCTTGCGCTTGTAATCGAAAATAAGTGCGAGTTTCTTGCTGCCGGCGTCTGCAATATCAAGCCGGTCGATTTTGCCATTCAAAGAAAGTAACCGCCCTTTCGCAAGCGTAAGCTCCCATCGCCCAAGTATCCCACCGTCCGCACCGAATGAGACCTCCGACAGACTCGGCCTAAAACTTCCTGCCCGGACCATTTCTGCGATTGCCAGAACGCAGTCTTCAAGATATTCACCGGCACAGTGGATGATAAATGCGTTGTGACTAGATCGGTTCACAAAGTTCGAGGTGAAAGCATCAGTTTGAATAAGCCGGGCTACTTCGTCTCTTACAAAGGCAACAAGCTCTTTATCCTGAATCACTGCAAAATTTTTGCCGTCCGCATTTAGTCTCTTGAGCAAAGCATCTAAAACGCGGTGGTAGAAAACGCCCACGTCCAAAGGCTCAAACTTAAACTCTTTTCTCTCCCTCAATTCCAATATATGTTCAGCAAAATGCTTATATGGACACTTGGCAAAATCACTAAGCCTTGTCGCTGATGTCGATATCTGCTGGCCAAAAAACTCCTCCACCACGCCGCCATCCAACTGCGCCAGATTCTGGTAATTTATCGCGGAAACGACCCTTGCGCCGAGCTGCGCAAACTGCTGATCTAAACAAACATCCTCTAATAACGCATATAGCCGACCGCCATTATCCCGTTGCGAGGCAGCGGCATCTTTTCCAAGCGACCAGCAGAGTAAATTCTCTAACTCGGTCCGGCTTTGAACCTTTTCAAGTCCAATCTGCTCGGCTGCAATTGATTCTTCCTTAAGACCATCAAACAGCGATTCCAGGTCGGCTAAAAACGGTGAGCGAGGAATAGCGCTTGCCTTGTCGTCAAGCACCGGATACGTAACGCAGAGAAACTCCGATGGGCGTGTAAACGCGATGTAGGCCAAATACTGCCGATCGGTGAGCGTCTGCCTGGTTGGCGGCGAAAGCAAAAAATCCGCTGACTCGGCGGCGCTGCGGTCATCATCGGTTAGAATACTGTCAAAGCTGATCGGAACGGGAAACTGCTTCTGTGTGGCGCCTATCAAAAAGGCGGCTTTTAGATCCGGATGCCGGCTCCGCTCAATCGAGCCGACAAGAACCTGGTCCAGATTGGGCGGGATGAAGGCCAACGTCAACTGCGAAAATGCAGAATTGATAATCGCAAGATGGTCCTGGGGCAACATCGTCTGGCCTGTGAAAACCTCAACAAGCTCATCAAAAACATTCACGAGCTTATCATAAAGCTGGCGGTGTTGGTCCACCGCCGCATAGTCTTTTCGTTCGGCAGATTCTTCGATCCAGCGGGCCAGCGTCTTTTTTACATATAGAGCATCGAGAAAGTCAAAAATGGCGCGGGTGAACGTTTCAGGGCTTACATTACCTGCTGAAGTCTCACCGGAATAAAGCTCTTGCCGTAGCTTGAGCAAAGGCCCAATAGCTTGGCGCCGGATTTGCTGCACCTGCTGCTCGTTGAATTCTTCGCTGTCTTCGCCGGCAAACTGCCACGGCTGCTGGCCTGTCCAGTCACTACCTGCAATGCCAAAGGCGATACAGTAATTCTCTAATAGGTCAACATCGCTTCGCTCTACCGGCACAAGGTCGGTTTTAAGATAAGCAAAAATATCGCTATTGGAGAAACCGCCGGTCACCACCCTCAGAGCTGAATGAATAAGCTGGATAGCGCTGTGCTGACTCAAGGGCTTTGGCTTATCAATAAAAAACGGCACCCCGTAGTCGTCAAAATAAGCCCTTATATAATGTTCGTAGCGGTCGATGTCCGAGGCTATAACTGCGATGTCACGATATCGATAACCTCTTTCTCTTATCAACTGCTGGATCCGCCTGGCGACAAATTTAACCTCGGCTCTTGGATTTGGCGCGGATATAATATGGATATCGCCTGCAGCCGGAATTTTTGGCACCTGCAACTTCCGCCCACCATTTTGCCGCCCTTTCACAACCTGGGAGTCTGCAAATATATTTGCCTCCAGGTGAGCGAGCTGGGGACATTGAGCAAACCTAATCTGCTTGTTGAGAATTATAGGGTTTCGCAGTTCAAGTTTGGCTTTCTTGACGACCTCCAATAACGCGGCATAAGTGCGCTGCGTCGGGCTAAATAATCCATCCCGCTCGACACTCTCAACACCATGCCTGGCTAAGTCGATGTCTGAGGCGTCCAGACAGAAGGCGATTTGTGCCTGGGCGACTACTTTCAATAGTTCGGCAAGCATCGCAAGCTCGCCGGCGGTAAAGCCGGCAAAGCCGTCTACCCATAACTTTGCGCCTCTGGCAAAGTTTGCCCGCGGCACCGCCCGGCAGGCGCGGGTTAACTGGATATCGGGGTCAATGAACCTGCCCTCGATGAATTTCAGATACTCCTGGAGAATCAGACTCATATCTCCAAACTTCAACACAGCCAGGCTGTTGCGTTCGTCTTTGCCCAAATTGTCGAGTAACTGCTTAATGTCATCCGGCGTTTTTGCGTACTGGTGCAGCTCAATAATAGTGTGCGCCATTTGTCGGCCCAGCCCGGGCCAGTTAGCTGATGGTCCGAAAATCCTTAGCTTATCAGTATTGTCACGCAGGATCCGCTGGATTATCATCTGTTGGCCGACCCGCGAAAGGGCCGGCCGTGCCGTATTTTTACCCAGCAGCCAGAATTGTAGGCGGTCGAAGGAAACCACATTCAATCTATTGTAGCCGGCTATTCCTTTGTCGGCTAAGATGGCACGCTCAGCCTGATATGTAGCCTGCTCGGGAACCAGTAGAATCAGGGGCGCTTTACTGCCAGCATCCAGCAGCTCATTAGCGATTGCATTTATGCAATAGCTGGTTTTGCCTGTACCGCTTCTGCCGAGAATGAATTGAAGGGCCATGCCCCAATTGTCAATTGTCAATTTGCAATTGTCAATTTACAATTGGCGATTACAACGCAAGATATGCCGTGTGGAACGCACGCTGAAAACACAACGAGGCTGTGGCTGCGTCAAGCCTGGCCTGCCATATCCGCCTTGGGCGGAGCGGGCTGGCACTTTCTTGGCCATGGGAGATTGAGGATGTGTGTGATCCGCCTGAGCAAAGCAGTTTTTGATTCTACCACCCCCACCAGAGATAATCCCAAGCCTGGGTCCTTAAGGTCCAGCCCGGCGACGTTCGTTAGGGTCTCTGGATACCACGGCGTTTCTTCGCCGACCGCCAGCAGGACGTTCTCATCGACTGCCTGGTCGCGCACCGTCCGGATTACCGAATTGACAAGCCACAACAGCGGATTGTAAAAGTATGCAATCTGCAAAAGGGTCTGCGCCAGATTTAGACCGATGTCGCCGTGCTTTATGTGTGCAAGCTCGTGGAGCAGAACCGACCGCAGGTGTCTTGAGCCTAAGCTCAGTGCCAGGTTGTGAGGCACCAATATTACGGGACGAAGCAGGCCACACACTATTGGGCTCATTGCATCTGTGGATACCCGTAAGCGAACTTTTCTCTTCACCCCCAGGCAGGTGCGGCAGTAGCTCAAAATATCTTTCATCAAAGCGTTAGCTTCCCGCGCCTGCCGGACAATTCTTCCGGCCAAAACGTCTGTCTGACCAGCAATAACGCCATAACCGCCACAATGGCCAGCCAGATCAGGAATATGGTTCCCTGCCACGTCATATTCGGCTGCACCGCTGCGATCTCCGCAGTATCCTGCGGATGCAATTGCTGCAAAACTTCTTGAGCTTGTGACACCGGCAGGATTTCCGCCGGCGTGATGGGACTCATGCTCGCTGATACCAGGTCGCTCTTAAGGCTACAGTCCATTTTCACAAACCATGATACAGAGACGGGCACCAACAGCTGCATCGGTACGAGCATCCATATCCAATACCGTACCGCTGCCCGTACTCTCTTACGGAGCAGCAGTTCAACCAGCAGCAGGATCGCCATCAGTGCGCTGGACCGAATAAAGAGCGGCCAGGCAAATTCCACAAACGCCTTACCTATTGAATTTATATGCTCCAGCATCTCACTCATAAGCTGCCACCTAACTATTATGACGGTGCGGCAGCCAATTTTATTACAGGAAAATCTTTTCCTTGCTGGCGTACAGATTAGGCAGGGGTGCTATTCTTTCTCGGCTGTGTCTTGCGGGCGGTGCTCCGGCGTGCCGATGTATCCCGGCTTGGCCGGCCTATCCTGGTCCGGCCCAAATATCTCCTTGATAAGCAGCTTTATTTCTTTCTCGGCAGGATACTCAGCTACCTGCATCCTCTCGAATTTGTACTGGTCTTGCGGCTTTTGCCTGAAATAGTATTCAACTCTTTTGGGCAGATCAGACTTGGCATCGACAAAGATACGGCGCTTGTATGAAAATCCCTCTGCCGCCCAGGTCAGATCATACACTTGGGTTCCCGGAACGGACGCCCCCATATCTTCGTCCGGCACTTTACTCCACCGGCTGCCTTTCGGAGCGGAATCCATACCGGCAAAAGGCAGAAGCTCGAAAACACCGCTTATCGAACGCTCGAGCCTGATAGCCTGCTCTGCCGCGAGTCTTTCCGTGCTGACAGCCCCTGCTTCCGTAGGGGCAGGCTTGTCCCCGCGAAAGCGGGGACCGAAATACCTTGTCTTCTTGAGCCTATTTGGAATATCAAACAGGTCAAACTGTTCTTGCGCACCTGCTTGCGATTTATACATTACGACCTTTAACGTGCGTGATGTCCACACCTGCTGGATTGGCTCGGCTTCCGCGTCAGCATACGTTGAGACACAGAGATTCTCAGCCTTCTGCAGCGCCTGGTAAACCTGAGGAAGCTCGACAGCCTTTGGCGACAGTGCTTTGAACAATAGGGCACAAGCTACCACTGCCACTGCGGCCGCCGCGGCCAACTTCATGACTCTGGGAAAGACCACTATTTGCCGCACAGTCCGTCCGAGGCCGGCTGATTCCTCTGGCGCAGATTCTTCCAGAGCTGCAAAAGCATCGTCCAGAATGCGTCTATCCGTCTCGATGCTTGTAGTGACCTGAAATTGCCTGATTGAACGCTCTAAGTTGTCTGCGGGATTCATTTTTTCATCTCTCCGTTTAATATTGTCCGCAGTTTGCTCAGGCCATACCGGTATCGGCCCTGTACGGTACTGATTGAAATACCCTGCATCTGGGCTATCTGTTTGAATTTCATGTCGGCCTTTAGGTGCAGCACTATTGTTTCTCGCTGTTCCAGAGGAAGCCGAGCCAACGCCCCCGCCAATAACCGCGATTCTTCGCTCAATATGGCTGATCGCTCTGGGCTTTCTGAATTTGAGCTTACTGGCCCCACTTCGTCGAGTTCGACTATGTGGTGCTTCTTGGTGCGAAACCGGTCTCGCACCCGGTTGATAATGCTGGTTATCAAATACTTGCGTAAGCTGCTGTGGAGCTCTATCTTCCGCACACTCATCGCGAATGAGACAAAAACATCGTGCAGTACATCTTCTGCCGAGCCGGTATCGTGCAGCAGCGATGTGGCAACCGTAAGCATGTTATCTTTATACCTTTCATAGATCGTGCGTAGCGCCTCCTTGTCCCCCCGCTTAAGCCGCCAAAGTAGACGTTGATCTTCCAGCATGATAGGTTAGCCTGATCAGCCTCAAAATCAAAACCTCTAAATAATAAGACGGCCTCAGCCGCCTTTTTAGTTTAAGAAATTTGGCAGTTTTTGCCAGTTATGTGCCAATCCCGATCCAGCATAGATTCTGCCCGGGGCAAACGCATCGTATAGGGATCAATGGTGCGAAGAAAGTTGATGGCATCCTTTCATGTTTTCTTAGCCGAGCCTCGCGAAGCCAAAGTGTGCGTCTCAGGGTATGTACGCTCAAGCCGAATCAAGCCCTTGTGTGTTTTGAACGTTGCCCTGGACATCGTGAGTAGATAGAATGATTGAAGGAGTCTTAATGGTATTGGGCTCAGTACGTATGGGCAGTATCTATAAAAAATACAGGGAGCTCCTTTCCGCCAGTGGAGGTGACTCATGACCCCATTGATAGCTTCGTACATTTTGACTGTTAGCCTGTTGATGTCGCAGGTATCCTATCCGGCCTTGGACCTCGAAGAGTTACCTCACCTTGTCTCAGGGCGAACCGCGGCGCAAAACGCCTTGTGGATTGAAAACCCACTTAGCGCTCGTTTCAATTCGTCAAAGCGTGTAGTAGTGGCCGACGTGAACGGCCCCGCGACTATTACTATGATACATTTCGCCATGCCAGCGGTACTGAAACTGAGTCGTGATCTGCTCCTGAAGATGTACTGGGATGGTGAAGTATCGCCGAGCGTTGATTGTCCGCTGGTCGATTTTTTCTGCGACCCGGCCGGCCTGCGAGAAGAAGTAAACACCGCCCTTGTGAACAAACGGCGAGGTTACAATGCCTATTTTGCCATGCCGTTCCGCAAATCCGGCAAGATCGAGCTGGTCTACGATGGGCCGGTTGAGCCCGGCGATGAACTCTGGAAAATCATGCCATGTTACAGCTATGTTATGTACCGCACGGCAGATAGAATTCCTCCGGAGGTCGGCTACTTTCACGCACATTGGCGGCAAGAAGGCCTGCTCCTGGGCAAACGCGACTACGTGGCCCTGGAGGCTAAAGGTAAAGGGAAGTTTGTCGGCTGGAACGTGACGGTACGCCGGCCAGGACGATCGGGCTATCCGGTGGACGAGAATGAGAAGTTCTATATCGACGGTGAGGAATCCCCGTCGATTGAGTTTCAAGGTCTCGAAGATTCATTTGGGTTTAGCTGGGGCTTTCCAGAAACACAGAGCATGTTCCCCCTAACAGGATACTTTCCATTCCTTAAAGGGGCGCTGGGTTATCGTTTCTTTATCAACGACGCGATCAGCTTTGAAAAATCGTTGCGTGTGGCGATTGGTTTCGGCATCCGCGAAGACCCGATGTTTCAAAGGGAATTCAGCAGGCCCGGCAGCACCCTGCAATTGTCGAGTGTGGTGTACTGGTATCAGGTGGAACCGCATGCACCGCTGCCATCTATACCACCCGCAGCCGAGCGTGCTCCAGCACCCGAGGTGCCTTTCTGGCCTGATAAGGAGGAACTGCCTGCTGCCGGAGCTCTCAAGAATCGCGGGGTTTGCTTGATGATGCTGTGCGGCCGCCCGGAGCAGGAAGTGATCTATGCCGAGTCAGGCTTTGCTGCGGCGGCAAAATCCGGATATACATGGGACGGCTGGAACCCGCCGGTGTATCACTGTCGGGCCGGCGACAAAGAACTCCAGATCGAACTGACCGTCCCCAAAGGAGCACAGGGAACTGTGCGGCTGTACGTGATTGATCCGGACAGCTTCCAGGGCGGTCGCAAGCAGATGGTGACCGTGGCCGGCAAATCACTGGGCCTCATCGAGAACTTCCAGGAAGGCCGCTGGCTTGAACAGCATATCGGCCCCAAAGAATCGGGCGACGGCAAAATCCTGATCCAGGCTCACAATGCCCGGCAGGGCTCCAACGCGGTGATCTCAATCATCGAATGGGTAAAGCAGTAGATATAGGTTTCTCATCCCAAAAACGGGCGTCGAGTGCTTGGGCGGCTCGTTGCGGTTGCGTTTAACGTGAGTGGCCGTGGCACGGGCTCCCAGGACATTCGGCTGAGCTCAGTCGAAGGCCCCGTGAAAACACGGCCAAGATGGCCGTGCCACCCGTATCGCAACCGATAAACGAAAAACGGGCGTCATGCCAGGCCGGCTTAGCAGGCCAGGAGGGCTCGGCCCAGGGCCTCCACGGCGGGCTTGCGGTCCGATTCCTTGACGCCAAACATGATGCTGATCTCCGAAGAACCCTGGTTGATCATTTCGATGTTGATGCCGCTGTCGGATAGAGCCGCACAGGCCTTGGCTGCCATGCCGACCGCATACCGCATCCCTTCGCCCACGATCATGATCAGGGCCAAGTCGTGCTCGACTGTCACGTCATCGGGCCGCAGCTCCTCCCGCATTCGTCTCAGTACGTGCTCCTCCTTCTCAGGCGTTAGCGCCGCACTGCGGAGAATCACCGACATATTGTCGATACCTGAAGGGACATGCTCAAAAGAGAGCTGCTCTTGCTCCAGGACCTGGAGCAGACGGCGGCCGAATCCCACCTCCCGGTTCATCATGTACTTGCTCAGGTAAATTGTGCTGAACCCACTGGCACTTGCGATCCCGGTGACCTCGCCGTGCTGGTACTTGCGCTGTGGCACGATCAGAGTGCCGGGGGCCTCCGGTCGATTGGTATTCTTGATGCAGATGGGGATTCTTGCCTGGACCGCGGGCACGACGGCCTCGTCGTGAAAGACGCCGAACCCGGCGTATGCCAGCTCTCGCATCTCCCGGTAGGTCAGCACAGTAATGGGTGGTGCGTCCGGGACGATACGTGGGTCGATGGCAAACACGGAATCCACATCTGTAAAGTTCTCATAGACGTCGGCCTTCACCGCCGCCGCCAGGATCGACCCGGTAATGTCCGATCCACCGCGGGGGAAAGTGGCAACTTGGCCTTTCTTGGTGTATCCGAAGAATCCGGGGAAGATGACGACCTCCTTTGCGTCCTTGAGCGCTGACAAACGAGCATAGGACTCAGGCAGCACCTGGGCGTTGCCGAAGTCCTCGCTGAGCAGCATACCCGCCTCACGTGGATCCACATATCGGGCCGGAATATCCTGCTGGGCACAGACGCGGGCCACAAGTTTCGCGCAATTGTCCTCGCCAGCCGCCTTCATGGTGTCCACGAACTGTGCATCGTTGTCGCAGCGGTTCCGGATACGCCCGCGGAGGTCCTTCTCGATATCAGTGACGATATTGCTATCCAGGTCCAACTCCCGCTGGATCTCCGCATACCGCCCCACCACTGCGGTAAGGTCGCTGTCAAAGCCCCTGCCTGCCAGCACGGAGTTCGCCAGCGCAATTAGCAGGTCGGTGACCTTGATGTCATTGGCAAAACGCCTGCCTGGGGCCGAGACCACCACGATCCGCCTTGTACTATCTGACTTGATAATAGCGACGACTTTCAGAATCTGCTTGGCGTCAGCCATAGAGGTGCCGCCGAATTTCACGACCTTCATCTTTTCTCCTTGTTCATGCCTGTTTTCGGTGCTGAAACCACTACACCTGCGATCTACAGGCCCGACAGTATACGCTCTGGTCGCGTCGATGGCCAGTCTCTCTTACGTGCCAGGCACGGTTGCCTATACTATTGATGCCGCTAAAATTGTATAATCAATAGTATGTGGCAACCTCATGTAAGTCCTTTGATAACAAGCAAGACAGAGTTTTTCTGGGGACGATGGGGTATGGAACGACCTCATCTCCGTTATCGTCACCATCAAGTCAAAAAGGAGGAATCATCATGAAGGCGAGTGTGTTTGTGGGGCCGGTTCTGGCCTTGATGGCCGGCTTGGGCTCGTGGGCATTCACGCAGCAGGTGGCGCGAGAAGAACCGGCTGCAAAAACGCTGCGGATTCAGCGGACGGAAGATTTCGTCATAAGTGGCAGGGGCGAAGCGCCCGCCTGGAACAAGACCAATTGGGAGGCGCTTCACTTGCGTGCCGACGGCGGTCATCGGTACCAGACGCGCGTCAAGATGCTCTACTCTGGCACCGGATTGTACATACTCATGGAGGCCGAGGATCGCACCATCACTGCCACGATGAACGAGGACTTTCTCGACCTGTGGAACGAAGACGTGTTTGAATTCTTCTTGTGGCCGGACGAGCGGTACCCGGTTTACTTCGAGTACGAGATTTCGCCGCTGGGTTTCGAGCTGCCGATTCTTATCCCCAATTTCGGCGGCGAGTTTCTCGGCTGGCGGCCCTGGCACTACGAAGGGAAACGCAAGACCCAGAAGGCCACATCGGTCATGGGCGGTGTGAAGCAGTCGGGCGCCCGCGTGACGGGTTGGAAAGCGGAGGTGTTTGTTCCGTACGACCTGCTCAAACCCTTGCAAAAGGTTCCCCCGCAGCCCGGAACGCGGTGGCGAGCCAACTTCTATCGCGTTGATTACGATGACGGCGGGAACACGAGCTGGGACTGGGCGCGGGTCGGATCCAGTTTTCACGAGTTTGACAAGTTCGGCACGCTCATTTTCGAGTAGAGCCGTGATCACGGCACATCGGGTCAGGGGTCGGCATCCTGATCCCCGATTCCCGACCCCTGAACTCGCAGACTACGTCAGGGCGTCACCGCCCGGTCATATATCTTAATGTCATCAATCAGGCCGGTCCAGAAACTGCCAGGCTCAAGGCCCTTGCCGGCGCCAATGTACAGGCCGCCTTGCGACCCGGCCGGGCTGGCCTGCGTACCTTTAGCTACCTCTACGCCGTCTACATAAAGCGTTCGGGTAGAACCATCCCAGGTAAGGCCGACACGGTGCCAATCGCCGTCTATAATAACTGCCTCTGAGAATAATGGCGTGCCAAACCGGCCGGCTGCCTTCAATTCGGTCATTAGTTTGCCCTGCGATGTACCGGCAGCGAGCCAATTGACTCCGCGGGCTTGAGATATGATGGCTTGCTCCGGGCCACCGCCTTTTACCCAGGCCAAAACGCTGAATGCCCCGTCCACTGGGTTCAGCACAAAAGGCGTGCTGACATAATCATCTATCCCATCGAACTGAATCGCACCTTTTACCTTACCAACGGTAGGCTCCCAGAGTGGATCACCATTGAGCGTGCCGTCTTTGTCGCCGACTGTATCGTGCGCGATGCTGGCGGTCACCTCGTCCAGCTTCCAGTACGCGACAAGGTCGGGGGGGAACACTTGCTGGAGCCATTGTGTAGCAAGGATGGCAATGTCCTGCGAATCGATGGTATTGTCGAGCTGTAGGTCCGAGATCGGGTTCCAACGCTCATCGCCCGCCTCGGTCTTCCAAGCCGATGCTAATACTGCGAAGTCGGCAACATCGGTGACAGCATCTTGATTGAAATCGGCATCGATGGAAACAGCCAGGGCCTTGATGCAGAAATTGGCGCTATTGTCGAATTCATAGAGGTCGAGCCATCCTGAACCACTGCGATAGTAACTCTGGCCCGGCTCCGATGTCGAGGGCACAAGTGTGCCCTGACCTGCTTCAAGCTGCATCTTGCCGAGCGTGTCGAAATTGAAGCTCCAGATACGAATATCGGGCGGCGGAGAACCTTCAGTGTATGTAGGGCCTCCATTCGGACCGTCCAAGAGTACTTCGACCTCGGACGTACGGTCATAGGCGTGACCGCCAGCCGAGAGCTCGACGTAGACGTAGAAATCATTGTTCCTGGTTACAACAACCGGCGTATTCAGATCAACGGTGTGGAATCCTCTGTGCGCAATCGTGCCGGATTGGGCAGTCAGCTCGTCCAGCAATTGGCCGTCTTCAAATCGGTCGTATATCCTGGCGTTGTAGGTGACGTTATCCGCGGCGGTGTAGAAGCTGAGCGCAATAACCCTCTCAGCTCGGCCGGGAATAAAGACATTGAAAGCCTCGTTGCAGTCGGTTTTCGTGTCACGCCAGCCGTGATAGTCGTGGTAGTAGATGTGGTCGTAAGGATTCAACTGTGCACCCTGGAAGGAGACGGCCCCCATCTCCGGGTCGTAGCCAGAGTGTTTGTCGTAATACGATATCCAGAAGTAACCGGTACCGTTCCAAGAGTGCCCCCAACTGTTTTTGATGAGCCATGCACCTGGAAGAGGAGCCTGTGTTGCCATGTTGTCGTCCCAGCCCACGATCGTAACTGAGTGATTGGGCAGCATCGCATCGGACGGAGGCTGGTAATGTTTGCCAGCGACCAGGAAACTGGTGGAATAGGCCATGCATGTCGCCACAGCACCATGGGTCACGACGGCTTTCTTAATTATGTCGATGTCTTCGAGGTTGGGGCCGACCGTATACCACTCAATATCGCGCACGTAGAAAACCTCATAGTCCTTTTCATATTCTCCCGGCGCAGAGCCATACCAGGGAGAATCAACCTCGCCGTCAGAGTTGGCTCTGGCACAATTGACGGTGCCATCGCCTCGAGTGATGTACGCCGCCGCCACAAGGTAGTCACCGCCCTGGTGAACGACGAGACCGGTGCCGCCCGTCGGCACCATATCATCGTTGTTGTACTGGTTGAAACCATTCCACCAGTCCAGGTGGTACTCAGCCAGGTTGGGCCAATTGGCCCGACCAAGAGAAGCCCAGTAGCGCGACATGAGCAGGTTGCTCTCCATAGCGGCCATTGTGCCATGACACCAACACGTGCCGCCAGTCTGAGACTTTACGGGTGTGACGTAACCCAGTTCCCGCAGATCATATTTTGCGGGCAGCGGATCACTATTCCGGGTGTCGGCAGACCTGTCGGCATATCCCATACCCACAAACAGAGCAATGATAATAACCACACACCTGACCGGGAGACGATTTGAACTGACCATGTGTATCACTCCTCACTAAGTGCTGCGCAACAACGGTTCATGCGTTTGACCATCGTTCGAGCATTGATAGGGTCGCACCACGTACGATTTTCATTCAGACGACTCAACAGTATCGAAAACATAATCATCTGTCAATACTGAAAGCAATGTACACTGATTTTCGGCCAGGGAAAGCTGCGCTTCGAGCACAACGCAGCAACCGCAGGCATATAACCGCCGCGCGGCCAATCTACGGCGTCGCCGCCCGGTCATAGATGCGAATGTCATCAATCAGGCCGGACCAGAAACTGCCCGGCTCAAGGCCCTTGGTGCACGATGCTGCCACAGAAGG
>Ga0299912_10003100_pt1 | contig 13645 bp, 17 predicted proteins | sample RVTome_2_FD_207667 | JGI IMG/M metagenome (GOLD analysis project Ga0299912, IMG submission 207667) | Soil microbial communities from uranium-contaminated site in the Upper Colorado River Basin, Wyoming, United States - RVT95D214 (version 2) ...
CTGTCATCTAATGTCACGGCAACGCCGGGTCCGCGCACGGCTGTCAGGCCAGCGGCGACTCGCTGCGCGTCGAGGTCGGCGGCGAATCGCTGCAAACGATCCGTATCGGCGGCCATCTGAGATTGCGAGGCGGCCAGCTCGACCCGCAAATGGGCAATGCTGACTTTGAGCGCAGCCTGCTCATCTTCCAATTGCTTGATCGCGTTGACGGCGCGGTCTCGCGGGTCGCCCGGCGCATAGCCGACCGGCGGCGTGGCGCGTGGGCCTTTAAGCTGCCAGGCCAGCACCAGACCAAGCACCATCGCCATCAGCGTCAAAGTCAAGTTCGAGCGGGAAACCAGTCTCTGCCTCATCGTGAGCAATCATAACTTGCCTCGCTCACTTTGTCAACGGCAAAAGCCGCTATCCTCTCAGTGGCCAGATTAAACAAAATGATCCCGTCGTCCGGGATCATTTCGGTGGTGGGCAGTGAAGGATTCGAACCTCCGAAGGCTTCGCCAGCTGATTTACAGTCAGCCCCCTTTGGCCACTTGGGTAACTGCCCAGGCTATCACTGTGCTGCAAGCCGACGGCGGGACTTGAACCCGCGACCTTGCGCTTACAAGGCGCTTGCTCTGCCGGCTGAGCTACGTCGGCGCGTGGCTATTATACCACACCCATTTCGCCCAGCCAACGCAGGCGAGAGTATACCTGTGAGGATAGCTTTTGTCAAACGCCCGTTTAGGGATGCCAGTCAGTTATTGTTCGCGAGCATCTAGCGAATCATCGCCGATGACGGTGAACTGGCGAGGGCTTGCGACCGGAGGTAGTGGAGAAAAGGGCGAGACGGGTTGAGTAGGATTTACTGCAGACGGCGCGACGACAATGATGGGCGGATACAGGGCTTGCGGATGTGACGCTGTGCGCATCGTCGTGTCCTCTCGCTCACGGCGACGCAGCAGCGACAAGCCGGCCAGGATCGCCGCCGGCAACATGACGCCCACACCACACACCGCGCCGGTCAACACCGACATGGCCTCGTTGGACAAATGAGTCCCGATATAAATCGCCAGCGTCACTGCAAAGGCCGCCACACCCAAACCGAGCACTACGCTCGCCCGATTCACATCTCACCTCTTGATTGTGGATTTCGACAGATCACGCAGTACATACCGAAATCAAGATCCGAAATTGAATCAACTGGCTTCTGCCACCAGCGAGACCGCTTGATGCAGCAAACTGGGGCGCCCTCCGCTTCGCGTGACGTCCCATCGCCGGGGAGTGCTACCGAATTGCGCCACGACCTGCTCGACTTCCGCTGGACTCACATAGGCCGCCTGAAAGCGCAACACTTGCCCGGAGGCCACGGCAACAAAGTCGCCGCGCCCGGTGAGCTTCTCCGCCCCCGTCCCGCCACAACCTGCGGCCACCCGCGCATCTTCCGGCGACACAACTTTGCCTACCAGCCGCACTGGGAAATTGGCGCGCATCAACGTCCCCACTACCTGGGACGATGGCTTTTGCGTGCAGGCGATGATATGAATCCCCGCCTCGCGCCCGCGCTGTGCCAATCGCGTCAAAGGCTCAGCCAATGCGCGGCCTCCCACCTGCATCAGGTCCGCCAACTCGTCCAACACCACGACGATGAGGGGTATCGCATCAGGGTTACTGCCGGCTCCCCGCGTCTCCATCACATTTATAAGTTCATGCAGCGCGACAATCGCCTCAGCCGCATCGCCGATGATGGGCCGGAGCAAATGCGGCAACGGGGCAAAAGGCATGAAGGCGCGTCGCTTGGGGTCCACCAACACAAATTGCAGTTGACTGCGCCGATGCATCATCGCCAGGCTCAAGATGACGGTCTGACAAAGCGCCGTCTTGCCGGAGCCGGTACAGCCTGCGATCAAGACGTGCGCCACGTCGGGCGAAGGCAAGCGGAGCAATAAAGGAGCGCCATCGTCGCACAAGCCCAATACCGCCGTCGCCGCCGGGATACGGCTCGATTGTCCCCACGCCTCGCGACTTTGCTGCGCGCCAGGCGGGCGGCCACGATTGGCGTAGCCAATCGAGTCGGCGGACGCCCCTCGATTGCAGCAATCGGGGCGCGAGCAATCGCCGGGCGCCGCGTGGGGACCGGTCAACTGCGCCATCAGTGAGAGCAGCTTGACCGGGCGCGCATCATCCCGTGGAATTTCGAGTTGCATGCTACCGCCCTGGCGCGAGACGCGCACACTCGACACTCCTAACGCCAGCGCCAGTTCTTCTGCCAATGACTGTACCCTGTTGATCTTGGTGCCCAAAGCCGGCGCGAGATGGAACTGCACGGCACGCGGTGTGACGACGCCGCCCGTCACGCGAACCGGCGACTTGTGAGTCGTCAACACCATCTCGATCCGGTCCGATTGAAGCTCTAACTGTCTTTGTGTCTCGCTCATCACCACACCTCGCCGCAAATCAAGCTTTCAACCCGCGCGAACGTTCTCACTATTATACGAACATTTGTTCTGATTGTCAAGCAAAAGAAAAGGCACCACTTGCGTGATGCCTTGTGCGTGATACCCTTACCGCTACTTGGGCTGTTGCAGTTGGTTAAGCTGCTTCATCAAGCGTGACTTGCGCCGGGCGGCATTGTTCTTGTGGATGAGGCCTTTGCCTGCGGCACGGTCAAGCGAACTGATCGCTTGCTTGACGGTCGCCTGCGCCTCATCACCCTTGCCTTCGGCCAGGGCGACATGCGCCTTCTTGAAGGCCGTGCGAGCGCCCCCGCGGATGATGCGGTTGCGTTTTTGTTTGCGCGCCGAGCTACGGATACGCTTGATAGCGGACTTGATATTAGCCAACGGAACCCTCCTGAATCAATCGTGCCAATTTCAGCGGGCCGAGTATACCCGATGTCAGCAGATTTGTCCAGCCGAGTTTCCTGGTGACTACCCACAAGTCAGTTCGTCCGCAGTTGCACTGCGGACGGTGGGCGACAGTGCAACTGTCGCCTGAACGATGTGGGCAATCACCAGGAGTTTCGAGCAAATTCGACCCCAGCAAAGCATCAGCCCCGCATCATCTAGCGGGGCTGTCAAAGTCAACGTGCCACACGCGCGAGCATCGGCTGAATAACGACTCGCTTACGCCGGCTGGGCTTGCGCTGCCCCGTGGCCTCGAGATAGGCGACCACCTCTTCCCGCGCCTCTTCGAATTTGCGGACCAGCGCCTTGTCCGAACCCTTGAACCCGACCACCATCCGCTTGGCACACGTGCTGCATCCCAGCGACGCGCGATAACTGTCCAGATCGCACGTCAGACAGCTATTGAACTTGATCATCATCAATGAAAAAGATAGCGAGTCTTCGTGCGTTTCGGGGAGTGAGGCGATGTATTCAACCAGTTCACGCCAATCGGGGCCGCGCAAACCGGCAAGCTGGTTAATACAGCGCGTAGGAAACAGGATTTCGCTCTCGGGATACATCGGTCGGTAAAACCTCGACACATCAAGCGGTGCGGCAATCATCATAACACAAATGCAAGCATTTATCAAGGGTTTTGCCGATTGTATCTGAAAATTGGCTAAATCTGCGAAGCGCCTGCCTGCGACGTGATTCAGCCATCCCCCGTCTAGTTCGCCATCGTCACCTTTGTTTCAACCATCTCAACCACGGCTTGAGCCATATTTGCCTTAGCATTCCCCACCAGCAGCAACAAATCAGCTCAAGTTCTGTGCCATTTCCCCACTTTTGCTACGGCACCGGTAGCAGCCTTGTAGACTGGCTTGTCATACACCATTCGTTGACCCGCTCCAGGCGAGGTGCTATAATACCGCGCATAAGACCTCCGAGGCGGTATCGAAGGGTTCGGAGGTCTGAGTCGTTCATTCGCCCAAGCGAACATAGTCGTCACGAACAGAACGCGCAAGACCGGAGACGAGGCTGTAGAGCGAATAGACTTCCAAACCAAAGGGCAGGTAGCCGCCATAGCCCAGTAGTGGCATCTCAAAGATGTGCAAGAAATTCACAAAGGGGACCGTGTAAATCCATTTGGGATAGGAAAAGAAATTCCACATCTCCCAGAAAAGTCCGCAGGTGAGCGCACCCAGCCACAACATGACGACCGGCTTCCAATCGCCATTTTGTGTACATCGCGCCAGCGTTGGAAAGCCCAACGCAGCATTGACGGGTTCCAGGATAAAGAACATTGAAAGCCACATGAACGGGAAACAATAGCGCGGCCAGGCCAAAAGCAGCGCCAGCATGACCACCCCCATGAGGCTGAACGCGGCTAACGTGCGCGGCGTTGGGCGAATGACCGGCCCGCTCGTGCGATGAACAAATGTAGAAATCAACTCCGCCGTGCCAAATATCGCCGGGATGACAGTCGAGAAGCTGAAGGTAGACAAGACGAAAAACTGGAGATCGGTGAATTGTTCGCGGCCCAGGTAGTGCCAGTTCTGGACGCGCTCGTTGAACAACTCGAACAACCACCAGGCCGGCGCCGAGACCAGGAACAGTCCGATAAACCGCGTCCGGCTGCGCGTCAACAGTGATGTGCCTTTACGGAGAAACACCAGGCCGTCCACTGTGAGAATGTAGCCCAGCCAGAGCGGAAAAAACAAAATGTGCGTCCGCATCCCAGGCAGCAGCCAGTTGAGCGGCCAGAACACGGCGATGAGTAACAGCCCAATCCAGCTTTGCATGGGCAATGGCGATCGGGCGGTGTGTTCAGGCGCGGTCGTATCGTTCATATCGAGTGACCTTTCAGTGGGATTGAGACAAAAGTATACCACAGGTTCGCAACCGAGCAGGGGATGATCTTGCAAGGCCCTGTGCGCAAGAGGACACGATGAATGCAGAGTTGAATGGCAAAGTCGCATTGGTGACAGGAGCCGGGCGCGGCATAGGCCGCGCAATTGCAACCGGACTCGCACGTGCCGGGGCCACAGTCGCCGTCAACGACATTAACCCGGATTCGTGTGAGCGCGTCGCAGCGGAACTCGCGCCCGCGTCCGCCGCGTTCCATGCCGACGTTTCCAACAAGCACGCCGTCCAGGCGATGATTGACAGTGTGATCGAGCGATGGGGACGGCTGGACATCCTGGTGAACAACGCGGGCGTGGAGCCGCACGCCAGCCTGTTGACGCTGGACGAGTGGGACTGGCGGCGGACGATTGACGTCAACCTTACCGGCCCATTCCTTTGCACGCAATCGGCGGCGCGCGTGATGAAGGATGCCTGCGGCGGAGTCGTCGTCAACATCGCGTCTATCGCCGGGCGCGCGGGGGGACTGCGCGACCGTTCCGCTTATGTTGCTAGCAAGACCGGTCTCACCGGGCTGACGAAAGAGTGCGCGCGCGAACTGGCTGCATATCACATCCGCGTCAACGCGGTTTGCCCTGGCGTCATCGAAACCGAGATGACGGCGCTTTTGCGCCAGAGCGAAGAGCAAATGAAAAGGTGGCTGGAAGACATCCCGCAAGGCCGGCTGGGCACGCCCGACGACGTGGTGGGACTGGTGCTATTCCTGTGCAGCGACGCAGCCACCTACATCACCGGGCAGGCGATTAACGTAGACGGCGGCAGGGTGATGGTTTGATCGCAGGGCGGCATCTCTATGCCGCTGAGGCAATCGAAATGTTGCATCCGATGACGGGGTTGCCGACAGGCACACAAGTTGACGAATTGCTCGCGGCGCACCAGGCACACGAAGACTGGTGCGTGATGTACATCGCGTTGGACGGCTTTGAGGCATTCGACAACAACGACTATGACGCGCGCAAAGTCCTGCGCTTCATGGCGTATCTGCTGACCGACATCGTAGATGAACTCGGCGGGCCAACCGACTGGGTGGCACATCCCGGCGGCGACGATTTCATCATCGCCACGCAGCGCGAATACGCCGACCGCATCCGCGCCCGCCTGGAGCGGCGCTTTGACGAGGAAAAGCTCGGCTTTTACGATCCCATAGATTGGACGCGCGGCTTTAGCGAGATTGTGCGTGCCGGCGGCGGAACGTGGCGCGTGCCGGTGATGCGGCTCAATATCACCATGCTGCCCTGAACGTGTATCGCCTATCGCCATACGCAACGTGCTATATGTTCCGTGATTCCACCAAGACAACAGGAGGCCCACGATGAAATTGCTAGACTTGGTTCGCCGGCCAGTGACGCCCGCCCCATGGGAAGAGGGAGACAACATTCCCTGGAACGATCCCGATTTCAGCGAGCGGATGCTCAAGGAGCATCTGTCGCAGGCGCACGATGCCGCCAGCCGCCGCATCGAAAAGATTGAAGAACAGGTGAACTGGATTCAAGTCTTGCTAGGGCATCCCACAAAAATCCTGGAGCTGGGCTGCGGCCCTGGCTTGTACACGAGCCGGCTTGCCAGGCGAGGGCACACTTGTGTGGGCATTGATTATTCGCCGGCCTCAATCGCCTATGCAGCGGATTGCGCCGGTCAAGAGAATCTCCACTGCACGTACCGGCGTCAAGACATCCGCCAGGCAGAATATGGCGCCGGATTTGGCCTGGTCATGCTGATCTATGGCGAATTGAACGTCTTTAGGCCTGCCGACGCAAGAAACATCCTGGACAAAGCTAACTATGCTTTAGCCAGTGATGGGTTGCTGCTACTCGAGCCACACACTTTTGAGACCGTCCGCAAGATTGGAGAACAGCCCCCTATTTGGTATTCGGCTGAGAGCGGCCTCTTTTCCGACGGCCCTCACCTTTGTCTGAAAGAAAACTCTTGGGACCCGGCCGGCAGCACGGCCACCATTCGCTATTTCACCGTGGACGCATCCACCGGAGAGGTGACCCGCCACGCGCAAAGCCTCCAGGCTTATACCGAGGCGCAATACCGCTCACTGCTCACCGACTGTGGTTTTGATAACGTCGAGTTTTTTCCTTCACTGGTTGGCGTAAAAGACCCAACGCAGGATGGTCTGATGGCGATTGTCGCACAGAAGCGAGATGGGGCCCCATAGCAAGTTCCGTGGAACTCAAGCAAGCGGACAGAGCTTCCAGTGCTGATTTCATTAGGAGGGACGATAACACATGGCAAAGACACATAGAGGATGGGTCTACACTCCCCAACGATCATCCAAGCCGCAAGTGACCGAAGCCCTCAAGCGGGACCTGGAAACCAAAGCGAATGTGCTGATTGAGTCGGTGCTCAAGCCGCGCCACATCAAGCCGCCACGCAAAGACCAACAATTCAACTACATCGTGGACATCTATGCCAAATGGCGTGGCAGCACCTTTTACTTTTATTCCAAGTACGCCGTCCCTGGCCCGAATGCCATCTCGCCGTTCTTTGAGGACAAGTTTGCCCGCATGGAATATGTTGGCAGCGACCGCTTCAACCTCTCGTACATGCGGTATACGGGCAGGTGGGTGGAAATCTATACTGGATTATCCGTAGACGAGTGCCTGGCCGCGATCAAAGATGACCCGCTCTTCCAGCCATGATGCGGGAAACGTGCGGCGATACATGCCAAGCGATATGCAATGAGTGATAAGCAAGAACCGACTCTATCCCACAACCTTGCCCTGGCTATCCTGCACGCTCTCGGCTGGAAGCTGGAAGCGACCCTGCCCGACACGAAAAAGTACGTATTGATCGGCGCTCCTCACACGTCCAACTGGGATTTTGTCTACATGCTTCTGTTCAGAAGCGCCATCGGCATCCACCCACGTTGGATCGGCAAAGACACCTTTTTCCGCTGGCCCTTCGGTGGGTTGTGGAAACGGTTAGGTGGTATTCCCGTCAACCGCCGGTCTCGCAACAGCTTTGTTGACCAGATGGTGGCAACATTCCAGGAGCACGACGAACTGATCCTTGTCATTGCACCCGAAGGCACTCGCAGCAAAACCCGGTACTGGAAAAGCGGCTTTTACTACATCGCCCTGGGCGCGGGCGTTCCCATCGTGATGAGCTTTCTGGACTATGCCCGCAAAGTGGGCGGCATCGGCCCGGCACTCGTGCCCACCGGCGACATCCAGGCCGATTTCGTCACCATCCGCGAATTCTACGCCGACAAAACCGGCAAACATCCTCGTGAACAGGGCGAGGTCAGACTCCGTGATGCAATCAGCGATGAGCCATAAATAGTCAGGGACAACCGATGACGCCTCGCACGATTGAAATCAGTCGCGACTGATTTCAATCGCCTCATCTTTGGGTGGGGTTGGGCATCATGGTGGAGCAACGACTCTTTCGTCGGATGATTGGTGGGGCGGTTAGCGCGGCTGGCAGGCAAAGTGGCGCTGTATCGGCATAAAGATAAGGATGAAGGATGAAAGAAACGCCAAGTAATAATGTTCCGTGGAGTTGGCTGACTGCCATCGGATTGCCCATCGCTCACGTGATCATCCAAATCGTGCTGGGGGTTGTCGCGGTCAGCTTGTTGAGTGTGACGCTGTTGGCGACATCACGCTTCAGCCAAGAAAATCTGCTTCAATTCGCGACCAGTGGCGTGTTCACCGGCACAATCGGCGCGCTTGGCGGGGTCATGAGCCTGGCGCTGATTTACGCGGTGGTCACGCGCTTGCGGAAACGGCCATTTCGGGCGACAATTGGACTAGTCGGTAACGGGCGCATCTGGCCGGCTGCCTTTGGCGCAGTGATCCTGGGCGGTGCGATGGATACGGTGACGTTGGCGCTGCACAAGCCCGTCGTCCCCGACGTGCTCCAGCCGCTGTTCACCGGCGCATCAAGCGTGATCGCGATGGTCGTGTTTGCGGTGATCGTTACACCGCTCGTGGAAGAGTTGCTTTTTCGTGGTGCGCTCTTTCCGGTCATGGCGCGCAGCCTGAACACACTCTGGGCGGTGATACTCGTGTCCGTGTTGTTCGGCCTGGCGCACGTGGTGACGTATGGGCTGGATGCGTACCTGATCTTGCAATCATTGGCGGCGGGGCTTTACCTCACCTGGCTGCGAGCGCGGACGAGATCGCTGGTTCCCAGTGTCGCCGCGCACACGGCGCTGAACTTGTACGCGACCCTAGAAGCGATCGTGGTGATGAATGTGCTCAAGTAATGCGGCAAGGCACACCGCCGAATGGAAGGGAAAATGATGGCAACGATAACTCATCGTGAAATTGTCCTCGCCTTGCGCGAGTTGGGACTGAACCGTGATAGCGACGTCATCGCCCACGTCTCGCTTTCGGCGTTCGGCCACGTGCGCGGCGGAGCCGAGTCCATGCTCGGCGCGCTGCTTGCGGTGTGCGGCACCGTCGTCATGCCCACGTTCACGTATCAGACGATGGTCTGGCCCGAAGCTGGCCCGCCGAATAACGCTTGCGTTTATGGCAATCACGCTGAGGAGAACGCGCGCGCTGTGATGTTCACTCTCGACTTGCCCGCCGACCGCAGCATGGGCCAGGTCGCCGAAGTTCTCCGCCGGCGTCCCGGAACCCTGCGCAGTGCCCACCCGGTGTCATCGTTCGCGGCGACGGGCGCACACGCAAAGGCAATCCTCAATGCTCAATCGCTGGAAAACCCGCTGGGGCCGCTAGAGTGGCTGCACGATCACGGCGGCGATGTGCTGCTCTTGGGCGTGGATCATCGGGTCAACACGGCGATTCACCTGGCCGAAAAACTTGCCGGGCGCAAGCCGTTCATCCGGTGGGCTGTTGGCGTGGATCGCGCCTTTCGGCTGCCCGGCTTTCCAGGCTGCTGCAACGGCTTTAACGCGATTGCGGGCAAGTTGGCGTGGATCACCCACCAGACGACGCTGGGCACGGCCACACTCCAACGCCTACCGCTCAAGGGTCTCGTACAAGTGGCGAGGCAGATCATCTCTACGGACCCGCTGGCGCTCTTGTGCGACGATCCGGCGTGCGAGCGGTGCAACGCCGTGCGTCAATCCACGGTCTAGCCGCGCGGCTGCCCCGGCGTGGGTCGGGCGACAGACGCGCTGTTTGAACGGAGGGAAAAAAGTGACTCGACAAACTGGTATCATCATCACCGTAGTCCTCGTTGTGCTCGTGGCCTGCCCATCCATTTTCTGTTGCCTGTTCGGCGCTATCTCGACTACGGGACAAGTGCCATTTGAGATGAACGGCCAGACTACCCCGATTCCTACCTGGATTGGTGTTGTGCTAGTCTGCCTCAGTCTCATCGGCGTGCTCGTGCCGGTGGCCGCGTGGTTCTTCCTGGTGCGGGGCAAGACCGCGTGATGCGATAGGCGACACACCAACCTTGAATGTTCTAGTCTTGGGTGCAACCGGATTCATCGGCGGGCACATCGCGCGTGCGGCTCTAGCGCGGGGCTGGCGCGTGCGAGCCTTGCGTCGTCGTCCTGATGCGGTTGGCGCAATCGGCGACGTGGCCGGCCAGATCGAATGGATTCAGGGCGAGTTGCCTTTTCAGACCTTCGAGGTCTCCCAAGACCTCGAAGGTCTATGCGAGGCGATGCGCGGGTGCGACGTCGTGTTTCATGCGGCGGCAGCCTATCCGCTCGCCGCGCGCGACATCGCAGGGTGGGTGAGCCGCAGCGCGAGACAGATGCGAGCGGCGCTGGCATCTGCGCACGACGCGGGCATAGGCCGCTTTGTTTACACCAGCACGTTGACAACGGTTGGCCCACCGGGCCAGCCCGGTCGCCTGGCCGACGAGTGCGATTTCTATGTACCCGGCACATCCGGCAGCGCGTATTATGAAGCCAAGTTCGCGATGGAGATGGAAGCCTTCCGCGCCGCCGCCGAAGGCTTGCCCGTGGTCGTCCTCAACCCGACGGCGGTGTTCGGCCCGGGCGACATCAAACCGACGACGAGCGAGGTTCTGTTGCGCGTCGCCAAAGGACAGATTCCGTTTTACTTTGATGCGACGACGAACGCCGTGGACGGACGCGATGTGGCCGAGGCGCATATCGTCGCTGCCGAGCGCGGACGAGTGGGCCAGCGGTACATCGTGGGCGGGCACAACCTCACACTCAAAGACGAGCTGACCCTCGCAGCGCGCGCGGCGGACGTCACGCCGCCGCGCTGGAAGATTTCTCGGAATCTGGTGGATGCGCTCTTGCGCGCCGGCGACAGATTAGGCTTGCCGCTGCCAGAGAATATCAAGACGCTGCGCTTCTGGCAGCCGCTCAACACGGAAAAGGCGCAACGCGAGTTGGGGTTGAGTCCGCGCCCGTTTGAAGAGACGGCGCGCGATACGATGGCGTGGTTTCGGGAAAACCATTATTTGTAGATTCCACCCACTGCTTACCCTTTACCCTTGCGAAGGTTCTCGCTCATTACACAGCGAACTCGGACTGAACCTTCGCAAGGGTAGGGTTCCACTTTGAAAACGATGAATGCTGTCGAACCTGAATTGATAACGATTGTCGAAGGCCCTCCGCCCGATTTCCAAGATGCGCAAGACGTGTGGGCGCTTTCAGTGCGCGAAGAACGTGAGCCGCGCTTGCTGGCGCTATGCCAGATGCGGGCCTTTAGCGGCCCCAAGATGCTGGATCGCTGCCGGCGCGCGTGGCATGAGGACCGTCCCGTCAAGCTGGACTTTCCCGACGGGACCGGTGTGCGCCGGCAAGTAGATGTGGTAGCTGCACGCTGGAGCGAGGTTGAAGAAGGTCACTTGCTGCACCTATGGGTGCAGATTCCGGCGCAGCCCCCGGAGGATTGAGGATGTATCTTCTCAAAATGTAGGGGCGCACCCTCGCGTAGCGGGTCGCCCCGTTGGGCAAGCGCAAGGCTTGCCCCTACCCCGGCTTTGAAAAGCCGGGGTTCTTTTATCGCGTCCGGTTGATGAGATGATCGAGCGCGAGGTATAGCACCAGAATCACCACGAGGATCAACAGCAGAAACATCCACCACGGCACAGGGACCAAGATCACAAAATGCATCCGGGACAGGATATACCACAATACAACTGCCGCGACGATCGCCAGCAGCAAGCCTGAGAGGCGATTTTTCATATTACTCCTCACCCTCCAACTCGTGCGCCATCATGCGGATAAGGTCGGCGCGGCTCACGATGCCCACCAGCACTCCATTCTCAATGACCGGCACCGGATTGACGCGGCGCTTGACCATCAGATCAGCCAGGTCTTCCATCTCGGCGTCGGGACTGATGGTGACGACCTCCTCAGTCATAATATCGCCCGCGGATGCGCCCAGCATGTGCCGCAGCCTATTGCGGTAATGTCCCGGCATCTCTAGCTGGATGCGCGCCAAATCTAAGATCTGGATGAACGCCGGCAATTCCAGCCGTGTGTTGCGTACGATCATGTCCAACTCAGTGATGATGCCGACGACGTGACGCGCGTCGTCCACGACGGGGATGCCTGTGATCTGGTGCTCGTGCATTAACGTTGCGATCTTGTTGACCGAAGTATCCCGCTGGATTGTAACGACATCAGTGGTCATGATTTCACGGACTTTCATTCCTGCCCTCCGTCGCGTACCCGCCGTGTTGACCTATTAAGCTTGTACAAACGGCTGACATAGATTCTATCACACAAGCCCTGTTAACCAAAGTGTTGGCCGCAATGGGCCTGCTAAGTGTCACCTGCGACCTATGCCTTGCGCCTCGCCAATTCCGCCAGCGTCTTTTCGTGCCCCGCTTTGGTGATGGGGAACAAGTACACCAGCACAATGCCCACCGCCAAAACAATCGCCGGCACCGGCCCGATCATCAGCCGGATCGCCGTCAACGCACTATCGGGCTGAGTGATGGGCGTCGTCGTACCCGGCGGCGGAGTGATGTAGCCCACCCACGAAAGCACCTGACCGACGAAGAACAACCCGAATGCCAGCCCCGCTTTTTGCAGCAGAACAAAGAACCCGTAGAACGTTCCCTCGCGCCGTCGGCCCGTTTCCAGCTCGTCCAACTCGATCACATCGGGCAGCATGGCCCAGGGAACCAGGTACGCCGTTGCCACGCCGACGCCCGCCAGCAACCCCAGCACAATGATAACCCAACTGGGCCACGCCGGTTGAACGATGAAAAGCCCAAACGACACGGCGATCCAAAAGATCATGCCGCGATAGTACACCCCCTTCTTGCCCACCTGGCGACTGACCCGCGTCCAGATAAAGAGCCAGATGAGCGCACTGCCCTGCACGGCCAGGATGACGACGGAGATGAGGTCAGGCTTGCGCAGCCAATAGGTCATGTAGTAGATCACAATGGTCGAGACCGTCTGCACCACCAGCCAGGACAGCAGATAGATGCCCGTCACGTAGCGGAAAGCGCGATTGCCAAACGTGATCTTCAAGCCTTCCCAAAATGGAATGGGTGCTCCTTCCTCTTGGGTATGCCGCTCGTACGTTCCCCAGAAGGCAAAGAAAAACGCTGCCGCCGAGATAGTGGCCCAGATCAACGCCGACACAAAATACCCAAGTTGCTCGCCTCCGACGGGCCTGAGCGCGTTGACGATGATGGGATGCAGCACGGCGGCAGTCAGCCCAGTGCCGATGGAGAAGGCGAAACGATACGAGTTGAGGCTGGTGCGCTCGTCATAGTCGCGGGTCAGCTCCGGCGTCAGCGCAGTGTAGGGCACATTGACAACCGTGAACGCCAGATCGAGCAATAGCGAGACGACCAGGTAATACCAGAACCGCCCGGTTGGGTCAAAGGGTGGGACAAGGAACAGCAGCACGAACGTTACGCCGAACGGGATCGCGCCAAACAGGAACCACGGACGGCGGCGTCCCCAGCGTGTGTGAAACCGATCC
>Ga0299912_10003101_pt1 | contig 13640 bp, 10 predicted proteins | sample RVTome_2_FD_207667 | JGI IMG/M metagenome (GOLD analysis project Ga0299912, IMG submission 207667) | Soil microbial communities from uranium-contaminated site in the Upper Colorado River Basin, Wyoming, United States - RVT95D214 (version 2) ...
TCGATTATCTCTGGTCTAGCACCACCAGCCTTCAAACGCTTCTGCAACGGTTCACGTAGGTAGTAGAAGTCGAGTGCGTCCCTCAGCCAGTACAACGTCTCCTGTAAGCCTTCCTTAGGCATCAGAGCGATTATCGTGCAACCGAGGAATCGCTCCAGGTTAGCCTCATCGTACATCGCCACGGTGAGACCCACTTTATCTGTGGTCTGGTACCCTTGCGACTCGTCTCCAACGTTGGAGCTAGAGTAATGCACGGTCAATAGTTCACACTGGTTCTGGTCCCATCGCGTCATGTAATCTTGGAGCGATAGCCCATCTAAAAAGCCGGCCCGCAATATGATTGAATTCGTCCAAGATTCCAAACGATTCATCAACAACGCCCTCCTTCCGCTCAACATACAAATCTACGTCAATCATGTAGCATTGTTCTTGAGTTCCAACGACGGTAACAAGTTGGTGAATTAACCTTATCCGGCCTCCGGTAACTTCAGGTGTCTGGAGAATTGTTTGCGTCTGGGTGGAGAGCACCAAATCGGATATCTCCGTAGCGCCCAGTTCACCGCTGATATGTGGTGCAAGCAGCTCTTTCCACGGTATTCCAGTCAATCCGAGCTTGTCTCGCGACACCAAATCTTTGTACCGCAGGCCAACGCGAGAGTAGAAGGCCGGTCTGTACACCTCCTGTAATGCAGCTTCAGCCTTCCGCACCTCTGTCTTCAGCATGTCCCATCGTTCATAGGCGCCTTCAGTTATCGCCAGAAAATCTGCAGACAAAGAAATGAAGCGCTTCGAGTCTACAGTTGAAAATCTATGCGTAAGCGAGCCAGGTGGTTTGAGCACGTTGAGTCTTTCCATAATGGCAGCTACCTCAGCGGGCATCTGCTCGAATCCAATTGGCGGTTCTTGCCGTCCATACAAGGGGTACTCGCGCCGAATCTTATCTTGAAAGTCCGCAACATCTGCAGAGGCGATCCGCAGGATTGATGGGAAGCGCAGTTGACAGATTACCTCAACCAGCGGGTTATGCCTGTAAACCACTCGAGGCGACGATGGAATAGACATATCTTGCTCCCCTGTCCGCCATTCTAGCCTTGTCATACCCATCAAGCAGCGAGAGTCCAATGCCGCTAAAAGCAATAATACATTGATGCCCCTGACGATGTCAAGTCACGGTCCAATCTGAAGACCTCGAACAACAAACTCAGAGCTACCCCAGTGACCCGCGGGCCTTAAGCGGCAGCGCAAGACTATGACATCGCTTAACGTGGGGAGCCTGCGGGCTATCCTATCGAGGAACTTCAGTACCACCTTTGAGATTCCGGCCGGCGACTTAGCCAACAGTTTACCCCAAAGGGGGAATCCCCAGAGGAGGGAAACCCCGATATACTCCTCGATTTCCAAATGGTCCCTTATAATCGTCTTCAAGACCGAATAGTCGAACCGGTAATTGTGGTCAGCAGGGATCTCTCGTTTCACCAGCCGGCAACAAAGGCTGGCCAAATTAGCGATAGCGATTACCACCTTACCTCCGGGTTTGAGTACCCTAGCCATCTCCGCTATCGTTTCCACTGGATCGTAGAAGTGATCCAGTGCACCCTTGCACATTACCCCGTCAAAGGAGTGCGTCTTGAAGGGCAGTTGCTCACCTATCGCCCGCACCAAAAGCACCTGGCTGCTCTTAGCATCTACATAGCCTTTGGCCTTCTTGAGCATTATCTCCGAGGGATCGACCCCTACCACCCAACATCCGACCCTTTCCAACTCCCAACAATCCACAGCGTTGCCACACCCCACATCGAGAACCCTCTGCTCCCCCTTGCCGGCGAGCATCTCCAAGGTCGCTTCGGTCATCCGGTCAAAGAGGAATACAGTGTCAGGATAGACTACGGGGGGCAAAAGATCGCGGTCGCTCCAATCGAGGTCCAGAGCGGGCATTACCTCAAGGTGCCTTCATAATGAGCGGTGAGCTGCCTTTTCCTCACCTCAGGATTGGTGTAGTCGGGGAGAAGCATGGGCGCTATCCTATCGGTCACTATGCCAGCGGCCTCTAGCTCCTTATGATAGGCTCGAACATGATCCAGGGTCAGCTTCCCCTCCCTGGCCTTCTCCTTAGCATAGACGGCAGCGTTTACGCCGGCGATCCGGCCGAAAACCAGGACGTCGAGGAGGGAATTCCCCATGAGGCGGTTCTCGCCATGAACGCCCCCGGTTACCTCGCCGGCAATATAGAGGGCGGGCACAGCGGTTTCACAGGCGGCGTTGTTTTCCAGTCCGCCATTTTGATAATGGAGGCCGGGATAGACTAACATAGGCTCCTTAGAGATATCGATCCCCAATCGGTTATACACCTTCCATTTGCCCAGGAAATCCCTTTGCACCGTGCCCTCGCCCGAGAGTATATCGATCATAGGCGAATCGACCCAAATCCCCAACTTCCCCGTTGGCGTAGGCACGCCTTTGCCTTTGACCAGACACTCCTTGATGAAGGCCCCCGATTCTACGTCCCGAGGCTCCCGCTCATTTACGAACTTCTCGCCATCCACATTCAAAACGTCAGCGCCCGCCCCTCTAAACTTCTCGGTGATGAGCAGACCCTCTATCTGCTCTGGGTATATGACACAGGTGGGGTGATATTGAACGGTATGCAGATGCTTCAGCCTTACCCCTGCCCGATAGCCCAAAACAATGCCATCAGCAGTAGCACCATAGTGATTCGTGGTAGGGAATCCTTGAATGTGCAGCCTTCCTGCGCCGCCAGTGGCCATGATCGTGGCCTTGGCCTTGACGACGAAGTACTCCTCCGTCTCCATGTTGTAGAACAAGGCGCCGGCGCAATCTCCCATCTCATTCAAGAGGAGCTCCACCGCCGGCGAGAATTCCAGCACCTTTATATCCTGAGAGCGATTGCGAGCCTCGTCGCGAATAGCACGCATAATCTCGGCCCCGGTTATGTCTGCAGCGTAGTGCATCCGCTTGCGCGAGGTTCCCCCGCCGTGCATGGTCTCCAATCGACCCTCCGGGGTTTTTGTAAACATGGCTCCTAAACTCTCCAGCCACTCCAACACATCCGGAGCCTCGGTAACCAAGGTATAAACGAGCTCAGGATCATTGGTAAAATGTCCTCCACCCATCACATCCAGGTAGTGGTAATAAGGAGAATCCTTCTCCAGTTTACTGGCCGCTTGAATGCCCCCCTCCGCCATCATAGTGTTGGCATCGCCGTGGCGGAGCTTAGTAGCCAAGATCACCTGCGCCCCTTGCTCCTGAGCGAGGAGTGCTGCTGCCGTACCGGCCCCTCCACCCCCGATTATTAAGACATCGGTCTCGTAAGCGACTTGGGAAGGGTCCACTTTATCGGGATCTACCCGGCTCTTCGCCTCCAAAAGGTCGGCAAATTCGTGCGCCACCTTGTAACCCTTACTGGGGCCTACTTTGATCTCGCGACGCCCCTCCTCCCGATAATCGGGGTGGTAAGACAGCATCTCCTCCCTTTGCGCGGGCGACAGGAAGGGGAACTCCTCGCCTCTTTTCCTCATCTCTATTCTGCGGGGCCGGGTCCCTTCAACTACCTCGATGAGCCTCTTCAGCTCTTCCGGATAGGGCATCTTGCCTTCTTCCTATAAATGCTCTTTGTCCTTTGGCCGCCAATCCTCGCCGGTCTCCCAGGGTTCCATCTCCCTCTCGGCATAGAGCTTCCGCAGCCCAGCCTCATCCGTGCCCGTTAGCCCCCTCAATGCCTCCTCATATCTCCCTGACTTGACCGCCTCGTTTGCTTCCCTTAGGTGCACCGCCTTAGGCGCGATTTTGGCGCTATATAGCCTTCTAACCGTTTGAATTATGTGATATTGGGGCAATTCACCTAGACAGCGGCTGGTGCAGAGGCCGCACTGAATGCAGTCAAAGGAGAGGATGGCTGCCTCCTTCAAGTCCCCACGGAGGACAGCCGCTATGCACTGCATTACGTCAATACCCATAGGGCAGGCCTTGGTACAGGAATTACAAGCCAAACAACGAAAGATCTCCGGATAGAGTTGGAAGACTTCCTCGGGCCTGCCTCTCAGCTCCTTCAGATTGTAAGAAGCGCGATTAGCGGGATAGAAGGGGATTTGGGTGAGGTACATGTTGGGCTCCACCACCGTCTGGCAGGCCAGCCCCGTGCGCAGGCGATAATCCCCCGCCTTACGATAGACGGTGCCACAAGCACCACAGATGCCGCCCCGACAGCCACAGCCCCTTATGAACTTGAACCCCGCATACTCCATAGCCTTGAGGATGGTCAGGGTCCCGGGAACCTCATAGCGCTTGCCCATGATATAGATGGGGATGGTCTTCACCCCTTCGGGCATGTCCGGTTTACCCCCTTTTCCTGGCGACCGGCGGTGTTGCTTACCGTTTACGCAGCCACTTTGATCAGATTGTGGGAATCAAGGGCATTCACAGGGCTCACAATGTGCCTTTTCCACCATGACTTCACCTTTTTGTCCTCCACTCCCAAGGCTAGCCCCATGAGCTCGCTGAAATAGAAGATGGGCAGTTTATCCTTGCCCGCTTGCCGAGTATCGAGATTGGCTTGGCAGAGGGGGCACATGGAGACGATAGCCTCGGCCCCGGATCGCCTCGCCGACTGGCAAATATCGTCCACCAGTTTAATCACGATGTCGGTCCTGGCTAATACCATGTTACCACCACAGCACTCTGTCTTGTGGGACCAATCTACCGACTCCGCTCCCAGAGCATTCATCAATTCATCCAAATGCCGGGGGTTCTCCGGATCATCCACATCGGCCACGCCCGGGAAGCGAGCGAAGCAGCCGTGGTAGTTGGCTAACTTCAGCCCATTTAGAGATCGCTGCACCTTGGCGCGGATGTTCTCGAGGCCCACCTCCCGGCATACGTCCAACACGGTGAGCAACTTCACGCTGCCGGTATATGACATCCCGATGATCGCCTCCAGCTTCTTCCGCAGGTCGCCATCCTCCCCCAGCTCGAAATAGGCATGTTGGAAATTGATGAAACAACCCGGGCAAGGAGCGACCAAGTTCAAGCCCTTTTCCTGCACTAAAGCCAGGTTGCGAGCCGGCAGGGCTAGGGAAAGAAGGTGGTTGGTGGTATGCGCTGATGAAGCCCCACAGCAGCTCCAGTCGGGGACCTCCTCTAACTCCACGCCCAGTATTTGACAGACAGCGCGGAAGGAATCGTCATATTCCTTAGCCGTTGCTTCCAGTGAACAACCGGGAAAATAGGCAACCTTCAACTTGCTCCTCCTGACTTCAGGCCCTCTCCGTTGCCTTGAAGATCTCCTTAACATTTTTCACGCCCTTGATCCGATGGGGTATGATGGACAGCTTTCGCCGCAAGAACATCTTCATACCCAAAATTATATCACCAAAGAGCTTCTTATTGACTTTGAAGAGGTCGCCGCTCTTGATCATGTGAAACATGATGAGCAGAAGTTCGTGCACTCGCCCCAGGCTACTTATGCGACCCAAAAAGTTGTTGTGGAAGATGTGGATGTTCTTCTGGCTATCCACACCCTCCGCCCACGATGCCTGGCGCAGGGCATCCATAACCTTGACGATGTCTATCTCATTGGGACAGCGCGCGGCACAGGCCTCACAGGAGAGGCAAATCCAAATAGTCGAACTCTTCAGGGCGCGATCCTTCAACCCCAACTGCACCATCCTTATCATCTGGTTGGGCCGATAGTCCATAGTATACGCCACCGGGCACCCTGAACTGCAGGTGAGGCACTGATAACACCGCTCCAGATGTTCCCCGCTTACCTCTTGTATCCTCCGGGCGAAGGAAGGGTCACCAGCCTCTTTGCCCACATCAGTGATAATTTGCATCTCCCGCTCCTAGACGCTAGTCCTCTACTACTTGCGTAAGCTCTTCTTCTCTAAAGGTAGTGAGAGGAAGCTCGTCATCCAAGCTTCTACCTGGGACGTATTCGAAGAGCTTTTGCAGGTCGGCTCCCACCAGGCGGAACAGTTTAGCAACCGGAATATCGTTAGGGCAAGCCTCCTCACAAGACCCACACCCCACACAACTGACGCCCATGTGGTTCATGCGCGTGATATGGAAAAGGAGGGTGTCGGTGGGCATCTTAATAGCGCCCCGCTTGTCTGCCTGCCTGAGATATTTGTCCGCTTCCATCTCGAAGGTGGGAGAATCGAAGAAGCACTCTTTACAATAGCATATGGGGCAGGCCGTTCGACAGTTATGGCAAGTGATACAGGTAGAGAAGATGGAAACCAGCTTGTCCAAGCCTGAGACCTCTTTTCTGGTCTGCTCCAGGAACTCCTCCGCCTTCTTCCTGCGGTCGGCAAGCAGTCGAGATACTGCCGCCTCTCTCTTTTGGGCCAGCTCATCGCCTCCACCTAACCCTAGCTTTTCCAGGGCCTCCTCGCCGGCGGGGGTATTGGCCTCCACCAAGATTCCCTTGTTGGCATCCAGACCTACCAAACCGATAGTCAGGTCAGAAGTCAGCGGCACTGGGTATTCACAAATTTGACAGACCATTCTCAGATCGGCATCCCCGTTGCCCTCGCTCGCCTTATTCAAGAACTCCTGGGTGGCTGAACTCGATGACGCCGCCTTTTCAGCGTATTTGTTCATGGAATAGGTGCCAAAGCAATCTACACCGATGGTGACGATGTTCTCCAAGGAAGCCTGCTTCAGTTTGACCAGCTCCACCAGGGCTCTCAGTTCACAAGGTCTGAGGACAATCGCCATTTTCCGGCTCGGCGGGCTCTTTTTGGTCATGGCGGAGACGATGCGTGCCGAGTTGACGGGCATAACTGGTGCCAGGGGGTCCGCCCTATCCAGGCTGTCCCCGGCGGTCACCAAGCCCTGGGCAACATTCTTGCCCCCTTCCACGACCTGGGGAACCAAAAGCGCCTCCACCACATTATTGTCAAGTAGCTGCTTGAGAAAGGCCCTCAGAGCCACTTCTGCCTGACCTTCACTTACTTCCAGAATAGCTCTCTTAGCCAATGGTCTCTCCTTCACCAATAATTATATAGACCGAACCTCACCGATGGGATTGGGGCCCTTCTCCTTTATCTCCTTGGTGAACTCGGTTACGGTATCGGCGTATTTCTTTCCTTCGCCGGCGCTAATCCATCGCGCCATCACCCGATCATCCTCCAGTCCCAAAGTGTTCAAGACACTCTTGAGAATGGCTATCTTCCTTCTCGCCTTGTAGTTGCCTGATACATAGTGGCAGTCGCCGGGATGGCATCCTCCTATAAGTATGCCATCGGCCCCATCCAGGTAGGCTCGTAAGACGTAGACCGGGTCTACCGTTCCCGAGCACATCACACGGATGGGTCGGATGTTGGGTGGATACTGCATCCTGGCGGTTCCCGCCATATCCGCCGCGGTGCCCGTACACCACTGACACATAAAGCCCACTATCTTCGGTTCATATTCCTCTGCCATTCTTCCTCCTTTATGTTAGAGGGCAACATCAATCATAGCAAACATTTGCGTCTCTTTGAATCCCCTCAGCTTAGCTGCCCCATTGGGACATAGCGACGCGCAAACGCCACAGCCCTGGCACAGGGCCTCCCGTACCACAGCGAAACCCTGCTCCAGATCGAGGTACCTGGCATTATAGGGGCAAGCATCTACACAAATCCCACAGGCTGAGCAGCGCCTTTCGTTGACCTCGGAGACGATCCGCCCCGATTCCAATTGCCCTTTCCTCAGCAACGAGACCGCCCTCTGAGCTGCCGCCTGCGCTTGCGCAATAACCTCCTCCACCGACCGCGGCGAATGAGCCAAACCACAGACATATACGCCGTCGGTCAGCAGGTCCACGGGACGGAACTTGGCCTCAGCCTCCTGGAAGAAGCCCTCCTCGGTGAGCTGCAAATCCAGCATCTGCGCTATTTTCGCATTGTCGGAGGGCACGATGCCCGTGCTCAGCACCAGCAAATCCGGCTCCAAGGAGAGCGTCTCCGCCATAATGGGATCATAAGCCCGCACCTCGATTTTATCCCCCTTGAGGGTTACCTGAGGCTTATTCTCCAGATCATGTCTGACGAAGATTACCCCAGCTTCCCTAGCTTTGGTGTAGTATTCTTCCTTAAAGCCATAGGTCATGATATCGCGATAGAGGACGACTACCTGTGCATCGGGGTTGGCCTCTTTTATCTTCAGGGCGTTGGCAATAGCCTGGGAGCAACACACTCGACTGCAATACGGCCTCTCTTCGTCCCGTGAGCCAACGCATTGAATCATGACCACCGAGGAAAGCCCACTCGCCTGCCCCAAGGCGATGCGTTTTTCCAGTTCTGTCTGTGTAATCACCTTGTTGTTCTTGCCATACAGGTACTCGGTAGGCTCATATTCCTCAGCACCGGTGGCCAGAACTATCGCTCCGTGTTCAATGGTGACAGGCTCTTCCTCTGCCCTCTTGAGCGTGGTTACGAAGCGGCCTCCGTAGCCCGATATACCAGCGACCTCGGTACTTGTATGGACGTGTATCAGGGGGTTGGCTTCCACCTCGGCTACCGTGTCCTTTAGGAGAGAGGCTAGGTCGGGGTTTTCCAGAGTATAGTAGTGCTCCTTGAGATTTCCACCCAGTTCGGACGACCTCTCCACCAGGTGAACCTCGCACCCTTGCTGAGCGATGGAGAGCGCCGCGGTAAGGCCGGCTATTCCGCCTCCCAGGACCAGGGCCTGCGGGAAAACGGGATACGAATCGACCAGCAGAGGCTCCTGTATCTTGATCTTCTCCAGGGCCATGGCTAACAGCGCCTTGGCCTTTTCCGAGGCTCCGGTACTATTGTTCTTATGAGGCCAGGCTACCTGCTCTCGCAGATCCACCATTTGCCCTAGAGCGGTATTCATCCCTATCCCCTTCAAAGCCTCCCGGAATAACCTCTCGCGCCCATAAGGAGCACAAGCGCCGAAGATAACGCGGTTGGCCCCCACCTCCACGATCTTCCTGCTGACCTCGCTCAGAGTCTCCGGCAGACAGAGGAAAGGCCTCTCCTCAGCATAAACTACAGCGGGCAGCCCTTGGACGAAGCCGAGCATCTCCTCCATGTCTACCACTGAGGCAATGTCTTCGCCACAGCGGCAGAGGAATACGGCCACCTTCGGATCTTCGTCTGCCCGCGCAGACATTCCAACACTCGCCATCTCTAAAACAGGCTGGCCTCTTGTGGATGTAAGCAAAGTAGAAGCTTGGCAAGCGGCAGCTCCCGCCTGAATCAAGGAATCGCAAATATCGCTGGGGGCGGCGGCGGAGCCGCAGACATATATGCCCTCTTTACTGGTTTCGACTTGAGAAAGCCCTTCGGTCTGGCAGAACCCCCATTTGTTGAATTCTATCCCTAGAAGCTGCCCCAGCTCCTGAAAACGGGGCGACGGCGTTTGCCCTATCGATAATACCACCATATCGAATTCACTACTTATTTGGCTCCCATCTTCCGCCCTGGCTACCACCAGCAGGTTATGGGTTTGGGGGTCTTCCCTCACCACCGGCACGCGACAGCGAACGAAGTTCACGCCATACTCATCTTTGGCTTTTTGTTGATAACGGTAATAGCCCTTGCCAAAGGCCCTCAAGTCCATGTAATAGATATCGATGTCCAGCTCAGGGTTCTGCTCTTTGGCTAATGTCGCCTCTTTCAGGGCATACATGCAGCAGGCCGAGGAGCAATAGTTTCTCTTGAGATCTCGGGAGCCAATACACTGCAAAAAAGCGATCCTTTTGGGGGCCTTCTTATCTGAAGGCCGAACCAAGCCCCCCGCATGGGGGCCACCGCAACTGATTATCCGCTCGAACTCGGTACTGGTTACGACGTTGGGATAGCGCCCATAGCCATATTGCCCCATGACCTGGGGATCGAATTCCTCAAAGCCGGTGGAGAGGATAACGGCACCCACCTCTAGCTTTCTTACTTGGTCCTCTGCAGAGAGGTCGATGGCTTGGGTGGGGCATTTGACCACACATTCCCCACACTTATTGCAGTTTTCGCCATCGATGGTATAGACGTTGGGGATGGCCAGCGGGTAGCGAATATAGGCCGCCTTGCGGCTCCCCAGTCCCTCGTTGAACTCATCTCGCACTTCGATTGGACAGACCTCAGCGCAGATCCCGCAGGCAGTACACCTCTCAGTATCAACTTTGCGCGACTTTACCCTAAGGGAGACCTCGAAATCACCAACCTCCCCCGCCACGCCCACTACTTCGGAATAGGGTATAAGCTCAATATTGGGGTGGGCAAGGTCGCGGCGCAAACAGAATTGCGAGGTCTGGTCCCGATCGAAGATGGGCAGCATCTTGCACATCTCGCAGTGGTTATCGGGAAACCACTTGTCGAGCTGCTGGAGGGTACCCCCGATATTGGGGCTCTTATCGACTAGATAGACCTTGATACCGGCCTCCGCCAGATCCAGCGAAGCCCTGATGCCCGCCACCCCAGCGCCAACGACTAAAACCGCGCCTTTCTTTTCCATTTTCAAAACCCTTTCGCCTTATTCAGGTGCAGCCTCAGCAAAGGCATACTCCTCTGTGGCCACATCGATCATGTCTAAGAGCTGTTTCGCGCTGAAGTTCCTAAGCTGGATGGCCCCTGAGGGGCAGGTGGCTGCGCAAGCGCCACAACCCTCACAGAGAACCTCATTTACTCTCGCCACTCTCCTCTTGGGGTCGAGGCTGATGGCTTCATAGGCGCAATTGGCCACGCAATAGCCACAACCGCTACAAACCTCCTCGTCCACATTGGACACCGTTGGCTCATGCAGTAATTCGTCTTTGGAGAGGAAGGCGAGCACTTTGCTCGCCGCCCCGCTAGCTTGGTTCACGGTATCCGCAATGTCCTTGGGCGCTTGGGCGGTGCCCGCCAAGTATATTCCCGCCGTCAGACTCTCCACCGGTCGCAGTTTGGGGTGGGCCTCGCTAACGAAGCCGAACTGGTCGACAGCGATCTTCAGCTTCTTGGCCACATCAGTGGCATCGGGGCTGGGCACCATGGCGGTGGCCAACACCACCAGATCCGCCTCCAACTCGATCACGTTTCCCGTTAGGGTATCAGCTCCCCAGACCACCAGCTTGTCACCCCGCCTGAATATCTTGGATACCCTTCCTCTTATGTAGAGGACCCTTTGGTCCTCCATCACCTTCTTGACGAACTCCTCGCAGCCCTTTGCTGTGGAGCGAACGTCCATGAAGAAGATGTAAGGCTGTCCCTCGGGGACACGCTGTCGGTAGAGGGAGGCCTGCTTGGCGGTGTACATGCAGCACACCCGCGAGCAATAGGGGAAGTAGTGGGCAGGGTCACGCGAGCCCACACACTGGATGAAGACTATTTCCTGCGGCACCTTGCCATCCGAAGGTCTCTTTATCTGGCCGCCGCTGGGCCCCCATAACGAGAGCAGCCGTTCAAACTGGAGCCCATCGAGAATATCGGGGTCTTGGGGGTACTCAACCACCTTTTCTTTGGCGAAGACCTCGTAGCCGGTGGCCACCACAATGGCCCCCACCTTCTCCTCGACGATGCTGTCCTCCTGGGAGAAATCGATGACCCTCTCCGGGCAGACATCCGCGCAGATGTTGCAGTCGCCGCCGTTCAGGCGAAGGCACGCTTTAGCATCGATAACCGGCCGATGGGGCAAGGCTTGAGGGAAGGGAACATAGATGGCCTTGCGGTTCGCTAACCCCCGCTCGAACTCGGAGGGGGCCTCCGCCGGGCATTTCTCCCAACACAGGCCGCAGCCATTGCACTTCTCCCTGTCCAAATAGGCCGCCTTCTGCCTGATCTTGGCCACGAAGTTCCCTACATAGCCCGATATTTCCTCGACCTCAGCATAGGTGTATAGCTTTATATTAGGATGTTGCATCAACTCCAGCATCTTGGGGCTCATCATGCCCAAGGGGTAATCAAACTCAGGGAAGGTCTGCGATAGCTGGGCCATGTGCCCGCCGATGGAGGGCGTCTTCTCCACCAGGACAACCTCATAGCCGCCGTTGGCGATGTCCAGGGCGGCCTCGATCCCAGCAATACCACCGCCGATGACCAAAGCCCGCCTGGTAAAGGAGACCTTGATAGGGAAAAGGGGTTGGTTGTTGCGCAGCCTCTCAACGGTGGCCTGTATGATTCTAATAGCTTTCTGGGTCACCACCTCCCCGTCGTGACCGTGGGGCCAACTGCAAAGCTCCCTGATGTTAGCCACCTCCACCTGATAAGGGTTAAGGCCAAGCCCAGCGGCCAAACGGCGGAAGGTCTTCTCATGCAGGGTAGGGGAGCAGTTAGCCATCACCAGGCCATCGAGCTGTTTCTCTACGATGGCTTTCCTGACCAGATCCTGACCCGGGTCGGAGCACATGAAGCGGTAGTTCTCGGCATGTACCACACTCGGGTATTGGGCTATCTCCTGGGTTACCTTCTGCACATCAACCGTGCGGGCTATATTTAGGCCGCAATGACAGATAAAAACTCCGATCCTTTTTACACTCATATCCCCACCTTGAGTACTAAACTGTCGCCGCTACCAACGCCGGCTCCAGTAAGATTTCATCCTTAGCAAAGAGATCCAGCACCTTGCTCGCTGCCCCACCGGCCTGCTGTACCGAGTCGGGTATGTCCCGCAACCCTTGCACCATGCCCGCCAGATAGATACCACTGGTCGAACTCTCCATCGTGCCCAGTTTCGCATTAGCCTCGGCCATGAAACCGTTCTCATCCACCGCAACGCCCAACTTCTCGGCTAGCTCTTTCGTCCCAGCGCTGGGAACCAATGCCACCGCCAAAACCACCAGGTCGGCCGGGATCTCAACGTTATTGCCACTGAGGGTATCGATTCCCCAGACCATGAGTTTGTCGCCTTTCCTGAATATCTTCGATACCCTGCCTCTTATGTAGAGGACCTTGTCCTCCTCCATGGCCCTCTGGATGAACTCCTCATAGCCTTTGCCATCGGCCCGGATGTCCATGTAGAAGACGTACGCCTGCCCATCATGGACAGCATGTTTATAGAGCATGGCCTGCTTGGCGGTATACATGCAGCAAACCCGAGAGCAATAAGGGAAATAATGGGCGGGGTCGCGGGAGCCTACGCACTGAATGAACACCACCTCCTGAGGCACCTTGCCGTCGGAGGGCCTCTTCATCTGGCCCGCAGTGGGGCCGGTGGAGGAGAGCAACCTCTCCATCTGAAGTCCATCGATAATATCGGGGTCCTTGGGATATTCGGTTATCTTCTCCTTGGGAAATACGTCGTAGCCAGTAGCCACCACAATGGCCCCTACCTTCTCCTCGACGAAGGTATCCTGCATCTCGAAGTCGATGGCATCACTTTGACAGGCTATGGCGCAGGCTCGGCATCTCTCCCTGGTATCGCCCGCGCCCGCTCTCAAGAAGCGGACACAACCCTTGGTGTCGATGATGGGGCGATTGGGGACCGCCTGCGGGAAGGGGCGATAGATGGCCCTTCTGTTGCCCAGATAGCAATCGAATTCAGCGGGAATCCTGCGGTAGGGGCACTTCTCCATGCAATCGCCGCACCCCGTGCACTTACTCCAATCCACATAGGTGGCCTTCTGACGGATCTTGACCGTAAAATTCCCGGCGCTGCCCGATAACGATTCAACCTCGCAGTAAGCCATCAGCTTAATATTAGGA
>Ga0299912_10003102_pt1 | contig 13638 bp, 15 predicted proteins | sample RVTome_2_FD_207667 | JGI IMG/M metagenome (GOLD analysis project Ga0299912, IMG submission 207667) | Soil microbial communities from uranium-contaminated site in the Upper Colorado River Basin, Wyoming, United States - RVT95D214 (version 2) ...
TACAAAAAACGGGTGGCAACTCCCTTACGGTACCGGCAATTACGGGACTGACTACACGTTGAGAGCAGCTACGGCTTATCGGGGGCTGGGCGCTAATTTAGTTGATGATGCTTTCTATGCCTCAGCATCAACCAGCAGCGATGGGGCTAAATTCTCCAGCGCTAACAAATATGTAATTCATTTCAATAAGGACGAGATACCGCCGGTGAATGGCTTCTGGTCGATTACCATGTACAATGAAAAAATCCTGTTCGCAGCCAACCCGATCAATAGATACAACCTGGGCTCATTAAGTGATCCGCCTCTGATAACGAATCCCGACGGCTCGATTGACATTTATATACAGCGCGATTCGCCTGACGCTGCTAAGTTACCGAATTGGTTGCCAGCCCCGTCCAGCGGCGGTTTTTCACTGACGCTGCGACTGTACTGGCCGCAAGAATCGGTATTAGATAAGTCCTGGGTACCTCCGGCAGTGCAACCGGTTGAATAGAGACCCTTTCTTCCTCATGATTGCCATAGGCCTCGCGGGGGCTCCGGCGGCCACCGCGGTGAGTTCTGGGGCTTGTGGAGTTTGTGGCTACCGTTGCAAACTGCCAGGTCGTTGGTTCAAATCCAACCCCCGCTACCAGGAACGCAATGGGCAGAGCATTATTGCTCTGCCCTTTCTTTTGACTTGCTAGTTGGTCGCAGGGTAAAACGCTGCCGAGTTCACCAACTCATTCGCTTGCCTTGTAGCATATGGTAAGATATAACGTGATTATCCCTTGACATGCAGTACCCAATACTGGAGGTAACCATGAAACAGTGGTATGAACAATTATTTGAGAACTACGCGGGAAAATACGACAAAGAGATTTATACCCAGGGAACAGCTGGGGAATGTGATTTTATCGAGCAGGAGATCGGCTTTGATAAATCCAGAAGAATTCTGGATATCGGCTGTGGGACAGGACGGCACTCAATCGAATTATCGAAAAGAGGTTACAGTGTTACAGGGATAGACTTGTCTGATTCTCAGCTTGCCAGGGCAAGGGAGAAAGCCAAGAAACAGGGTCTCAAAATTGATTTCCTGAAATGCGATGCCAGGGATTTACCTTTTAATGGTGAGTTTGACCTCGCCATAATGCTGTGTGGAGGCGCCTTTCCGTTAATGGAAACAGATGAAATGAATTATAAGATACTCAAGAATGCAACCAAATCACTTAAAGAACACGGTAAATTCATTTTTACAACGCTTAACGGTCTCTTTCCCCTGTATCACTCCGTTGAAGAATTCCATGACGCTGGCTCAGTAGAAGGCAACGCTACTTACAGGAGCAAAACATTTGATTTAATGACCTTTCGTGATTACAGCACAGTGGAGTTTGAAGATGACGATGGCAATAAAAAGGAATTACACTGTAATGAAAGATACTATGTACCAAGTGAAATCTCGTGGCTGTTGAAAACGTTGGGCTATATAAAAATTGAAATCTTTGGCGCAAAGCTCGGCGCTTTTTCTAGAAATGACAAGCTGACCACCGAAGATTTTGAAATGCTGGTCATAGCTGAAAAATGATGAGGATGAAATACGTTTACTTTTTAGACACGGGTGGATAGCCATGAAATTCACCCGGTTCACCTTCGCCTAAAAAGACATCCTCAATTTTCACGTTAAAAAGATTGGCGATACGGAAAGCAAGCGGCAGGGAAGGATCGTATTTACCATTTTCGATGGAGACGACCGTCTGCCTGGTTACGCGTAATTGATCAGCCAGCCCCTCCTGTGTGAGGTCGTGCATGGCGCGAAATACCTTTAGCTTGTTTTTCATCTGTGGCACCCTATAGCTTCCGGCTGAAATAGGCGTAAAAACCCAGATGCAGTAATACTGCAAGGCAGACAAAATAGCCCATGATGGTACCAAAGAAAACAACATTTTCCGGCAGCTTGCTGTGGAAAATGGCGATGCCCAACGAGGCAGCCGCCGCCAGTATAAGCGTGCTGGTGAAAGAAGCGGAAGCAGCTTTCCAGCTTATCTGCACGATTCGCTCATCCCGTACTACCTCTTTGTTTCTACGTTCCAGAATTAAGGCAAGTGCAATAGCTACAACAACCGCCGCCAGCGCGATTATGGGGGTGTTAGTACCAATCGCAATTCCTACAGCAATGGCCAGCCCGCCCCCTATGACCGCCTTTTGAATACGATATTTACTTATTTTCAATCCGATGCCTCCTGTATAGTTTATTATTCTAATTGTAAAGTATACTATACATATTTGTCAAGTATCTTATGGGGTTATTCCTATGGATTTTATCGTTATCGTTGAAATCCGTAATACGGGCTTCGATATCAGATTACTCCTGCTCCGGGCCGGACTTGCGACCGTTTTTTGCAATACTGAGAGTTTTGGTGTATAGTTAAAGTAGTGGTTTCAGTTTAGGTTATCACGTACTTAGTCAAATTATCTTGGATTGGTGAATTTTCCAAGCTCCGGATGACCACAACTCTAGCCAACTATTTATAAGAGAGGAGGTCATCCAATGAGTTTCACAGACAAGTCAATTATCTGTCCCGATTGCGGGACTACCTTCACATTCACTGCTGGGGAACAAGAATTCTACGCGTCTAAAGGCTTTACCAACGATCCTAAACGTTGTCCTCAATGCCGACAGGCTAAGAAACAACAGCGCAACGGTTCACATGGTGGCTGGAATAGCTACAGCAGCGGGGCCGAACTTAGTAGAGAATACTAGTTAGGTCTTAAGCACATACATAGGTCGGGTATCTCCCGGCCTATGTATGTAATTTTGAAGAAAGGGAGCACTAATATGAATATCTATGTGGGTAACTTATCGTCTGATGTAACTGAAGATGAACTGCGTGAGGAGTTCAAGCCCTTTGGAGAAGTCACGTCCGTAAACATCATAAAGGACAAGTATAGCGGGCAATCCAGGGGATTTGCCTTCGTGGAAATGGCGTCAAAATCCGAAGCCGAAGCTGCAATTGCCGGTCTCAAAGGGAAAACGCTGAAGGATAGGACGCTCGATGTTAATGAGGCTCGCCCTCGTACCGACAGCAGAGGTGGAGGGTTCAGGGGGGGAGGAGGAGGAGGAGGAAGAGGGGGAGGACAAGGACAGAGAAGATACTAGATAGCGTGTGCTAAAAGACATATAGCGGTTACGCTTAGTATACAGGTGGCCGGATAAGCAATGCGTAGTGCATTGTTGATGGTGATGGCATGGTAATCGTGCCAGGATGAAGAGTTTTTATTTTTTAACATGAAAAACAAAGTTGACCTGGACCCTGAAGATATACTCGGCATAAAGCCTGAGGTCGAGTCACTTGCATTTGCCACGAGTATCTGGAGCACTTTTCGCGACGAGGGGATAGAAGAGGATATTACCAAAGTTGCCTCGCCCTGGGAAGCCGAGGAATGTACCGACCTCGAGGAGGAGTTGGGAGATAAGACAGAAAAAGAAGCTAAGCCTCTGTCTGAGCTTGATTTAGAGCCTGATGAGGCGCCGGTTGATGCCCCGATTCTCATGTATCTCCGCGAGATCGGCAAAGTCGCACTTCTCACCGCAAAGGATGAGAGGGTATTAGCCAGTAAATTAGAAGATACCAAGTATCTGGAAAAGATTGAAGGTCCTGACTTTCAGCGCCACGGTAGATATTCCCTGGCGGTTAGCACGATAATATATCTGCTTCGTCACTTACTTGCAGCCCGGCCCATGGTCGATATTCTTGCCAGGCGCTTTGATATCCCTGTGACAGATAGCCTCATCCAGACAATTTGCGCTCCCGATCTGCGGGCGGCTATAGATGGTGTAATCGACCCGGAACTGGTGAAGGCTATTGCGGAAGCCAGTGGCGAAAGCATCGAAGAAGTTGAACGGAGCTTGATAGACCTTTCAATAGATAGCCGGCTTTTGCCTCTGGAATTACTGGATAATATGGTAAACGGGACCTCTTGGAGTCAGATGGAATCTTTACTAGCCGAGCCCGTTAATCTTGAATTCCTTTCTAAGCTTCGTGCTAAGAGCCACCAGCTTAAAGACCATTTTACCACGGTTAAAAGAGCAGCGAGTCAGTCCGAGAAACGCCTTATTGAATCAAATCTGCGCCTGGTGGTGAGTGTGGCCAAGAAATATACCGGACACGGAATACCGTTTCTGGACCTTATTCAGGAAGGCAACATCGGCTTATTCCGGGCCGTGAGCAAATTCCAATACAGGAAAGGTTACAAATTCAGCACTTACGCTCATTGGTGGATTAGACAAAGTATTACCAGAGCTATAGCTGACCAGTCCCGCACCATCCGTATCCCGGTACACATGGTTGAAATTATCAATAAGCTGTATAAGACCATTCGTAGCCTGGCTCAAGAATACGGGCGTGAACCAAGTTACGATGAAATTGCCAGAGCCATGGATATCACTTCAGAGAAAGTAAGGGAAGTCTTGAAATTATCTAGAATGCCGCTGTCTTTAGAGGCTCCTATTGGCGAAGAGGGAGACAGCGACCTCGGTGATTTCGTTGAAGACCGAACTGCCCTGCCGCCGGCCGAGGTTGCATCACGGGAGTTGCTTAAGGCGCAGTTAATCAGTGTACTTGCTGAGCTTGGTGACCGGGAGAGAAGGGTTTTAATGCTAAGGTTCGGGTTGGAGGATGATAGACCCCGGACTTTGGAGGAGGTGGGGAAGGAGTTTAATGTGACCCGGGAGCGAATCCGCCAGATCGAGGCTAAGGCATTGCGCAAGCTGCGCCATCCCAGCCGCAGCCGTAAACTCAAAGACTACCTGGAGTAAGCCCATCCTTCAGGGCGTCCTCCTCCCACCCCCACGTATTATAGGCATCAATTACATCATTTGATGCTAATAAGCCAGATGCACGACCACTATCATTGCGTGGTCCTGCTATAAATGGAATCTTGCCTTCGATAATACCCTTCTGGATATCCTGGTTCCACCCCCAGCTTTCATGATAAGAATGCACCACCAGAATCCTGAGCTCTGGCTTCTGAGCACAGGAAATTGAGAAGAGACTTGATATCAGCAGTAACGTAATGAAAATACCGGCAAACCAGTGCCTGTTAATTCGCTTCTTACCAGTAATCACCTGAATAATTTAACCTCCATCTTCGGTAGCCCGTTGTAACACATTCCCGCAAAGATTTCAAATTCTCCGCCAATAATCATCTGCTTTCTCTTCTGAAGCAGAAACATCCATAATGAGACAAAAGTAACATACAACGGTTCTGGTTTGAGTTAAAATTAATATAAGTCATTAAGGGAGGTAATCATGAATAAGAGTCTTAAGATAGGCATCATCGTCGGTGGCATTGTCCTTGCCATTTTGATAGTAGTACCCCTGCTCTGGGGGAGCGCCCTGGGCTGGCAGGGAAGAGGCTGGGGTATGATGGGACCGGGAATGATGGGCGGATTTGGCTTCGGATGGTTTATGCCCGTCCTCATGATTCTCTTTTGGGGGCTTGTCATCTGGGGTATTGTGGCTCTGGTTCGCGGAGTGAGTGGGCAGAAGTATTGTGAGTCCACCTCAGCGGACTCCGCCTTGGAGATACTCAAGAGGCGGTATGCCCGGGGCGAGGTAAGCAAAAGGGAATATGAGGAGAAGAAAAAAGAACTGACTTAATAATTAATGATGCGTGCTATGAATCAGCCATAGCACGCATCATTTTTTTCAGTTATGCTTTAGCTTTCTTTACAGTACTTCGGATCTGACATGCACCCACTATGGCAATGATGCCGCCAAGTATTAAAAAGACACCAAGCATTATGATTAATACGAAGGCGGATATGATGGGTGCGACAAATAAGAGAATGCCGATTATTATGCTTAAGATGCCGAGGACGATTGCTCCCCATCCGGCACCCTGAGCACCCTGTATAATGGCGACTATGCCCATAATGATTCCCAGGCTAGCCAGGATTATGACCAACACTGCCGGCACGATAACAGAAGCCATCAAGGGGTGACCTAAGATAAGTATGCCGGCTATGATTCCCAATATGCCACTAAATAAAGCCCAACCCCAATGTGCCCTGGTGAAGCCAACAAATATCCCTATGATTTCGATAACACCCAGTACAAGCCAGTAAGCCCCCAGGAATATGACTGCTGCCTCTACTGTTATCTGTGGAGCCAGGACCAATAGCAAGCCGAAAATAAGGCTAATAATACCTCCCAGTAAAACCAGGCCCCATCTCGGTGACATCACATTCATAGCTGCCATAACTTTCCTCCTTTGCTTTATTTTCTAAGAATTCTTGTTGAATAGGCATTAGCATTTTTATAATCCGATATACTAATCACCTCCTTCATTGAGTGTTAAAAACGTATATGCCTGTTATCAGTTTCGCCGATTTGTGCCGGTTTGTCAATACTCGTTATCATTTTATTAAGGGAAGCCTTTTTGTAATTGCAATTTAGAACACTGCTTGATAAACTAAACAAAAATTGGTTGGAGGGATAGTTTATGGAGACTAGATTGAACACACATGGGCCGAATTCATTAGCCACGAAGGTCTTTTTCAGCGACGAGAGCGGTTTTGAAGTTGCCTCCGTAATCGTGACAGGAAAGACCGATGCCGTTCTTATCGATGCCCAGTGGACATTATCGAGTGCCTATCGAGTTATCGCGGAAATACTGGAAACAGGCAAATATCTGAAAACAATTTATATTACTCATGCGCATCCTGACCATTACTTTGGACTTGGCACCATTGCCGAGGCTTTCCCTAAAGCCCGGGTCATAGCAATCCCTTCGGAAGCCCGTATAATCAACAAACAGTTTTTCGGTAAAATCGAACATTGGGAAAACGTGATAGGACCCGTCAACGTGCCCAGAAAAACAGCTAATATCGAGCCTCTTACTGAGAACTACTTCGAACTGGAAGGACACCGTATCGAAATTATTTCGGAAGTGGTGGGGGACATGAAATACAACACGGTGGTCTGGATACCTTCGATAAAAACTCTGTACGCGAGCGATGTTCTTTTTAACCAGGCACACCCCTTTACCTGCGAGCTTACAGCGGAAGAACGCAAGCAGTGGATAAAGGACGTCGAGCGTTTAGAGAAAATGGGCGCCGAGGTGATTATTCCCGGCCATCAAAAACCTGGAATGCCTTTCGACTCCAGTTCGTTCACTTTCACCAAGGATTATTGTGTGGCTACCGATGAGGAACTGGCAAGAACGAACGATGTTGCCGGTTTTTATTATGCCATGGTTAAACGCTTCCCTGATGCCAACCTCTTTATCAGCAATGAAATGAACGCAAATGTGTTCAAAGGAGACATGAATTGGAATTGGCGGGAAGAGGCATGATATTGACTGGAAAGTCATGGGCGATTCCTAATTCATTATTATAAATTATATTAAAGGAGGGCAAAATGGATCGTGTCAAAGGTAAAGTAGCCATCATAACCGGTGCGGCTAGCGGAATGGGTAGGGCCGAAGCATCATTATTAGCCAAGGAAGGAGCCAAGGTTGTTGTTGCAGACATCGACGAGGTCAACGGGAAGAAGGTCGCTGAAGAAATAGGACGTGAGGGAGGGAAGGCCATTTTTGTAAAACACGATGTCACCAGCGAAAGCGATTGGAGTGGGCTAATTAAGAAGACTCTGTCTGAGTTTGGGAAGCTGGACGTTCTGGTGAATAATGCCGGTGTTCTCTTTGCCAAACCGATTGAAGACACCTCATTAGAAGAGTGGCGCTGGCTTATGAGCGTCAATTTGGACGGTGTTTTCCTGGGCACGAAATACGCCATAGGAGCTATGAAGAAGAGTGGCGGCGGCTCAATTATTAATATATCCTCCTTTGCCGGTACCGTCGGCACCATTGATGATACGGCGGCGTATTGTGCCAGCAAAGGTGGCGTAAAGCTATTTAGCAAGGCGGCTGCCCTTGAGTGCTCCAAAGCAGGCCATGACTATAATATCCGTGTCAACACAGTTCATCCCGGCGTTATCGAAACACCACTGAACGAGCCCCTGCGCAAGGTGGAAGCTATAATGCAAAGCATGGTGGCTAGGCACCCGATTGGGCATCTGGGTAAACCGATAGACATTGCTTATGCCATCCTTTATCTGGCGTCCGACGAGTCTAATTTTGCCACTGGTTCTGAGCTGGTAGTCGATGGGGGCTGGACAGCACAATAAGGTAAACCGGTGACACCCTGGATATAGCACGGATTTTTTAGGTGTCAGCTGCCGCGGGTTTAAATGTTACCTATTCCTCCGAGTCGCGTTCGGAGGAAGTTGAGGGAAACGCGAGGGCTTCGGTTAAAAGATAACTTGCTTGTAGTGCCTCTGTAGGGCAAAGCGGAAAGCATTCCTTGCAGTTCCAGCACTCCTTGGAAGCTATCTCCGGGATGAAGCCTATCTCTCGTCTGGCTCCTCTGTCAACAAATCCGATAGCATTCTTCTTCTTTACTTCAGTGCAGTATCTGACACATAGACCACAAAGAATGCAAAATGAGGACTCTTTTTCAAAACGGGCCTTGTCTGCTCCATACTCTTGAGCCAGCTCCTGCAATTCTACGGCATCGGGGGCATGCGCCAGCATCAGCTCAAGAAGCACTTTGCGAGTTTTATCTACTTTCTCAGATCTGGTTCTTACAACCAAATTTTGTTCTACGGGGTAAAGACAGGCAGCAACGAGATTTGTCCTACCGCGAGTTTCTACTTCTACCGTGCAAATTCGGCAAGCCCCGTAAGGTTCCAATTTCTCGTGGTGACAAAGCGTAGGGATATGTATTCCTGCACTGTCCGCTGCCTCCAAAATAGTCATACCTTCCCTGGCTTCAACTTCTTTTCCATCAATCTGTAAACGGATTTCACTCATCTTATTTGCTCTCTCTGCCTATGATTCTGGCTTCTTCAGGGATAGGAGGTGGAACGGGCTCGCCGGAAATCTTCTTCGCCGCACCGAAGCGAGGAGGGCAAACTTCAAAGCAGGTTCCGCACTTGGTGCATTTCTCCTGGTCGATTACATGGATCTGGTTCTTACCACCTACAATCGCCTGTGCAGGGCATTGCCTGAGACAAATCATGCAAGCCTTACACTTCTCAGGGTCGATATAGTACGAGATTAGCGCCTTACACACGTAAGCGGGACAACGCTTCTCCTTGATGTGTGCCTCATACTCATCTCTGAAGTGCCGTGTGGTACTTAGAACCGGATTAGGGGCAGACTTACCTAAAGCACAGAGTGAGGCATCTTTTGTTACCCCGGCTATATCCTCCAAAAGCTCTATGTCGCCCTCTTTCCCCTTTCCTTTGGTGATATTAGTCAGAATCTTAAGCATCTGCCTGATACCTTCACGGCAGGGGACGCATTTGCCACATGATTCATCAGCGAGGAAGTCAAGAAAGTACCTGGCGACATCAACCATGCAGGTATCTTCATCCATTACAATCATGCCACCTGAACCCATCATTGAGCCAGCCTTGGCGAGTTCGTCAAAATCGACTTTCATGTCTAACTGGTGCTCAGGGATACATCCTCCGGATGGGCCGCCGGTCTGTACTGCTTTGAACTTCTTGCCTCCGGAGATACCGCCGCCTATCTTATAGATAGTATCTCTCAAGGTTATGCCCATGGGTACTTCCACAAGGCCGGTGTTGTTTACCTTACCCACCAGGGAGAAAATCTTGGTTCCTTTACTTCCTTCGGTCCCAATTTTAGCAAACCAGTCAGCACCTTTATTGATGATAAGCGGCACGTTAGCCCAGGTCTCCACATTATTCAAGCAACTGGGTTTATCCCAGACGCCCTTAACGGCGGTGTGGATATACTTCGGTCTGGGCTCTCCCACCTTGCCTTCTATTGCCGTCATCAGTGCGCTCGATTCACCGGAGACAAAAGCTCCGGCTCCCTTGTGCACTTTAATAGTGAAATCAAAACCTGAACCAAGTATATTCTCTCCAAGGAGGCCATGCTCCTTAGCTTGCATGATAGCGATACCCACGTTCTCTACTGCCAGAGGATATTCCTGCCGAACGTAAATATAGCCCTCGTGAGAGCCGATGGCATAGGCTCCGATGGTCAGCCCCTCGAGTATTGAATGAGGATTCCCCTCGAGAAGAGCTCTATCCATAAAAGCTCCGGGGTCTCCCTCATCTGCATTGACGATAACATACTTAATCTCATCGGGAGCATTCCGACATTCCTCCCATTTCCTGCCGGCAGGAAAGCCGCCGCCTCCCCTTCCTCTGATGTTGGATTTTTTTACCTCTTCTAATACTTGCTCGGGGGTCATCTGGGAAAGGACTTTAACTAATGCAGAGTAGCCACCAAGCGCCAGATAATCATCGATACTTTTAGGGTCAATCTTAATGTTATTGCCGAGAAGAAGCCGCATCTGGTTCTTGTAAAAAGGTATTTCATATTCATGTACTGCTTTTTCGCCGGTGTTTGGATTGGTATAAAGCAGACGGTCGATCACCTTCTTCCCAACTGCAGTCTGAGAGACAATTTCCGGGGCGTCCTCCGGTGTTACCCCTACATAACAGATTTCCTCGGGATATATAACGACTATAGGACCTTTTTCACAAAAGCCGGGGCAACCGGTTCCTCTAACATCGACCTTAGTCTTTAGCGCTTGTTTTTCGATTTCTTCTTCAAAGGCGCTGATAACCCTATCACTGCCGAGAGCCAGACAGCCGGTTCCAGCACATATGGTAATACAAGGTTTATCTGGAGCCCTTTTCGACAGAATTCCTTTCCTGAGCTCTTCCAATTCAGCAGGCGAATTTAGCTTTGGCATAGTTTTCCCTTAATCACAGTTTTTCAATACGTCTTCTATCTTGGTTGGTACTATCTTTCCGTGATACTTTTTATCGACTACCATCACCGGCCCCAGAGCGCAGCAGCCGAGACAGTTAACAGTTTCCAGGCTGAACTTCAAATCCAGATCCGTTTCGCCGGGTCTAATTCCAGTCAGACTCTGGACTGTGTCGAGGACGCGTGGCGCACCGCGAACATGACAGGCGGTGCCCATACATACGTTAATTTCATGACGTCCTCTGGGGATTAAGTTAAAGGCTTTATAAAAGGTAGCTATATGCTGTATCCGGTTTAAAGGCACGTTTAACTTCTTACTGACCTTCTTCAGTGCTTCCTTAGGAAGCCAATGATTTTCGCTCTGAATCTCCAGTAATACTTGAATCAGCGAGCTGGCATCGCCCTGATATTTATCTATAATCTTATCGATTTTATCGCTAGCCACAGCCGCTGTCTTAACTTTCTTTCTTTCTTTCGCCATCTTCTTTTCCTAATCTGTCATCTCAAGCCGGAACAAAGCACTTCTGGATTTCATCGAATCTGACTAATCCTTCTTTGGCTGAAGTATTAAGATACCTTGATGCTTCAGACGGGCTCAAGCCTAAAATCTCGGAGATTTCTCCGGTGGTAAGAGGTTTTTCTCGCAGGAGAGACAAAATTTGGTTTACGGTCAATTTGTCTACGATTAATTCACGGAATAATCTATTCACCTCATCACTGGAGAAAAACTCTTTGTATTCATCTTCTGTCTCAAAATGTACTCTAAGTCTCTCCCTTTCCACCAGCTTAATGTAGGGGACTAAATTTTTAACTGCTTCGAGTTTTGATTTCAATCCCTTTTTATCTATGCCTTCGCCTATGCCAAGTGGTCCTAGCTCCTTAATCTTGTTGACAAAATCATTAACAACTTCGGCGAAACGGGTTCCTTCAGCGGAAGACATAAATTCGATCCTTAGCCTTTCTGGGTTCAGCCCTATGTGTTCCATTATCTTTCTACACAGAAGTACCATATGCAGTGCGTGGTAATTTCCCTGAGTAGTATAATTACATTCATTTAAACGGCAACCACCAATAAACACCCCGTCTGCTCCATTTGAAAAGGCTCTGAGAACAAATTCCAGGTCGACTCTGCCGGTGCACATAACGCGGATAAGCCTCATTTCAGTTGTATATTGTAGTCTGGAAACTCCAGCCAAATCAGCAGCGCCGTATACTCACCAATGGCATACAAAGCCCAGTATTCTTGGTTTAAACTCGGCTACTGTACTCATTTTATCTCCCTTTTAAATCGGTAATCCCTGCCTTTTCACTAGTGGACTTCAACAAGGGCTGGAATCTCCTCAGTGGCCGGAAGCGCCGCATCAATCTGACTTAAGAGCTCTTCATCGGTGTAGTGCTTTAGTGAAATAGCGCTTGTCGGGCACTTCGAATTACAAAGGCCGTCTCCCTTGCAAAGGACAGGATTAACTCTGGCTTTTCTACCTTGTTCTGTCTCCTGGAACTCAATGGCACCATATGTACAAGCTGAGATACATGCCCCACACGAGACACATTTACTCTCATCAACCTCGCAAATAGAACCTGAGGCTGTGAATGTATCACGTGAGAGAAGTGTTAAGACCCGGCCAGCAGCTCCATAAGCCTGGCTAATCGTTTCAGATATTAGCTTGGGATAGTGAGCTATCCCACACAGGTAAACGCCGTCAGCGCCGAAGTCAACAGGTCTTAATTTGACATGGGCTTCTTTGAAAAACTCATCCGGTCCCAAAGAGACCCTGAATAATTGAGATAGTTCTTTGGTTCCTGCGGCAGGAATAACAGCGGCAGCTAAGGCGAGCGAATCAGCATCTATAGCCACTTTCTTACCTAAAATAGGGTCTGTTACGGTAACTCGCAGAACAGGCTGGCCGCCCTCTTCAGCAGCTGCAACCTGAGGTTTATCCTCCGGCTCATAGCGGATGAACTTCACCTCTCGGTTTGCCGCTTCCCGATAATAATCCTCACTAAATCCATACGTTCTCATATCCCGAAAGAGGATGTAGATATCCATCTGGTGGTTTATCTCTTTTAGTTTCAGGGCGTTCTTTATAGCCTGGCTACAACATATCCGGGCGCAGTAATTTCTGTCTTCCTGTCTGCAACCCACACATTGAATCATCACCAGACTCCGGGAGTTAATCAGTCTTTCTTCTTTTTTGGCGATTTTCTCCTCCAGTTCCAACTGGGTCATTACCCTATCATCTTGCCCATAGAGGTATTCGGTAGGTTTATATTCCTCAGCACCGGAGGCGATGACGGTTGCTCCATGCTTTATTTCTGTGACCCTTCCTTCGGACTCCACCGTGGTTACGAAATTCCCCACATAACCGGTAGCATCTGTTATAGTAACGTCAGTATATACATGTATTAATGGGTGCTGATAAACTTTGCGTATAAGGTCACGCAAGTATGCTTGAACATCCAGCCCTTCCAGGGTGTAATAAATTCTTCGAGCCATTCCCCCCAGTTCTGTATCCTTTTCCACCAGGTAAACCTCATGTCCCTGGTCGGCTATGGAGAGAGCACAAGTCATGCCGGCTATGCCTCCACCAACCACTAATGCCCTTTTATCGATGGGCAGATCAAATTCCTGCAAGGGCTCCAAATGGCAAGCTCGGGCTACCGACATCCGGATTATATCCTTTGCCTTTTGTGTAGCATCTTCCTTTTCTCGAGAGTGGACCCAGGAGCAATGTTCTCTAATATTAGCCATGTCGTAGTAATATTGATTAATTCCCGCCTCCCGAAGGGTATCCCGGAATAACGGCTCGAGGGTCTTGGGGGTACAGGCGGCGACAATCACCCGGT
>Ga0299912_10003104_pt1 | contig 13632 bp, 5 predicted proteins | sample RVTome_2_FD_207667 | JGI IMG/M metagenome (GOLD analysis project Ga0299912, IMG submission 207667) | Soil microbial communities from uranium-contaminated site in the Upper Colorado River Basin, Wyoming, United States - RVT95D214 (version 2) ...
TGAACTTGAGTACGATGGCCGCAATCGCGAAGAGCGCGATAGGTGTCACGACGAAGAGCCAGATCCAGTATTCCTCGTAGAAGTACGGCAGGCGTTTGATGTGCACCGTGGCTTCGTCGTACGCGACGTTGTTCATCGCGTCCGTGACCGTGAGGTTGGCTGTGTAAGTTCCGGGTTTCGCGTATGTGAAGGTGAAATTCTCAGTATCGTACTCGTAGTAGTCGCCCCGGTATGTCAAGTTCCATTCGTAAGAGAGCGGCTCGAACTCGGATCCGGATTTGCTCGCGTTCAGCGTGACCGTGAGATTCAGCGTGTCATCCACACTGATGATCCTGCTGGCCCCCGCATCGGCATTGACGATCACATCGACTATCACAGTCTCAGTGATGACCACGCCGGTTCCGTTCGTGACAGTCAAAGTGACATTGAACTCCCCGAGGTGGTTCCAGTAGTAGATCGGATTCGCACTTGTGAGGAGCTGCGGGCCGTCGTCCTCGAAGGTCCAAACGTACGTGTGAGCAGGGACCTTGTCCGCCTCAAGCGCGAGGTTTCCTTCGATGTCTTTGTAACCACCCCACGGCACGATTGGGTTTGGATTGTAGGAGAAGTGGTACTCTAACACCTCCTCCTCTGGCGCCTCAAGGACAAACAACGCAAGGATCCCGATCAGGACTATCGCCGCAACTCCGAATACGATTGCGCGACGAAGGCCAAGTCTCGGAGGCCGATTCCGTCTTGATGATTCCGTTGTGGTGGATTCTGTCATCAGGTCACTCTCAGACTTTGACTCTCGGGTCCAGATACATGTAGAGGATGTCCGCGGCGAAGTTGCCGAGGAGCACGGTTATTGACATGATGAGGAAGACCGCTTGCAGGATCGGGAAGTCCCTGGCGCTCACAGCATCCCACGTGAGCAGTCCTAGGCCCTTGTAGTTGAACACGATCTCGACCATGATGTCTCCTCCGATCGCCCATCCGAAGCTGATGGCCGCGACCGTCACGACGGGAAGCATCGCGTTCCTCATGGCGTGATCTTTCAGGATGCGCTTGTTCGAGATCCCCTTCGCCCTCGCTGTGGTGATGTAGTCCTCGGTCAAGACATCGGTCAACGAGTTCCTCATTATCAGTGCGTATTCAGCCATCATCTCGATTGTGAACGCTGCCACAGGAAGAGCAAGATGGTACGCCCTATCGCCAATCTTGTCTAATGGGCTCATATCATCGTAGGTCTGACTGAAAGGTCCACCAAGGGGGAACCACTCGAGCCAGCCCCCGAAGACCATCACCATGATGAGAGCGAACAGGAAAGTCGGCATCGAATAGAATGTGAGCGCAAAGGCCATTCCGACTGTGTCCGCAGTCTTCCCTCTTCTCCAGGCGGCCGCACGTCCTAGCATCACGCCTAGCCAGATCGCCAGCACGGTCCCGATGCCCAGCAGCAGGACGGTGTTGAGAATCGGCGGCCCCAGCAGGTCGGTGATGGGCACGTTCTTCTGGAGGGTGATGCTTATTCCGAAGTCGCCCGTCAGGGTCCTCTCCAGATAATGGATAAACTGAATGTGTAGTGGGTGGTCGAGATCGAACTTCTGTCTCGCGATCTCGATCAGGTACTTGTTGGCGGTTTTTGGCAGAAATGCCCTTGCAGGGTCACCAGGCATTATCCTGAATAAGAAGAAGTTGAACGACAGGATCGCGAAGAGAGTGATGACGAGATAGACGGATTTCCTCGCGATGTACGAACGCATATCCATTCATTTGCCCCCTTGTTAAGACATTTCGGCGCGTCCTTGTCAGGCGCTGCGTACTATTCTGTTATCTCCGTCCTTATCCCTTGTGTGCCAATGCCCATTCGGAAGAGTGTTGAATAGGTTTGGAAAGGCCCGTCGTGCGGGCCTGTTTCGCCATCGGCTCAGTCACCGAGGGGACTCTCAGGCTCCCTGAGTGAACCCTCTTTCTTCTTACCCTTCATCACGAGGTAGACGATCGCTATGATGACAATCCCCGCCACGGCAGCTCCTCCCAGAATCAGAGGCCAATTTGTGCCACCGTCGTCGGTCTCGTTGTCTTTTGGCGGGTTCGCGTCGTAAAGGTCGAACCACAACGGGTTGCCCATCCAGAAGTTGTCCACGCTCCTGCCCGGATCCGCTTCCCAGTCGCCCCAGCCATCGATGTTGTCATTCCTCCAGGCGGTGGTCTGGTCAGCGTATGCGAGGATGATGTACGCGCTGTCGTTGTAGAACACCTTCTGCACGTTATCGACATACACCTTCCTCTGCGTCTTATCGAGCGTCATCACCGCGTTCGTGTAGTTCTCGTCGTAAGCCGGATTGTAGTACTTAGTGTCAGACCAACCGTACCATGCGGCTCTAGTCATCACGAATAGCTGGTAGTTGGGGTCGACATCCGCGCTCCAGTACCAGATGAATGTGTCGTAGTCGTATGAATAGGCGATCGATGCCAGCGTAATCTCCTCAAGGATGAGGTATTGCAGCACGACACCTATCTCCTCCCACTGGGTTTTGAGGTACTGCGCGATATCCTTCTCCTCAGGGTACTCCTTTCTCACCATCATCTGATAGACCATCTTGGTCCCTTCATCCACCCAGCCCATCTGGACAGCAGTGCTGCTGATGGTGCACTCCCTTATGCCATCGCTGTCGACATCGATGTAGCCATTCGCCTCGAGCAGGTTGGCAGCCGCAGTCAAGTCGTAGTTGAACAACTCATCAGCGGTCGGCTCGTAATGCCAGTAAGAGTTGACCGGCGGAATCATGGTCGTGCCCTCTTCTCCGTATCCGAGGTACATGTTGTTGACGATGTAGGTCTTGTTCGTGGCCATATGCAAGGCGTGCCTGACGACCGGGTCGAGCCTGGACGGGTTGTCTCCGGACTCTGCCATGGAGAAGCCAATCTCAGTCCAGTATTGTGTGATCTTCGGGCCGTCGAAGCAGGTCACATTCTGGAGCTCGCCGCCCTCGACATCATCCTTGATCGCATCGTATGCGGTTGGCGGGAAAGAGGCCACGTCGAGCTCGCCATTCTGGAGAGCAAGTACCATCGAGGTCGAGTCCTGGAAGAACCTCATCACCAGTCGGTCCACCTCGATCTCAGGGCTATCGGACTTTGTTTCCTTCCAATGGTAGTTGGGATTTCTGAGGAGCGTTACGTGGTCTCCGTCAATCCAGTCCGCCCATATTGTCGGGCTCCCCATCCACGGGCCTGTCCCAACGATCGGCATTCCAGGCGAGAGACTGTCCGAAAAGACTCCTGTCCAGTTCATTCCAATGTATGAAAAGCCACCAGGTAGCTGCTCCATCATGTGCTTCGGCAACATGGGAATGGAAATGAGGTATGCATATGCGGCTGGGATCGGATTAAGAGTTACTCGATCCCAGAACGAGATCCTCACGGTCCAGTCATCGACTTTCCATGCCTCGTGCATGTAGTACGAGTATGGTTGGTACGCCCACATGCTGTCATAGTGTGAGGGCTCCGCATTCAGGTTGATGTTCCAGATCACATCGTCAGATGTGAATGGTTCACCGTCCGTCCAATATGCGTTCTGGGTGAGATTGTACTGCCAGACGGACCCGAAGGGCATGCCCACGAGCTTGGGATCATCATCGTATTCCACGGGGACAGTCCAAACTCCCTTGGAGAGATCCTCTCCGCCCTCGACAAGGTCCGGCGTGGCTTCCATGGCATCGTCAATGACATCAAGCGCATCGTAGACGAGGCCGTAGAAGATGTAGGACGCGTCGTTCAGACCCACGTATGGGTTCAAGCTGTCGATTGGTTGCATGTACCCGATCGTCAACACGAGATTCCCTTCTTCCGCGGCGCCCGCGTTAGTGATGATTCCCATGATTCCCGAGATCGGGATCGACATAACCGTTGCACAAAGTATGATCACGCACACAGAGAGAAAGCCAAAGACTCCTTTTCGCAATCCTGTTCCCCCAATCAATTGTTGTTTTGGATGTCTGTTTGCGAATCGATATCGTCGCTATGCGCTAGTCCCCAACGATTCGCCTGCGCCTCCGCGCATCTGTTCCAGCAGGTCATTATCGCTCAACATCTGGCAGGATAATTCACCGAATGATGCCCGACTATATGAACATTGCTTTCTCGGGTTTTTCGACCCAATTTTCATCAGAACTTCCCCTCTCTAGTGAAACATTGTTAGAAATTCACATCGAATCTCCAAACATCCATCAATTTGCATCGGTCTCGAGGACGGGCATGAAATCGAGTCGAATCCTGGCGACATCAACGGACGATGCTATGACTACGTTGAATATAGGAAGGATTGGGAGGGGCATTCACAGAGAGCGCCGTCCCCCCTGAAGTCCTCGACCCATAATTGCAGTGTCGCGCGATGCGAGGGCGCATCGATTTGTCTGTTTTCGAGCGACTGATGCAGTGACCACATGCGAACTAGCCAGATGCCTCGTAATTGTCGTTTTTCGTCACGACATTGTGCGCGGATATATATAGCCGGATTGACTTTATCGCAATCGTTTATTGTTGAGCCATTAGTGTTCGGGGGATACAATGTCTGAGAAGACAAATTCCAGTGAATCTGTTAGTGAAACTGTCAAGTCGGAATCAATATCCCGTCCTCCCGGAAAAGGACGGAACGTCTTGTTGATGATCGTGGCCATCGTGATCGTCATAGCACTCGTTGCTACGGCGTTCGTTATGATGCCCGAGGGGAAAGAGAAGCTCGAGCTGACCGTGGAGATACAGGGACCAGTTGAACTCGAAGTCGATGCTGGGATTTCACAGAACTTCACGGTCGTCGTCATGTACGGCGACGAAGATGTGACAAACGACACGACGAGAACCACACTCTTCTGGAGCGTCACGCCCACGACAATCGGTTCCTTGTCTCTGAAGGCCAAGTCTGAGGTGCCCTTCAGGGCTGCGATTATAGCAGGGACTGGTGCAGTGAACTGCACGGTGACCTTCAAGGAGACCGACACGACCGATGAAATCATAGTTTCTGACGAGAAGGTTCTCAAGGTGCTTCCTCCGTTCCTGGATGCTGTGTCGATTTCACCTTCGGCCAAGACCATACAGCCAGGACAGAACACGACATTTACTGCGACGGCGGTCTCTAGCGTTGGCCTGCCGATTTCTGGAGTGGACTTCACATGGTCGGTCACGGCCGAAACCGGTGTGATTGCTACACCCAGCGCAACTTCAGGAATATCCATCGTGCTCGATGCTGGCTTAGTTCTTGGCAACGTGACTCTGACCGCTACAGGTTCATACTCCGGCTCTACGAAGAGCGGTACCTCTGCGGTTACGATCGGCTATCCGCCCCCGAGGAGCATGGACTACGTTTGGTACGACATGTTCGAAGTGCCAATCGGATCTTGGTACGATGCGAGGTGGCCAATCTACCATCAGGAGGAGGTCGTGTCCTACTCCGACCCGTCGCTCTTCTTCTACAACAGCGAGCCGAGCGGCAACAAGTATCTCTACACTCTCATGAGGCTCAATGCGACCGGCAGGAACGTCTCGGAGATAAACACGAACGAAAGGCCCGAGTTCCTTCCGATACTCAGCCCGACCGAGAGAGGTGGCAATGCTGAGATCGATTGGTACATGCAGTACCTTACTACCGACGAGATCAAGACCCGGTATCCCTCATTTGCCACTCAGGACGACGGTTGGATTGTCATCTTGAACGGGACAACGACGATGGACAAGCAGGCGGCGAAGATGATCCTCAACCTGACCGAGACCGGCTACGAGACCTTCGACTCGTGGTGGCTAGACAATGAGGGCATAGTCATAGAGAAGTACAACAACTTCCTCATCGAGGAGGGCACAGTCCGCGTCGACATCCAGAACGCGTACGACTATTACCTGCAGCTGTTCACGAACCCGTTGAAGGCCGAGAAGGTCGGCGACAAGATCGTGATGCACCACGAGCTCGTTACATGGGGTATGGAGGCACTCTTGATGAGATGGTTGCATGAGAGCTTCCTCCCAGTCGAGATGTGGTACGAGGACATGCACTTCCGGATGGCGATCGGGCCCGAATGGTCCGACATAGACATAGACACGGCTGTGACTTACTCGCTCTACGCGACTGAAACTATCGACTCGATGGGCGACCCTGATGTCATGCCGTGCTGGGTGTTCCAGCCGTTGCTAGGGGACTGCATTGAATCGACTCCAGCTCACCCTGGCTCCGACCTCGACAGGTACCTGCCGTATAGCTACTTGAACAGGCAGCCGGACAGCTCGTTGTATGGTACATACATGCAGTACGATGTGGTGCCGACCTCGTGGAACCTGACCGACAACGAAACGCTGACGATGAAGTGGCCAGGCGGAGAGGAGATGCCCTTCAGATGGCGCCTGGGCGAGGGCAACGTGATCAATGTCACGGACACAATGATGGTTCGCTACTCTGAACCTATGGGCACCGACTTCCCAGGCCAGGTACTGGTCAACAACACCGTCGGTGAGGTATCCTTCATCGGCCCAATCAACATGTACGACTGGTCCAAGACTCAATCTGCTCACCAATATCTTGCTGACGAATGGCTGAGGCTGGGCGGCGAGCTCTTGCCCTATTGGGCGCCTTGGATCGAATTCGAAATGAACGAGAAGCCGAGGCAATGGCTTGATCACTTCGATATCCGCATCGCTGGTTCGGTTCCAGCGAACGACGACGTCACATACACAGTGACGGCCATCAACAACTGGGGCTCGACTTATCGTGCCTATAGGGGCACTGTCAACATGACCAGCTCGGATGTCGCAGCGGTGCTTCCGGACAACTACACGTTCTTGCCGGCGGACGACGGAGTGCACACGTTCACGGGCGCAGCCAAGTTCCAGACGCTGGGAGCGCAGACCATGACGGCTCTGAACGTTTCCGCGGATCTTCCGCTGATAAGCAGCGACGTTTCTGTCAATGTGCTTGCGAAGAGGAACGTCAGCTCGATGCAGGTCGATGTATACCACGTACCTGCCGTGGGCGTGCTTGAGGACGTCACCGTCACTGTGTTCGACCAATACGGCGACCTGTTCCTGAACTACACAGGCACAGTCACCTTCTCGTCGAACAGATCCACCGATGTGACGCTGCCGACGGACTACGTATTCCAGCTTACCGATGCGGGCGTGTACACCTTCACTGGAGGCCTGAACTTCGCTGCCATTGGCTGGTACTCGATAAATGCTTCCGACGTTGACAACCCCTTGGCTAAGGGAACGCAGACCGATATCTGTGTGGTCGCAAGTCCTGAGATCGTCGACCATTACAACGTCACCGGCATCAAGAACATGCTGACCAGGCAGAAGTCCGACGTCATGGTGACTGTCTACAACCAGTACGGCCAAGTGTTCGAGCGATACACGGGCACGATCCACTTCGAGGCAAACGCTTCCGGAGCCATCCTACCGGCGGACTACACTTTCGCCGTTGCCGACGAAGGCTACAAGGTGTTCGCGAGGGGAGTATCGTTCTCGTCTCCCGGCGTATTCACCGTGACCGTGAACGACACCGTGGTAACGGCTGCGGTCGGTTCTCAGAACAACATTGCGATAGAGTACCGACCAGCAGACCAGACGTTCACGATGTACGACTTCTTCGAGGAGCCGTGGGGCGAGTGGTGGCCCTGGAGATATCCGGGTTACAAGACCGACATCGTACTGAACAACGAGAGCGGTAAGTACACGATGCTCTACAACGCGGATACGAGGGGCAATCAAGGAATCATATACGCACCGTACAGGTGGAATATCACGGGCACGAACCTGTCTCAGGTGAGCGTCCACAACCCTGAGTTCATGCCTGTTCTTGGCACTCCTGACGTCGCTGGTGCGCAGGCATCGATAGATGTCTACTTCCAGTATCTCGACAGGAACTGGTGGAACACCTACTGGAAACCGGTCTGGAACTTCCCAGATACCATCATCAATGCGCAGATGACCGATGGTTGGAACCCAGGGCTCATCTACGGCGTAACTATGAACAGAGCCGCAGCCGAGGAATGGCTGGGAATGCCGCAGACTGGTGTCAACCCGCTCACATGGTGGGCAATCAACGGTGGCAAGTATCTGGACAATTGGAGCGCATGGATCGTGAACGAGGGCAACAACAGGTTGGACATATGGGCCGGATACGAGTGGCCCTACGTCGACGTGGGCACGAAGATGAAACTTCAGGTGTTGCCTGACGGCAAGATATACTTGCAGATCGGCTCCATTGCCTGGGGTTATGAGATCCTCATGACCCGGTGGATGAACGAGACAAACCTGTGCAACCACGAGGCGTACTTCGAGGACATGTCGATGCATGTGGACTATTACTCCAACTGGATAGACATGAACTTCGATGCAGTCTGTCAGTACAGCCTGCGCGCGGTCAAGGCGAACGAGAGCGCGACCGACGAGCCCGCCTGGGCCTGGCAGCCTCTGCTGATCGACTACGTTGCCCAATGGAACACCCCTGGAGGCATACACCCATCGAAGTTCGACCCGTGGGATCCGTCGATGTCGCTGTATCAGAGCTGGAATGCGGGTGACCCGAGCTACATGGGGTATGTGCCCTACGACTCCGGATACGCGCACTTCAACCTCTCGGAGTACCAGACATTCATCATCAAGATCCCGCTGGGTGACGACAACCTCGGGTACTTGGCACAGCCCATGGCGTTCGACTCGATCAGGCGCATCATAAGAGGCGAGACAGGCGTTTACGATCCGTACCCGCGAGGAGACGGATCCAAGTACAACCTCACCGCCTACTGGCCGCTAATGGTCAACGGGACTATGAGTCTCGGCTGGTGGGGCAACTGGACAGGCGCCCCTGACCTCGACACGATGTACGACCCGGTGACGAACACGCTGACGATGGTGGGACCGATGAACTTCGACAACACCTACCAGTGGAACGGCGTGCTCTACTTCGGCGCTCCATGGATCGAGTTCAACTTAACGCCGGTCAGCGGACTCCTCTCATTGCCGCCCTCGGCCGCCCCGACCCCATCCGAAGGGATGGTGACTGCGTCGGCACCGGCCTTGGCCACTCCGGAGATGATCTCCGTGATATTGGTCATCGGCGCGACCCTGCTGCTGATCGCGGCGATCGCGACGGTTTCGAGAAGGAAGATCTAGTCGGCCGAGGCGCAGGCACGCAGAAACCCCAAAAACCTCTTCACATTCTTCTTATTCTTCAAGCCCGTGCGACGGCTCACTCGCCCGCATCCTGAAACGAGGCAGTGTCAGATGCTCTTTGCAGCCGGCAAAGTGACGCAGAATCTCGCTCCCAGCTCGCTGCTGCCAGGCACTCGGTCCTCGACCCAAATGCGTCCCCCGAACTTGTCAACCAGTGCCTTGGAGATCGAGAGTCCCAGCCCCGTCCCGGGAGCTTTGCCTTCAGGCTTCAACCTCATGTACTTCTGGAACAGCTGAGGCTTCTTCTCATCGGGCACGCCATGGCCTCGGTCGGATATGCATATCCTCCACTGATGTCTTCCGTCCTCGATGGCCTTCTCAGCGTCCACATCGATCTCGACCTCATCGTGGGGGTCGTACTTCACGGAGTTGGAGAGAAGGTTCACGAACAGCTCCTCGACGAGGGAATCCGCCGTCACAAGGCATGTGTCGGGCACATTGAGCGTGACGCTGATTGTCCTTCCGGGGAACGAATTCTGGAGGCCGGAGATTATCTTCCTGAAGACCTCGGTGAGGTCGACGGGTTCGAAGTCCTTCTGGCTCAGCCCACCGATCTTCGTGAGTTTCTTGACATTCTCGATCAACGCGGCCGTCTGCCTGATCAGCTGGAGGGACTTCTCAAGGTGCATCTTCTCGGCAGGCGGCAGGGCCTGGCTCTTGGACACTATCTCGATGTAGTTCAGCGACGCGAAATTGAAATTGTTTATGTCGTGGAACATCAGGTCGTTGAGCAGCTCGATCTCCTTCTTCACGTCCTGAAGCTCGAAGACCAGGTTCGCGTTCTCGAGCGCGACGGAGGCCTGCTGGGCAAACAGCTTCCCTGCCTCCAGGTCAGTGATTGTGAAGACCTGTCCTTTCGGTCTGTACAGCTCGAGGACGCCCAGCACACCTTCCGTTCCCAGGAGCGGTATGGCCAACATAGCATCATGGCCTTCGGCGATTCCGGGGACATCCGCAGATCTCGGATCCTCGTCGACGTCGTCTGTGAACTCCGCGACGCCACTCTTGGCGACGACTCCGACGATGCCCTCGTCCAGCGTGCCGGGAGAGGCCATCACCTCGTCCGCACCGCTTCCTGCCGCATAGACGGGCAGTGCGCGGCGCTTCTGCCAATCGATCTTGTAGAAAGAGAGGTCCGTGTACGGGACCACCTCCTTGATGTTCGTCGCTATCGCCGAGTAGATCTGTTCAGTGCTGATTGCCTTCTGTATCGCAATCCCGGTCTTGACGAGCGAATCCTGCAACGTGATCCTTCCCTCGAGGCGCGCGAGCAGTCTGATATTGTCCAGCAATCCCGCGATCTGATCCGCTATCATCTGCATCGTGTCTGCGATGTCCCAGTTGTACTCGTTGGGTCTGGTATAGCCTATGCAGAGCGCGCCTAACACTCCCCCCCTGCTGACCAGGGGGACGCACAGAAGCGATGAGATGTTGGACATGTCTATAACAGAGGATTCAGAGTACTGCCTTCTCCCCGCTTCTCGCTCCACCACGATCGGCTGTCGTGCGAATTTCAGCTTCTCCACGATGCTTCCTTCCAGGAGAACGCTTCCGAGGGACTTTACGCCGCCCGAATCCTTCTCGTCGGGTGCCACGATGTCCACATGTCTGCCCTTGTCCTCTGCGAGACTGACGAACATTATGTCGAAGTTCACCAGCTTGCGAAGCTCCGTAGCGAGATTCGCTAGGGCGCGCGATTTTAGGTCTGGACCCGCTCCAGCGAGCCTCGCTATCTTGTTCACTACGTCGATCCTGAACGCCCTGTCGCGCAGTTCGTTTTCGACCCCCTTCCGCGTCGTGATATCTCTGAGGACGCCTACCATGCCTGATGACGTGCCGCTCTCCTCGCGCAGGTTTGATGCGGAGAGCGATCCGACGACTATCGCGCCATCTGGGCGTTTGAACTTAATCTCATAGTCGGCTATGAGGCTGCCTTGGTCGATGAGCGATGTGAGGGCTTTCCATTCGATGTTGCGTTCGACGAGGTCTCGGCCAATGTTCAACCGCTTGATGTCGTCCTCCTTGTATCCGAGAATCGACGCGAAGGCAGGATTACAGTATACTACCTCCCCCTCCCTCGTGCAGACGAAAACGCCGTCTATGAATTCCTTTAGCAATGATTTCGTGTCAATTCCATCAGGCATCAGGGTCGGGGCTCCTGAGATTCGGATGTGGAGGAGGTCTGGCAATCGGTGTGATGGTTTGAACCTCTTAGCGGCTACCGTTCTTAAAAACTTTCGGAATGGAGAATCAGCAGTGAAGCGTTCTTCGCGCTGAGACATGTGGCCGTGCGCCAGGGGATTCTACATGTCATCTGGACAAGCTTCAAGTACAGGCTGGAAGATTCCCCGACAGTTCCAAGCATGCTGGTGGTTCATCCAGCATCCTGGCAAAGGTGGGGTTATGAGTGAAGAGAAGATCGTTAAGGACCTGCAGAAGGCAATCCTCGAGTACGATTCTGCGGGCGCTGTGAGCGCGGCTAAGGCGGCCATCGCGGAGAAGATGGACCCCTTGAAAGCTATAGAGAAGGGACTTGTCCCGTCTATCGAGTCCATCGGCCAGAAGTTCGAGAAGATGGAGATCTATCTTCCCGAGCTCATGCTCGCAGCCGACGCGATGAAATCCGCATTGGCGCTGCTGCTGCCGCTGATCCCGAAGGGTAGCAAGGGTGCCAAGGCGACTGTGATCATTGGGACGGTCCAGGGAGATGTCCACGAGATTGGCAAGAACATCGTCTCCAGCATGATGATGGCTGGAGGGTACAACGTGATAGACCTGGGAACAGACGTCAAGACCATGACCTTCATCGATGAGGCCAAGCGGAACAACGCGAAGATAATAGGCGCATCAGCGTTGATGTCCAGCACTATCGGTTCTCAGAAGGACATCGTCGATTTCCTGGTCTCTTCTGGAATAAGGAGGAAGTTCGCAGTGCTCGTCGGAGGCGGTCCCACGACCAAGGAGTGGGCCAAGGAGATCGGGGCCGACGGCTGCGGCATGACCGCCGTGGAGGCCGTGAAGCTGGCGAACAAGTTCTCCAAAGGAAGGTGAACTCATGGTCCAGATACTGGACGTCATGCAGAAGGCCCTCGAAGGGAAGCCCATGAGCGAGACAGACTACCAGCTCAGGAGCTTCGCCCCGAAGGTCGCGGAGAAGGTAAGGGAGCACAAGATCAAGTACGATCCCCAGAACCCGATCCCGAATGATGACTCGCAAGCCGACGAACTGTTTGAGGCGGGCCTGGAACTCCTGCTTGATGTGGGGGCATATTGCACAGACACCGGGAGAGTCATCTCGTACACGGAGAACGAGATAAGGCAAGCCCTGAAAGAGGCGCCTGCCAAACTTCACTTCGGAGAGGGCAGAGATAGGAAGCACCTCGTCGCGAGGAAGGCCGAGGACAAGACCCCTCCGTGGTGTCTCCTAGGCGCGGGCGGCGGCCCGTGCTCGAGCGACAGGTCTTTTCTGACGCTCGTTGAAGGCTACGCGGAGATTCCCGAGACCAATGCCATCACGACCCCTGCCATCACGAGGGTTGGCGGGATGAGAGTCAGACCAGCCTCACCGCTCGAGGTCCTAGCCGCTCAGAGGAACGCCGTTCTCGCGAGGGAGGCGTGCAACAGAGTAGGGAGACAGGGCATACCGATCATGAACTCGCTCGCGACCGCGGAGTCTGACATCGCGCTGGCGGCCGCTCTTCACCCGAAGTTCGGCATGAGGCAGTCGGACGGATACATGATCTGCTGCATGGATCCTATGAAGGTGGATTTCGCCAGGCTGAACAAGGTGACTGTGGCCCTCTCAATGGGTGGCGCGATAGGCATGTGCTTCGGGCCGATGTTGGGCGGATACGCGGGCGGCCCTGAGGGGACCGCTGTTTCCAACGTGGCGCACCACATGATGGGGATACTCACCTACCAATCCAGCTGGCTCTTGCCCTTCACGATACACCTGAGGTATGTCGCCAGCAGCAGCAGGGACATGCTCTGGGTGATCAGCAGCATGGGCCAGGCGATAAGCAGGAACACGCACCTGTTGAGCCTGAACCTGAACTACACGACCGCTGGACCATGCACTCCGATGTGCCTGTACGAGACATCTGCATCGGTCACCGCCGCAGTCGTCTCCGGCCTGTCGATCGAATCCCTGGGCGTCGCAACGAACAAGCACGAGGACAGGACGACACCAGTCGAGCCGAGGATATCTGCGGAGGTCGGCCACGCCGTCGCGGGGATGAAACGCTCCGACGCGAACGAGCTCGTCAAGAAGCTTCTTGCGAAGTACGAGTCGAAGTTGACCGGACCGCCCCTTGGCAAGAGCCTCTACGAGTGTTGGGACCCGGAGACGCGCAAGCCCAGCAAGGAGTACCAGGCAGTCATCAAGAAGTACAAGCTGGAAATGGCCAAGCTCGGGCTCGAGCTCAAGCC
>Ga0299912_10003105_pt1 | contig 13632 bp, 8 predicted proteins | sample RVTome_2_FD_207667 | JGI IMG/M metagenome (GOLD analysis project Ga0299912, IMG submission 207667) | Soil microbial communities from uranium-contaminated site in the Upper Colorado River Basin, Wyoming, United States - RVT95D214 (version 2) ...
AATACGCGCCATTTTTTCTGCCCGAAAAGAAATCATTGTTCGGGATGGCCGCCAAATATTCTATAAATGATAAATCTTCGATTGCTCTGGCGGGCATGTACCGGAAAGAATCATCACGGGAATATCGGCCGAGGGTGGGCCAGGAGCCTCGTCGCGCCATGATCTGGGATTCTAATTTTGTGCTTCATTTTGACCCTCAATTCCTGACCACCGCGGTCGATGCCTTGCCGCTGATTGAAACTGACGCCCCATCGATGATAGAGATTACCGGTGAGGTCGCTCAGAGTTTCCCCAATCCGAACCTGCGCAATCGCGCCTATATCGATGACTTTGAAGGCAGCCGCGAATATACCGATCTGGTTATGCGCCGGGGCATCTGGACCGCGGCCTCCGTCCCGACCTCGGAAAATAACGATGCGCATAGAAGAGTACTTTATTGGTACAATCCGTACGACCCGGTGCGAATCGACCAGATCTGGCCCGATAGATCGGACTTCCGCGAGCATGAAAACCGCCAGGATGTTCTTGACCTCGCGTATTTCCCGGATACAAGTTCCAGTGATCCCGATATTCAAGGGTGGGCCGGGATAATGCGCCCTCTCTATGCCGGCCTTTCCGACCAGTCCCGCACGAATTTTATAGAGGTCTGGTATTATCCTGATCCGGATGGCGTCGATTTAGACGGCGAACCTGCGCTTTATATCGAGGCCGGCAAAATTAGTGAGGATATTGACGATGACGGCCTCTGGGACACGGAGGACGTCAACCGCAATGGCGTTTTCGAGGAAAACGAGGATAACGGCCTGGATGGCTGGACCGACGCCCAGGAGCGGGAATTTTTGGGAATGCCAGGCGTGGAGGATCCGAGCGGCGATAACTGGTACTATAATTCTCGCCGGGAGGAGCGATACAATTATTCGATGGTCAACGGCACGCAAGGGAATCGCAATGATCCCGACCGCCTTAACCGATTCGATACCGAGGATATCAACAACAACAAATCGCTTGATTTGACCGATGCCTTTTATCGCTATCGCATAGATCTAAATAATCCGGCCTTCGTGGATGAAATCACCGACAGCGATTGGCGGCTTCTGCGAATACCATTTCAGGATTCGACCGTATATACCAAAGTCGGCAATCCCGATTTCGAAAATATTAATTTCGTGAGGATTTGGCTGACCGGTGCTTCTCGCGAATATAGATTACGTTTTGCCTCCATCCAGTTTGTTGGTAATAAATGGCAGCAGATGGCGCTGCCTGATCCTGTATATGTCAACGGCATCCCGCTCAATGCTTTGTTCGAGGTGACGGTCAAAAATACTCAGGAGCACGCAAACTCCTATAGCTCGCCGCCGGAAGTCTTCGGCGAATACAACCAGGAAACCGGCGTCCAGGAGAAGGAGCAATCGCTGGTGCTGCGATATGGAAATCTTTATCCCGGTCAGAAAGTGGGTACCTATTGGTCGCTGCTGACGCCGCAGGATTATACACTCTATAATAAAATGAAAATGTACGTTCACGGCGAAGAAAGCGCTTCGCCGGATTTGCCGCTATATTTTTTCTTCAGGCTGGGCTCGGATTCACTCAGCAATTTCTATGAATATCGGGTCAGGCTTCAACCCGGCTGGGACGATGATAATAATGTCGATTTCAATTTCGAAGAACTCACGGCGCTCAAAAGCCACCTCCAGGCAAATCATCCCGACGACTACGTGCTGGCCGATACTACCGTCGGCTTCGAAAAGCGTTATCGAGTTAAAGGTAATCCGTCTTTGTCCCAGGTGAAATTCTACGTTCTCGGTATCGAATATGACAGCCTTATTTATCGTACCTCCACCGACGGCGACAGCGTCGTTGTCGATACGCTCCCGGCGCCCTTCATACCTGCGTCCGGTGAGGTCTGGTGCGATGAGCTCCTGTTAACCGATGTCCGTAAGAACTCGGATTTTGCGGGGCGCGTCTCCGCTCAGATTAGTTTGGCAGACCTGGGTAACGTCTCGATTAGCTACTCAAATACCGGCGCCGATTTTTTCCCGCTCTCGGTTAAACAGCCTCTTGGCTCAACGCTGCGGCAGCAGTCGATAAGCGGTAGATTCAGCCTGGATAAATTTTTCCCGCCGGCCTGGGGCCTGGCCCTGCCGCTGAATCTATCATGGTCCAGGACACTGGATTTGCCTCGTTTAAAAACAGGGTCCGATATCATCGTCCCGCCAGAACTAAGAGAGAGTGAAAGAACCGAAAACAAAACTTGGTCGGTCTCGACTTCCGAACGGTTTCGAAAGAATACCAAGAACTGGCTGTGGAATTTGACGTTGAATCGCTTTGAATCTCGTTACGTCTATACTAAACGATACGGAGTCAGCCCGGTTCAACCGGTTTCGAACTCCACAACCTACGAAGCATCGGGCAAATATGATTTAACTCCGCGCATCACGCCGTTTTTTAAGCCATTTTCCTGGACACGTCGCCTGTTTATGCCGGCCAGCATTTCCGAGACGAAAATGTTTTTCCTGCCGACCGCCCTGAGGTTTGACGCAGGCGTGAATGGCACTGATACCTATTCGATCACTAATCGCGGCATCGTAAGCTCGTCTCATGTTCGCGATCTGGCGATGACACAGACCTATGGTATGGGCGTTTTTTCAGCCCTCAAGACGGACCTTTCGATCACTTCCAATCGCGATATCAGCGACCCGCAGCAAGTGAGGCTATCGCTAAATCCGAGCGAGATTAAGCTGGGCCGCGAAAGGAATTATGGCCAGTCGTTTTCGTCGTCATTTACACCTAAAATTAGTCGACAATTTGCGCCAAGGGTCCAATTTACTTCCCGGTATTCCGATAATTCGGACCTGGCACGCAATCCGGATTCGACCCGGTCAACCCAATTGAACGCCAATTTGCGAGGTGATTTTTCGATCGATGTTTTCCAGTTGCTCGGACTTAAAAAGCTCCTGACTGCCCCTCAACGGCCATCGCCGGAAGCCCCGGATAAAAATAAGGCCGGTCAGGATCAGCAAAAAGCCGGTAAGGATCAGCCGGAGGAGGGGGAAGCTGAAGGCGAGCGGGGCGAAGATGAAGCCGAACGCGGCGAAGATGAAAAAAGCCCTAAGAAGAAAATCCCCAATCCACTTGCGCCCATAAGAAAAGTATTTTCTATACTTGGCACTCTAAAACCTGTCACTGTCGGCCTGTCCACGGATAAAACCCTTAACCGCTCCGGCCTTTACGAAAGGCCATCCTGGAAATACACGTTTGGTTTTGCTGATAATCCAAATGTCCGGCGCAAGGAATATTCCGGTTTTGCTTCGCGAGACCAGATTACCTACACTCAGGACTATTCCTTCAGCTCGGGAATAACGCCACTAAAAATTCTCGACGTCAATTCGTCCTATAAGCTGCGCAATACGGTAACTCGCGGAACCAATGAACCGACCCGCACTAAATCAACGGAGTTCCCCCGGTTCGATGCCAATCTGTCGGGGCTCGAGAAATTGCCGCTTCTAAAATCGATCACCCGAACGGTGGGCCTGCAGACCGTATACGCGCGCAAAATCGATATAACTGGTAATGCCGATACCGGCGAATTAAAAAGCCGGTCGACAAATGACTCATTTTCTCCGCTTGTCGGTCTTAATCTTAATCTCAATAAGGGGATCCGCGCAACGGTCAGATACGAATATTCGACGCGCAAGAACGAAAATCTGCGACAGGAGGGGGGCAACCAGAGGATTGACTATGGGCAGGATCGGGCGTTTAAAGCCTCCATCAGCTATACGTTGACCGCCCCCCAGGGCCTGAAGATTCCGATATTCGGCAAGGTCAAATTCGACAGCCAATTGACAATGTCACTGGACGTCGGCAAGAAGTACAGAAAAACCTGGTTCGTGATCCAGGGGACCAAGAGCGTCGATGTGAACAGCGTCGAAACCTCGATTGAGCCAAAAGCATCGTACAGGTTTTCCGCCAAAATTACGGGCGGCCTGAACGCCAGATGGGTCGATAGCCGCGATACCGTCCAGAAACGTAACCGTCATATCCGCGAATTGGGTATCTGGACGGAATTGAGATTTTGATGAGGTCGGGGATTCGTTTTCCGCTATTACTTGGATTCGTCTTGTTTGTTTTCACCGGTTGCGGCGGCGATGGCATTCCTGCTTTTGACCAGGATCGGGCTTTTGATTATCTGGTCAAGCAATGCGAATTCGGTCCGCGAGTGCCGAACAGCCAGGCGCATTCCCTGTGCGCTGAATATCTTTTCAAGGAGCTTTCGGCGAAAGCCACGGTCTGTCGCCGACAGTCATTCGTATATATTGATTATTTCAGGGGCGACACGCTGCATTTGACGAACCTGATTGCCTCGTTCAATCCTGATAGAGGCGACCGCGTCCTGCTCTGCGCCCATTGGGACTGTCGGCCCTGGGCCGATCATGATCCGGACTCCAGCCTGCATAATCAGCCGGTAATGGGGGCAAACGATGGGGCGTCCGGAGTGGCAGTGCTGCTTGAACTGGCCGGCATTTTCCAGGCTGAGCCGCCTCCGTTCGGAATCGACATAGTTTTATTCGATGGTGAGGACTATGGCCAGAATGGCTCCGAGGAAGGCTGGCTATTGGGCAGTAAATATTTCGCCGAAAATATCGGGCGATATCGACCACAATATGTCATACTTCTTGATTTGATCGGCGACGCGGACCTGAATATTCATAGAGAATATCATTCCCAGACTTATGCCGGACCGCTGGTATCGCGAATCTGGAAGGCGGCCGCTCAGGAAAAGGCGACACATTTTTATCCTGATATCGTCCATGCCGTGTATGACGATCATGTGCCTTTTTTGATGCTCGGCATTCCGGCCGCCAATATTATCGATATGGATTACCAGTGGTGGCACACGGTCAGCGATACGCCGGATAAATGTGCGGCAAGCAGTCTGGGGGAGGTCGGCCGGGTCATATTGCGATTGCTTTATGATAGGAATTTGCAGTAACTTCTAACTTAGGCGCAACAGGCCGTCGGCAGGCTACGTATATTAGGCAGGCGACGAGGAAAACATGGAACTCAGGATTATTTTAACTATTATTTTCATGCTGGCGGTCGGCTCGGTTAGGAGCCAGATAGGCGTTGAACAGGCCGGTAATATTCTGGTTCTGGATGCGGCCGGCATCTCCAGGCTTGAAATAAACACGCCGCAGAATTTAAAATGCGATATATCGGTGGAATCACAGTCTGAAACCACGGTGCGGGTTTTATACAAGAAATGGGCCCGGGCCAAATCCTCAGACCAGGCTGAACGTTTCGAGGATTTAATCGAGGTGAAACTGGATACCGGCGCCGAGGGAAGCAATATTGTGCGGCTGCGCGTTCTTACGCCTTTAAAGGCCCCGTGGGAAGGCACGGATTACGGCGCGGGCATTAAGCTTGAGATAGCTGCTCCGCAAAATATATATATCGATTCTCGCAGTTCCTTCAGCGATATCAAGGTGACCGGCCCATTTAGAGGGCTTAAGATCGATAATGAATATGGCCTTGTCGAGGCGGAAAAAATCAGCGGCGAATCGATCGTCAAGACTTCATATGCGGAAATAAATTTGAATGAATTACAGGGGACCGTTATAGTAGATGCGATCTATTCGCAGATAAATGCTAACTCGCTGAAAATTACCACCGGCCAGGGTGTATTTAGAACCTCATATGGCACGGTTGACCTCAGCGGTATTACCGGTTCTGTAGATGTGTCGACCAGTTATGGCGCAATTTCGGCGACCGATATCGACGCCGGCAATGGAGCCGTTATTCTGCGGACCAGCTATGGCGCAATCAATGGCGAGAACCTGAAGGGTGAAATCGTCTGCGAGACGAGCTACAATCCGATTAACCTGGAAAACGTATCTCTCACCCATGGCTTGAACAGAATCGAAACCAGGTATTCGCCGATACAGGCCGCGATCAACACGGCCGGCGATTCCCAATTGCAGATAAATAATACGTACGATGCAATCAATCTCACCGTCGATCCACATGCCTCGGCGAAATATATGCTGGCGGTCGACGAGGGCGGCAAAATCGTCACCTCGGGCCTGACGATTAAGCCATTGGTTCTCGAAAAAAACCGACTGATCGGGATCGTGGGCGATGGACTATCCCGTATTGAACTGAACGTCGATGGGATCGGCGAAATAAACCTCAAAGGCAGATAATCAGGGCATCGCGGTTGCTGCCAGGGCGGCCATTTGCCCCAGTACGATCCAGAACTTTTTGAATACGGCTGCGGTTAATGTTCAGGATGTGGAAGTTTCGGACGTTTTGCTGTATTCATGAAGACCAATAACAGTGAATTTAAGTTTTCCCAATAATTTAAAAGGCCCTTCGTCGCATGGAGGTTAAGATGACGAAATCGAAGTTGGTAATTGCTGCTCTTGTATTTTTTAGCGCGGTGGCGGTCGGCGCGGAGCTGAATTTTCCCATCGAGAAACATGCGCTGGATAATGGTCTCGTGGTGATCTTGATGGAGGATCATTCCTGCCCGACCGTGACGGTTCAGGCCTGGTATCGGTGCGGGTCCCGGGACGAGCGGCCTGGCATTACCGGCATTTCCCACCTATTCGAGCACATGATGTTCAAGGGAACCGACAAATACCCCCAGGAAAAATTCGACCGCCTGATTTACAGCAACGGCGGCTATAACAACGCCTGGACTTCATTCGATAATACGACCTATTACGAAGTTTTGCCGCCCGATAAAGTCGAGGTGGCAATCGATTTGGAGGCGGACCGGTCCAGGAACCTGCATATCAACGAAGAAAACCTAACTTCCGAAAGAAACGTGGTGATTAACGAAAGGCTGATGCGCTATGACAATTCGCCTTTTGGTTGCTTATATGAACAGCTTTACAACAATGCTTTCGTGGCCCATCCTTATCGCTGGCTGCCCATCGGATTTCTGACGGACATCGAGCAAATGACTCTCGATGAACTGCTGGCTTACTATAAAATTCATTATGCCCCAAACAATTCGTTTTTGATTATCGCCGGCGACATTAAACCCGGACAAATCATGGAACTCGTGAATAACTACTATGGGCCGATTACTGCCGAAACGCCCCCACCGCCAGTAACCACGGTCGAGCCTGAACAGCGCGGCGAGAAGCGGGTCTATTATCATAAAACCGCGCAGTTGCCGGCATTTATCGCCGGATTCAAAATCCCCGATGGCAAAAGCGCCGATTTCTTCCCGTTGAAAGTTGCGGCCAAAGTGCTCTTCGATGGCGAATCCTCGAGGCTTTATCACAGGCTTGTCTATACGGAGCAGAAGGCCTTGTTCGTGCAGGGCAGCGCCGGCAGGCAAAATGATCCCGGTTTATTTTACGTGATGGCGGCAGCCAATCCGGGGGCCGATATCGCTGAGGTGGAGGCCGAAGTCTGGGAAGAAATTGACAGACTGCAGACCGAGCCAATCTCCGAAAAGGAATTGCAAAAAGCCAAAAACCAGCTCGAATCCGATTTTATTATGGGCCTGCAATCGAACGAAGACAGAGCCGCGGAAGTTGGCTATTTTGAGATCGATACCGGCGATTTTATGAATATCCACAATGAAGCTGAGGGTTTCCAGAAGGTAACCACTGCTGACGTGATGCGGGTCGCCAAGGCGTACCTTACCGATATGGGACGAACGGTCATTATTCTTGTTCCGGATAAGCCTGCCCCGGTCAAGGCCGAAATGTAAATGGAGGTTGAAGGCGGTATGAAAAGAATCATGTTCTCAATAGCGTTATGCCTGGCGGTCGGCCTGGTGATACCTGTTCAGGCACAGATGAAGCTCCCTCCCATCGAAAGCAAAACCCTGGGAAACGGGCTCGAAGTCGTCGTTGTCGAAAACCATGAATTGCCGGTCGTTAATATGCGGGTGGTCATCAAATCCGGTTCCTTTTTTGACCAACCCGAGAAGGCTGGCTTGGCCGACTTAACGGCTGGTCTGCTCAGGAAAGGGACGAAAACGCGGTCGGCAACACAGGTGGCCGAGGCCATAGATTTTGTCGGCGGGTCGTTGAGCGGTTCGGCGAATCGCGATGCCTCGACCATTAGCTGTTCGGTTTTGCTGAAACACTTTGATGTCGGTCTGGAGCTGCTTGCCGACGTAATGCTCAATCCGGTTTTCGCGGATGATGAGGTCGAGCGAGCCAAAAACCTTGCCTTATCCGGTATAAAGCAATCCAAAGATGATCCCGGCACCGTTTGCGCTCACGGCTTTGACAAAATATTATTCGGCGATTTTCCCTATGGCAGCCCGCCCGAGGGGACCGAAAGCTCCGTTCAATCGATTGCATCGACGGATGTCAGAATTTTTTACGGTTCATACTATATGCCCAACAACGCTTTTATGGTTATCTCCGGGGACGTCCAGCCCAAGAATGTTTTTAGGGCGGTGGAAAAGGCTTTCGGCAAATGGGCCAAGGGAAATCTGCCGATGGTAAAACCGAGGATGGCCAGGGCGCCTCAGGGACATAAGGTCCTGCTTATCGACAAACCTGACGCCACCCAGACGAACATTCGCTTCGGGCATCTGGGCATCACGCGGGCCGATCCCGATTATTACCCCCTTTTACTTATGAATTATATTCTGGGGTCTTCGTTTACATCTCGACTCACGCAATCCGTCCGCGTCGAGAAAGGCCTGACCTACGATATCCGGACCGTCAACGAATACAACATCCTACCCGGAGCCTATTACTGCAATACGTTCACACAGAACGAAAATACGCTGACAGCAATTGAGGCGGCAATCGCTGAAATTAAGAAGATGAAAACAGAGAAGGTTGCCGATTTTGAATTCGAAGAAGCCGTGAATTTTTATTCGGGTTATTACCCGATGAGCCTCGAGACCCCAGGCGACGTCGCGGGGGAAATCGTAAAGGTTAAGCTTTACGGCCTGCCGGTGTCCTATATCGAGGATTTTACGAAGAATATCCGCAAAGTCACCAGGGAAGATATCCTGCGCGTCGCCCAAAATCATCTGGACCCCGATAATATGGTATTCTGCGTGGTTTCCAATGCTGCCGATGTCGAAGCGTCTTTGCAGCAACTCGGGCCGGTGGAGAAGATTACGATAGATCAGATGTAAAAGGCTAAGATCCGGCGGCGGTCGATTGGATTAACCGCCGCCTTTGTCCTGCAGTGGCTATTTAATAATCTTTTAAAAATCTGCCATGAATGCAGTCTGGCGATCGAGAGCATAAATTCGATTAGTCCATTCGATCAGAAATGAAGCGGTTCAGGCAAGCGACTTTAATTTTTCAGTCAAAGCCGGCACGACTTCGAAAAGGTCTCCGACAATGCCGTAGGTTGCGACCTTGAAAATCGGTGCTTCTGGATCGCGGTTGATAGCCACTATGATCCGGGAAGATTGCATGCCGACCAGATGCTGGATGGCTCCCGAAATTCCGCAGGCGACATACAATTTCGGATTGACCGTCTTGCCGGTCTGTCCGACCTGGTGGGCGTAGGGTATCCAGCCGGCATCGACCGTGGCGCGCGAAGCGCCGACGGCAGCTCCCAAAGCATCAGCTAAATCTTTAATCAATTTGAAATTGGCCGGCTCCCTTAAACCTCGACCGCCAGAAACGATTATATCCGCATCGGTCAAGCTAATAGCTTGGCCTCCTTCTCTGACCTTTTCCAGGACCTTGGCTCGCGGAGTATGTTTTGCTGGATCGAACGCTATTTTTACCAGGATGCCGTTTCTGCCGGCCTCGGGCAGAACATCAGGGAAGGCCTTGGATCGAAGAGTGGCCATTTGCGGACCGTTGCCCGCCGGTGTGACTTTTAAAATCGCTTTGCCGCCATAAACCGGGCGCGTGGCCAGAATATTATCGCTGTCCCATTCGAGGCCCGTGATATCAGCAGCCAGCCCGCTGCTCAGCCGTGCCGCCAGCCGCGGAAACAACTCCTTGCCGAAGAAGCTGGCGCCACCCAGAATGACAGCTGGCAATTCGATTTTTATTATATCTTCGCAGATATTGGCATAAGATTCATCGAGAAAATGTGCTGTCTCGGAAGAATCACAAATATATGCGGTATCTACGCCAAGTTTTATCAGCGCATCCGGCACGTTGCCGATCTCATGGCCGATCGCCACGGCCGCCACCGCCAGGCCCCGTATATCCGCCATCTTTCTGGCAGCGCCGACCACCTGTCTGGTAATTGGAGCTAATTCCGCTCCTTTAAGTTCGGCTACTATCAGAATCCCACCCGCCATCTACAACTCCTTTCTGAGCCTGCTGATTATTTCGAAATAGATATCGTCGATATTTTTATGAGCCTGCTCGGCTGCCCGGGCCATGGGCTCGAATTCGGGGAAATATAGTATCTTGTCTTCGTATCTGGCAAGCTTGACAGGCATTTTGCCATATTGAGTTTCGACCAGGACCTCTTCCCGGTGGAGCTTCCAACGGTCAAGCCGAAGGCGCCGCAAACCCAGTGTGACGCCCGATGAAAAGATTATTCCCGCGAGCTTCGCTTCGTCTTCCAATCGGGAAATTATCGAAAGCATCTGGCCGGGCCGGCCTTTCTTCATCTGGATCGGCGTTACGTAAACATCGAGGGCGCCCTTGCCCAGAAGTGTCGCAGTCAGTCTGCCGATCTGCTCGGGTGAGGTCCTATCGAGATTGGTCTCCAGCATAGCGACCTGATCGCTCTCGAATTTAGTTTCCATATTGCCAATAAATAATCGCAATAAGTTAGGCAATTCTTTGAAATCCTTGCTGCCAGCTCCATAGCCCACTATATCCGGGACAAATTCCCCGGGTTTTTCAAACGTGGCCACGGTAGATAAAATAGCGGCTCCGGTCGGCGTCAATATTTCACTATCGATTTCGGTGTGCCTGACCGGGAAGCCGATAACGAGCTCGCTGGTTGCGGGGGCCGGCGCCGGCATGGTACCATGTCGCGTTGCAACGACGCCGTTTCCCACGGTGAAAGGCGAGCAGAAGATTTTATCGATCTCCAGCATTTTTATCCCGCTTAGCGCTCCGCAGACGTCGATTATTGCATCGACCATACCAACCTCATGGAAATGGACCTTATCCAAAGGTTCACCATGGACCTTGGCCTCTGCCCGGGCCAGCCGCCGGAAAATTTCGCTGGCCGTAGCCTTAATCGAGGGGTCCAGCTCCGAATTATCGATAATTTTCTCGATATCCTTCAGGCCGCGATGAGCATGGGTTTCCTTGATATGAACAGTAAATTTGGTTGCGGTTATGTGGTGCCGACTCGTTATTTCGCAGGTTAATTCATAATCTTCCAGTTTGAGTTTGGCCAATTCGGCTTTCAGGTCGGCGAGGTCAAGGCCGCAGTCCAGAAGAGATCCAATGATCATGTCACCGGAGGCGCCGCATATCATGTCGAAATAACCTATTTTCATCGACGAACCGCCCTCATTAAGTGCCGCTGCGGATTATTTTGCTGGCCGCACAGGCCGCGCCGAAACCATTATCTATATTGACCACCACCACCCCTGGCGCGCAGGAATTGAGCATCCCCAGCAGCGCAGCGAGGCCGCCGAACGACGCTCCGTAACCAACGGAAGTCGGCACGGCGATTACCGGCACCGGCACCATGCCCCCGACCACGGATGCCAGTGCCCCCTCCATTCCGGCCACCACGATAATCACTTTAGCCTTATCTATCTGTACCTTGTGGGCGAATAATCGATGAATGCCGGCCACGCCGACATCAAAGATTCTTTGCACATCATGGCCAAGCGTTTCCGCGGTCAACGCCGCTTCCTCCGCAACCGGAATATCCGATGTGCCGGCGGTGACTACCAGAATGGTGCCTTTAATGCGCGTTTTTTTGCGCCTTGCGGGAATAAGGATTAATTGCGCGTCCTGGTTGAAAGTTGCAGTTTGAAACGTGGCCTTGATTTTCCGATAGGTTTCGTGGCCTGTCCGGGTAATTAGAATATCGATTCCGCTTTTTTTAAATCGACCGGCCAGTCTGATGATCTGGGCGTCGGTTTTGCCCGGCGCATAGATAACCTCGGGCATGCCGGTACGCAACATCCGATGGTGATCCAGGTTAGCAAAACCTATATCTTCGAAAGGGAGGCTTTTGAGCCTGGTCAGGGCCGTTTCTATGTCAATTTTTTCAGACCGTATATCTTGAATCAAGCGCTTTAATTTCCGTATCTCCATAGCCTCGCTCAATCAATTCGTTTTTATATTCTCGGAGCAAAGAGACCACCTCCGCCTCGGTCGGCAGCAGCACAAGTCGCGACCTGATTTCGCCGGCGCGCGGCAAACCGCTGATATACCAGCAAAGAGTGGCCCGCATTCGGATCAAGCCCGGCCATGGGCCGAATTTCCCAACCGATAGTCCGAGGTGATCGATGGCGGTTTCGATTTTGACCGCCGGGTCCGGTTCAGGGTCGAGAATGCCGGTTATGAGATATTTTTTAACCCGGTTGAAAATCCAGGGATTGCCGAATGAAGCCCGGCAGATCATGATCGCATCGCAGCCGGTAATGCGGAACATTTCGGCCGCCTTCCGCGGGCAATCGATATCTCCCGAGCCGATGACCGGGATTTGCACAGCCTGTTTGACTTCGGCAATCTGCGACCAATCCGCGTTTCCCGCAAAACCCTGCATTTTTGTCCGCGGATGGAGACAGATCGCGGCGGCTCCGGCGTCCTGGGCGATCCTGGCCACGTCCACGGCGACGTTGTTTTTTTCATCCCAGCCTGAGCGATACTTGACCGTGACCGGCAAAGCCACCTTTTTGACTACCGATTCGATAATATTCTGCAGGCGGGGCAGGTCAAGCAGCAGTGACGCGCCTCCTTTGTTACCGACGATTTTTCTGGCGGGGCAGCCAAAGTTCAGGTCGATAAAGTCCGGGTTATATGAGGCGGCGATTGCGGCAGCCCGCGCCATTCGCTCCGGGTCTGCCCCGAATAACTGGATGCCCATCGGTCGCTCTACTTCCTCGAAGGCCAGCAACGCAGCTGTTTTCTGACAATTGCGCGTAAGTCCATCACTCGAAATCAACTCAGAAACGACGGCATCGGCACCCCATTTTCTGGCCAACTGGCGTGTTAATGAATCGGTTACACCGGCCGCGGGACCCAACATTACCCAGTGATATATCTTAAAGTTTGCTCGCATGTAACCGAAAATATAAACGAAGCGGTTGAAAAGGCAAGATAAAATGCCTTTTAGTATAATTTGACACAAAAATCATCCCTGATTAACTATCGAGGGGGATCAGATGCCAGAGATCGTCGTAAAATTCGAAGACAAGGTAATCGAAAAGTTTATCACCGAGAAAAAACGCGTGACCATCGGCCGAACGGCCGACAACGATATTGTGCTGGAAAACAGGGCGGTTTCTCGGCGCCACGTCATCATCGAATTCGGTGAAGACCAGGCCATCATAATGGACAACGAGTCCCTGAATGGCACTTTCGTTAATTCCCGCAAAATAACCGAGGATGTCCTGCGCGAGAATGACGTCATCACAATCGGGAAGTATAGTTTGATATACCACAGAGAAGCCCAGCGAGACGAAAACGTGTTCGGCATGGATGGCACCATGGTCCTTAACACCAAAAGGCAAAAAGAGATGCTGGCCAAGGA
>Ga0299912_10003106_pt1 | contig 13626 bp, 10 predicted proteins | sample RVTome_2_FD_207667 | JGI IMG/M metagenome (GOLD analysis project Ga0299912, IMG submission 207667) | Soil microbial communities from uranium-contaminated site in the Upper Colorado River Basin, Wyoming, United States - RVT95D214 (version 2) ...
AGAATAAATATTCTCTATTACCTCATAAATGCGGCACAGAATTTTTGAAAATAAGAAAGCTCTATAAAAGCTAGCTCTGAGCTACCCCAGCCTTCCGCTTCACCCACTTTTGCGCTTAGCTGAGGCCCAATCCGCCAATAAAGTTCAAGCTATTCTTCAACCGTATCCTCGTGGCAGCGGCAAAATAACTCGTCGGCAGGTTTTAACTTGCCCTCGATATAAGCCTGCACCGCCTTATCCATCCCGCAATCCTCGGTCAGGATACAAGCTTTGATCCCGGCAGTTTTCAAATCCTCAGCGGCACGCCAGCCCATACCGTAACAAAGCACCGCCTCACAGTCATGCAGCGCCCGGATAATGCCGTCGTGGTCGTGATTTCCCCGGTGGCCGCCGTCCTCGTGAGGGCCATTCTCGCGACATTCACCTCGAGCATGAGCCGTGAAAGTGTTCTCTCGCAGTTCCCTTTTGACCACCCGGCCATTTTCGATATCGAAAATTACGAAATAGCGGCTGCGCCCAAAATGTTTGGAGATAATTTCGCCGTTGTACGATGCTACGCCTATTTTCATATTGGTCCTTTTTAGTTTCTAAGTACTTTGTTTTTGACGTTGTCGGCGGCAGCGTCCGCTGCGCCCCCCGCCCTGGCCCCAGCCGCCGCGGTTGCTGTCAGAGCGTTGGATATTGCGGCTGCTGCATTTGGGGCAGGCCTGCGGTCTGCCGGTGCCAAACGGCACTTCCCAGCTATGCTCGCAATCGCCACAAGCGAAAGTTCTTTTGGCTGCCATTTTTACTTCTCCTCCTTCTATTTGCAGGGCCTTCCCCATGACCAGCGCTTCACCGATCTTGCGGTGCGCCGAATCGAGGATGCGGCCAAAGGTTTGGCGTGATATTTTCATCGCTTCGGCCGCTTTTTCCTGATATAGCCCCTCCAGATCGGCCAGCCTGACCGCCTCCAGCTCATCCAGCGTAAGCACGATCACAGCCAGTGATGATAGCGGTATCCCCCGGGGCTTGAAAAAGCTGCATTCCGGCATAAAATTGACACGCCGGCAATTTTGGGGTCTTGCCATGCCTAATTAATTCTCTTATAACAATATGAGCATATGCTCATAATAAGTCAAGTTAAAATAAAGTGAAAATAACGCAGGATCTTATCAGTCATGATTATCATAGTCGAATCATAAATCCCTTGCTTGAATAGACCGGACGTTTCTATACTACTTGAAACGGAAATGTGCCTGGCGGACGTCCGCGACCGCCAATAAAGAACAGGCTGATTCGAGATAGGAATACGTTAGAGGTCGAGGAGGAAATGATATGCCACTATTGTTAACGCGTGACGATGTGATGAAGGTACTTGACATGCCCGATTGCCTGGATGTCGTGGAAAAAGCGTTTGCCGAACTGGCTAACGGCACGGCGGTGCTGCCGCTTCGCATTAATATCAAACCGCCCGATGGGCTGTCTCTGTATATGCCCGCTTATCTTAAGGAACTCGGCGCGCTGGCCTGCAAGGTGGTGACCGTTTATAAAGATAATCCGAAAAAGCACAACCTGCCCACGACTATCGGCAAGGTGCTGCTGCAGGACCCGGCGACCGGCGACGTGATCTGTATCATGGATGGCGGCTACCTGACCGCAGTGCGCACCGGCGCGGCCTCGGGAGTAGCCACCAAATATCTCGCTCGCGACGACAAAAACCAGGTGGCGGGAATTTTCGGCGCGGGGGTGCAGGCCAAAATGCAGCTCTGGGCGATGGCCGTGGCGCGCGATCTGCAAAAGGCCTATGTCTATGATATTTCCGCGGAGGCGGCGGGCAAATTCAAATCGGAGATGAGCGGCAAACTAAATCTCGAAGTGGTGATCGCGAAATCGCCGGATGAAATACTTAAAAATTGCGATATTATCTGCGCCGCCAGTTCATCGGCAACGCCGATATTCGACGGCGCGAAGGTGAAAGAAGGGACGCATATCAATGGTATCGGCAGCCATACGCCCAACGCTCGCGAACTGGACACGGCGATAATCAAGCGATCGAAACTGATCGCCGATTCTTCCGAGGCCTGTCTCAGCGAGGCCGGCGATATCATGATCCCGATTAAAGAAGGGGCGATCGATAAATCGCATATCCACGCCGAGCTGGGCGAGATCGTGACCGGCAAAAAGCCGGCCCGTGCTGACAATAAAGAGATCACGCTGTTCAAATCGAACGGCCTGGCGATTCAGGACGTGGCCGCGGCCAAGCTGGTTTACGATAAGGCGCTGGCTAAGGGGATCGGGAAGCAGGTGGTGATTTAGGGCTGCATTGAGGAAATCGTTAAAGGTGCATAAGGGTAAAATGAGCGTCCCTGGCCGGGCAGGCAGGATGTCGCAGGCTTCCATGCTGACGCATCCGAGCACATGCGTTACCTAACGTGAATCATTTCACTTGCATTTGCTGGCTTCATCGCTTAGAATTTCGCGCAGGAATATTTGCGCTTCTCCAGGCGTATTAAAAGAAAACAATTCCTGGAGGTGATCATGAAAAAATTTTCGGTAATTGCACTAACAGCCGTCCTGGGGATGGAGTTCGCCGTCGCCGCCGAGCGCGACGTGGCTATCACGATTTATAACAGCAACCTGGGCCTGGTGAAAGACGTGAGAAGCCTGACGCTGCAAAAAGGGCTCAACGTCCTGGATTTCGACGAAGTCGCTTCGCAGATCGATGCCACGAGCGTCAATTTCCGATGCCTGGGTGACGAGGACGTCGCGGTTATCGAGCAGAACTACCTGTATGACCTGGTTTCCACCGAGGCGTTGCTTAAGCGTTATCTTGGACTGGAAATCGAGGTTATAAGCCAGGAGGACGGCCGCTACAAAGGCAAGCTGCTCTCGTCGGATGGCCGCAATATCATTTTGCAGGACACCGGCGGCCAGGTGATGATGGTGTCGCTGGATAAGGTGATCGATTATAAATTTCCGTCGCTGCCGGAAGGACTGATCTTGAAACCGACTCTCCGCTGGCAGATCGATTCGCCATCGGCGGGGACTAAGAAATGCGAAGTCAGCTACCTCACCAACGGTATCAACTGGCAGGCGGACTACGTCGCGGTGGTGTCGGCGGATGATAGCGGCCTGGACATAGCGGGCTGGGTGACGATCACCAACAACAGCGGGACGGGCTACGAAAATGCCAAGCTCAAACTGGTGGCCGGAGATATTCATCGCGTGACCACACCGGGTGTACCCATGCGAGAAACCTTGATGGCCCCGATGGCCAAGGGGGCGCGTGAACCGCAATTCGGCGAGGAAGCTTTTTTCGAATATCATCTCTACACTCTGAATCGGCCCGCGACGGTTGCTGATAAAGAGATCAAGCAGCTTTCACTTTTTCCGACAACCAGAGCCAAGGCCAAAAAAGTGTATATTTTCGACGGTCAGCAGCGGCTGTATTATCGGGGCGGCGATGAAAAAATCAAAATCCAGGTAAATCTTGAGTTCGAAAACTCCGAAAAAGCCGGGCTGGGGATGCCTTTGCCCAAAGGTAAACTCAGAGTTTATAAAGAGGATTCGCAGAAAGCGCTGCAATTTGTCGGCGAGGATTTGATCGATCACACGCCCAAAGATGAAAAGGTCAGGATTTACCTCGGTGACGCTTTCGATATCACCGGGACGCGGCGAACGATCAACGTCGAGGATCTGGGCGGAGACAGGTCTCGCGAAACCAACGAAATTTTGTTGAAAAACCATAAGCAGGATGATATAGTCGTAACGGTGGTCGAACATCCCGCGGGCTGGCGCGAATGGGCGATAGTAAAAAACAGCCATGAATACAGGAAAATCGATAATGGCAAAGTTGAGTTCGATATTCCGGTCAAGGCTGATGGTGAACAAATATTAACATACACCATACAGTATTATTGAAGCTGGAGGGATGATGAACCGAAGAGCCAGAGTGAATAAAATAGCCGTTGGGGCAATCCTTTTCGTGCTCGGGGCAGCTTTGCTGGCCGGCTGCATACCCAAAGAAATCAGGACCATCAAAATCGAGCTTGGAACACGATCCAAGCCGAGATCCAATCCTGATATCGCGCGCGTCAAAGAAAATCTTACAAGGGCCGCCGGGCAATATCCCGATAATCCCGAAGTATTTTATCTGTGGGGACGGGTTTATGCGATGGAAAACAATTACGTGGAAATGGACAAAGCCTTTAAAAAATCCGAGGGGTTGGGCTCGCAATTTAAGGCCGATATCGATACGATCAGGATGACGGCCTGGGATGAACTGGTCAAACAGGCGGTGGCCGATTACGGGAAAGAAGATTATGCCGCCGCGCTTAATAAAATGGAGCAGGCCATTATCTGCTGGCCATTTCGCTATGATCCCTATATGTTCGGCGCCGACGCCGCGTACAGGCTCGGCGATAACGAAAAGGCTTATGAGTTGAGCAAAAAAGCGTACGAAATGGAGCCGGATTCGCTGCAGGTAATTGAAGTTTTTGCCAATATGGCCTCGCTCAACGGCAAATATGAGGAGGCGGAAGCGGCGCTGTTGAAACTCCGGGAAAAAGACCCGACCAGCGCCCAGGTGCCCTTTCAGCTAAGTAAAATATACACCATGCGGGATGATACTTCGCGGGCAATCCAGGCGATCGAAGAGGCGGTGGCGATCGATAAAGATTTCGCGGACGGCTGGTTCGACCTCGGATTATTATACTTCCAAACGCGCGATTTCTGCAAAGCCGCGGATGGTTTCGAACATTCCGCGGCCCTGAGAACTCCTGATGCGGATCAGCAACTGCTTTTCCTGATCGCCCTCTATGAGTGCGGCGATCTGGATAAAGCCAGGGTCGGACTCGAAAAATTTACCATGGATCATCCCGAAAACTGTGAAGGGTGGCAATGCCTGGCGAATACCTATGTCCGCTTGAAAATGAAAAAAGAAGCCACGGACGCGACCAAGAAATTCGAGGATTGCCAGGGCCCAAAATAGTAACTAATCCACAGGGCTATATCTGGCCGCTCTATGAGCCTGCACATGCGGGCAAAGCTCCTGCGGAAGCTTGATTGCCGAAAAGACAGCTGGCCTTTTCGGGGGAAGCCTCATTAGACAGAATCTAATATTCGTTTTAAGGCAGCGGACAATCGCTGCCTTCTTAGTCTTATGTATGCAGAAATAGCCGTACCGGGAACCGGGTTTAATACTTTTACCTATGCGGTGCCGGCATCGATCGGTGATTCTTTGCGGCCGGGTATGCCGGTCGTCGTCCCGCTCCAAAATCGATTTGTCGCAGGGATCGCGATGCAATGTCATTCGCGATCGAATATACCGGCCGCCAGGATAAGAGAGATCAAGGGACTTCTGGAGCCGTCATTGGCGCTTTCCGCCGAGCAGTTGACGTTGCGCCAATGGTTGGCCGATTATTATATCTGTCCTCTCGGGGACGTGTTTAGAGCTTCGTTCCCGCCGGGTTTCCTCGGCAAAATACGACTGAAGGTCGTGGCCGGCAAATTGCATTCAACTGAGCCGAAATGGCGTTTTGTGCATGACAAAATAAAGGCAATGCCCGGGGGCTTCGCATTCACCAGATCAAGGCCTATTATTAAAGGGGTGGCAAATTCCCTGGTCCTGAAGATGCTGAAAGCCGGGGCGCTGGTACTGGCTCCGGATATCCGCAGGCCGGGATTGCGAACAAGGCAGGTCGCTCGCCTTTTGCCGGATAAAATGCCGGCCCGGTTAACGTCACGACGAACAGAGCTGATCGAATTGCTTCGCGGATTTCCGGAGGGATTGGCGCTGGAAAACCTGGCTGAAATGGGCTTTTCAAGGTCGCTCATGGCGGCTGCGGTCAAACAGGGATTCGTCGAAATCGCTGCGGAAGCGGACGAAGCGGTCGTCGCGCCCAGCGCGGTGCTGCGCAAAATATCCCTGAATGCCGCCCAGATGGAGGCCGTTAATCAAATCAATCAATCATTGACCGGCAAAGAAAACGCCACGTTCTTATTATTCGGCGTTACAGGTTCGGGCAAAACCGAAGTGTATATCGAGGCGGTGCGCAACGCTATCCGGTCGGGCAAATCGGCACTGATATTGCTGCCGGAGATCGCGTTAACGCCGCAGGCGATCCGGCGGTTTGGCGAAGCCGTCGGTGAACCGATCGGTCTGTGGCATTCGCGAATGTCTCCAGGAAAGCGGGCCGAGGTATATCGGCAGGCCGGCGGTGGCAACCTGCGGATCGTGATGGGAGTGCGTTCGGCAGTTTTTGTGCCCTTAATCGACCTGGGACTTATTATCGTCGATGAAGAACAGGATGATTCGTACAAACAGTCTGATCCCGCCCCCCGCTATAACGCTCGCGACGTTGCCGTTATGCGGGCCCGAATAGAGAAAGCCGTAGTTGTCCTGGGATCAGCCACTCCATCGCTCGAAAGTTATTTTAACGCTGAGCAAGGGAAATATAAGTTACTCAGGCTCCCGGAACGTTTCGGAGGAGGCAGATTGCCTTCGGCGACCGCGATCGATCTGAAGAACGTTGACATCGACCAGAAGCTCTGGCCGTTATCGGAGCCATTTATCGAAAAAGTCTGTGCCAATGTGGCTGACGGCAAACAGGTGATAATTCTGCTTAACCGGCGCGGTTATTCGGGGCTCTTAATGTGCCGGGCCTGCGGCTATGTCGCTCTGTGCCCGGCGTGCCGGGTTGCCATGACCTACCACAAGCCGGGGCATCGCCTGCTCTGCCATTACTGCGGCGACACTCTCGAGGCGCCAAATCGCTGCCCGAATTGCGAAGGGTCGGAGTTTGAATTTCGCGGCATCGGCACGCAAAAACTTGAGGAGCTCTGGTCGCTGATTCTGGGTGAAAAGGGAATACTCAGGATGGATTCCGATACGACAGCCCGCAAAGGCGCCCTGGAGAAGATCATATCCACCTTCGAGGTCGGAGAAAAGTCAGTATTACTGGGGACGAAGATGGTGGCGAAGGGGCACCACTTTGCCAACGTCGGCATGGTCGGGGTGGTCCTGGCCGACGCCGGCCTGCATTTGCCAGATTTTCGGGCTTCCGAGAAGGTTTTCCAGTTATTGGTCCAGGCTGCCGGGCGCGCCGGGCGCAGCTTAAAAAGCGATAGCCGGGGTGAGTTCGTCGTGCAATCATTTGATCCGGAGTCAGGAGTCCTCGATTATGCGACGGCTCAGGATTACGAGCTTTTTTATCGTCGTGAATTGGCGTTCCGCAAGGAACTTGGTTACCCGCCATTCGGTAAAATCATCAGAATGATATTTGCCGGCAGCGATGATTCGCTGGTCCGCTGGGCAGTCAGGCGCATGGCCCGAGAATTATCGCCGAAGTTGAAAACCGGCAAAGTATTGGGGCCGGCCCCTACGGGGGTTTTTCGTTTGGGCACCAAATATCATTACCAATTGGTTTTAAAAGGGCGATTTTCTGCCGATTTTAAGGAATACTTGAAAGAAACAATCGCCGACAGGAAATCAAAAAAAGCTAACGAGGTTCTGGTGAAGGTGGACGTTGACCCTCGGGAGATGTTATAACTCTTGACCCGGTCAGCTCTGCCTGATAAATTCGGTCATCGTGCGGAGGTCAATTGCTAACATTAGATGACGTAAAACAAAACGAGAAAGTCGCGGAACTCATCAAGAAAGCAGATGAGTATCTGGGGGTGATCGGCTACACCGAGCACGGCGACAGGCATTGCTCGCTGGCCGCCAACATAGCCTATAACATCATGATCAGACTTGGCAAAGGCGAACGCCGGGCGCAATTGGCGGCGATTTCCGGCTATCTTCACGATATCGGCAATGTGATCAACCGCGATTATCATGCGCAAACGGCCTCCGTTATGGCATTGCATATACTGGGCGAAATGGGGATGGACTACCGGGATATTGTCGAAATCGTGGCCGCGATCGGTAACCATGACGAAAAAGACGGCAGCCCGATTTCCGATATCGGCGCCGCGGTTATCCTCGCCGACAAATCCGACGTGCACCAATCGCGAGTCCGGACCACGGAATTCATCAAGAAAGATATTCATGATCGGGTTAACTGGGCGGCCAAGTCGTCGTTCTTACGGGTTGATGATGTTAAAAAGAAGGTGGTGCTGGAAATTAAGATCGACACTTCAGTATCCTCGGTTATGGAATATTTCGAGATTTTTCTCTCCCGCATGACCGTCTGCCGGCGCGCCGCAGAATTCCTCGGCCTGAAATTCGAATTAGAAATCAACGGACAAAAACTGACATGAAAGAGCCGGCTAAGAATCCGCAGGCAGCCTCCGAATATGCGAAGGCGGGCGTCGATATCGCCGCCTCCGATCTGGCCAAGGCCAGGATCAAGGGCCTGATCGAAAAAACTTTCAATGACTCGGTCGTCGGCTCCTATGGCGGGTTCGGCGGGCTTTATTCATTGAAAAAGCTGACCGGCAGCGATAAAGTCCTGGTCGGTTCGGCGGATGGCGTCGGCACAAAATTGAAGCTCGCTTATATGACCGGTCGGCATGATACGGTCGGCCAGGACCTGGTCAATCATCTGGTAAACGATATACTCTGCTGCGGAGCGAGGCCGCTATTTTTTTTCGATTATCTCGGCCTGGGCAAAGTCGCCCCGGGGATTGTTGAGGATATTGTTAAAGGCATAACGATCGCCTGCCGCGAAAACGATACCGCGCTTCTGGGTGGTGAAACCGCCGAGCTGCCCGGCATCTACGGCAGCGGCGAGTACGATCTGGCCGGTTTTATCGTCGGCTGGGTCGATAACGATAAAGCTATCGACGGGCGGCAAATCAAGTCGGGAGACAGGATTATCGGTCTGGCCTCAACGGGGCTTCACACTAACGGCTATTCGCTGGCTCGCAGGGCATTCTTCGAAATCGCCGGCATGCAACCGGGCGCTGTAATCGAAGAGACCGGTAGCGAAGTCTGCCACGAATTGCTGACGGTGCATCGCTCTTATTTGAAAGTCGTGTCCCCACTGCTTGATAAGGGACTAGTTCACGGGTTGGTGCATATTACCGGCGGCGGTTTCGAGGGTAATATCAGGCGGGTTTTGCCTGAAGGAATAGGCGCGGTTGTAGATACTTCGGCCTGGGAACCTCCGGGTGTTTTCAAGGCAATTGCTCGAATCGCTTCGGTTTCAAGTGAAGAAATGTACCGCGTTTTCAATATGGGCGTCGGCATGGTTTTGATCTGCGCCGCTGATAACTCGCAGGGGATTATCGAAATGCTCCAGGGACAAAAGGTCGAAGCGTTTGTAATCGGCGTCTGTCGGGCCGGCAACAAGGAAGTGACGGTTAAATTTTGAGCGATAAAAAAATCAGGCGTCCGGTCATGCTGCTTATTATGGACGGCTTCGGCTTAAACCCGTCGGATTATTTCAATGCCGTCAAAGCAGCGAGGACGCCTAATTTCAATAGGTTATGGCAAAAGTATCCCCACACGACCCTGGGCGCCTCCGGATTTGCGGTCGGGCTCCCTGAGGGCCAGATGGGGAATTCGGAAGTCGGCCATCTGAATTTTGGCGCGGGCAGAATTGTTTATCAAGAAGTAACCAGGATCGACAAATCGATCAGAGATGGCGATTTTTTCACCAACCCGATTTTCAATTCAAGTATCGATAGGGCAAAAAGCGAAAATCGTCCCTTGCACCTTATGGGGCTACTATCCGATGGCTGCGTACATTCATCCATGCAACATCTATTCGCCTTAATGGAGCTTTGCAAAAAGAAGAAATTATCGGAAGTGTACATCCATGCTTTCCTCGACGGCCGGGACACGTCCCCGACCGGCGGCGCCGAATATATAAGCGAGTTGCAGCGGAAGATAAGGGAAATAGGCATTGGCAAACTGATTTCGGTGATCGGCCGTTATTACGCGATGGACAGGGATAAAAGGTGGCCGAGGGTGCAGGCAGCTTATGATCTTATCTGCGGCGGCAAAGGTGAAAAGACAGATGATTTCGTTCGGACCGTCAAAGAACACTACAACGACGATAATACGGACGAATTCATGAAGCCAATCATAGCTAAAGCCGCCGGTCCGGCTTCGGGATTCGTGGGGCAGGGAGATGAGGTCATCTTCTTTAACTTCCGGGCCGATAGAGCCCGCCAGTTGTGCCGGGCGCTGACCGAAGAAAATTTCGAGGGGTTTCAACGCCATCCTCAGGCTATAATTAACCTTGTTTCGATGACCCTGTATGATGTCACATTAAAGGCGGCCGTTGCCTATCCGCAGGTGCCGCTGAAAAACATATTTCCGGAAATCGTGTCGGAAGCGATTCTGCGGCAATTAAAAATCGCCGAGACAGAAAAGTACCCGCATGTCACGTTCTTTTTCAATGGCGGCGTTGAACGCACGCTGCAGGGCGAGGACCGGGTGTTGATTTCATCGCCCAAAGTCGCAACCTATGATCTCAAGCCGCAAATGTCCGAACCGGAGGTCACCGCCGAGGTGTTGCGCCGAATCGAATCGGGCGGCTATGACGTCATAATTCTCAATTTCGCCAATTGCGATATGGTCGGCCATACCGGAGTTTTCGAGGCGGCGATCAAAGCGGTTGAGGCTGTTGATGACGGCATAGGCAAGGTCACCGAAGCGGTCAGGCAGAGAGGCGGAGTAGTGCTGCTCACGGCCGATCACGGTAATGCCGAAATGATGCGGGAACCTGACGGCAGCCCGTTTACGGCCCATACGACTTTTCCGGTGCCGCTGATTCTCGTCGATGATGAATACTCAGGATCGCTGAGAGACGGTGGCATCCTGGCTGATGTCGCCCCCACGATGCTGCATTACCTCGGCATCAAGCAGCCGGCCGACATGACCGGAAAGAGCCTTCTTTTAGACGGTCACAGTTTATAAATTCTTATCTGGATGCTGGCGGATGAGAACGAAAATTTTACTTATCGGCATGTCAGCTTTGTTTACCGCCGCCGCTTTCCCGCCGTTTAAGGCCGGTTTTCTGATATATTTTTCGCCGCTGCCCCTGCTGTTTGTCCTGGATAAAACATCTTTGCGCCGAGCTTTCCTTGATGGCTACATCTGGGGCCTGATTTTCAATCTGGCGATTTTATATGGCGTTTTCTGGGCGACTATCCCGGGCACCTTCGGCATGCTGGCAGTCATTTCACTTTTGCCGGCCCTTAACTGCCTCGCGTATCGCTTCATTTCGCGCCGGTCGAGATTGCTCGGTTTTGTCAGTTGGCCTATGATCTGGGTTAGCTGGGATTATCTGCGCACTCTGACCGAACTCAATTTCCCCTGGGCCGATTACGGCTATACTCAAAGCTATTATCTCGCGCTGATTCAGCCGGCAGAAATATTCGGAATCTATGGCGTTTCGCTGATGATCCATGTCGTAAATATTTTACTATATGCGGGCCTGACGGCCGGAATCAAAACCGGCAAGCAACGGATTGCATTTTCGATGGCGATCATATTGCCGGTCCTGTTTATGATATACGGCTGGCTCAGGTTGCCGTCAGCTTCGGCAGAAGGCAAGTTCAGGATCGCCCTGGCCCAGGGGAATATCACGCGAGATATCAAATGGGAAGCCAACGGCGACTCGATCAGCTTCGATACCTACCTGCAAATGACGCGGCAGGCGGCGGAGCAAAGCGCGGATCTGGTGATCTGGCCGGAAACCGCCACACCATTCTACCTGCTTCATCAACAAAAGCAGCTTAAACGAGTACAACATATCGTTGACAGCACGGGAGTGGCTATCCTGACGGGCCTGCCGCAGTATGAAGCAGTAGGATTCAGGGAGTATATATATTTTAATGCGGCGACCCTGGTCAAACCCTTGAACGATTCGCTGCCGGTTTATGAAAAGATAAAACTGGTGCCGCTGAGCGAACGGATTCCTTTTTCGGGGAGGTTCAAGAAGCTAAGGGAAATCCGCTTGGGTCAGGCCGATTTTTCCTCGGGGAGGCAGATGACGATATTTGAAATCGGCGGCGTCAAATTCGCGACGGTAATATGCTTCGAATCGGCTTTCCCCGGGTACTGCGCCGAATTTTGCCGGCGCGGCGCTCAATTTCTGGTGGTAATCACCAACGACATGTGGTTCGGGCCGTCGTCGGTGCCTTATCAGCACGCGCAAATGTCGGTTTTCAGGGCAATCGAAAACCGCGTGCCGGTCGCCAGGTGCGCCAACACTGGCGTTTCTATGTTTGTCGATCGCTGGGGCAGAACGCATGACGAGACCAGAATGTATGAACAAAAACTCATTGTCGAGGCCATGGCTCCCGAAACATCGACCAGCATCTACAACCGAATTGGCGATATTCTGCCGCTTTTCGCCCTGGCCGGCACTCTGCTTTCGATAATTGCGGTTGCCTTTTTATACAGAGGGAAATATAATGAAATCCATGAACCATAGAATTATCCGGATTCTGGTCGCGCTATTCACGCTGAGCGGCATCACGACCGCCGAGGGAGCGATCGGCACATGGCACAGTTATACCTACTCCGATAACAGCCGCGATATCGTCGGCGATGGCGGGTATATATGGTGCGCGACGTCGGGCGGATTGATCCGGTATGACGTCGCTTCAGGGAAGTATCGGAAATTTTACATATCGGATGGCCTGGCTGATATGAACCAGGTGTCCGTGGAAGTCGATACTTCGGGCTCAATATTCGTCGGCGGCAGCAATGGAACCCTGTCGAAAATCGCCCGGAGCGGCCAGTCGAGGATTTATGAGTTTTTGTATACGAGCGGCATCCGTTATAACCTGTTCGACCTCTACGCCGATGGCGATATCTTGTGGGTAGCTGCGGAAATGGGTGTCGGCAAATTTTTAATATCGCATAACGGCGGTGAATTCAAGGATATCGTGCCGCAGCTTGGAGCGATCCCGCGCGAAACGCCCGTTAGAGCGGTCCGCGTAATCGGCGACTACCTCTGGGCTGGCACAGACAGCGGCCTCGCCTTCATGCCCAAAGATTACGATTTCCCGCAGGATCCGCAGATATGGCATTCATATACGCGCAATCAAAACGGTTTGGCCGATTCCCGGATTTTTTCGATCGCGGCGATCGGTGATACAGTTTTCGCGGGGAGCAATAACGGCGTGTACTTTTTCGGGACCGATTCGCTCTGGCACAATATCGGACCTGGTTTAAGAACAATTTATGGTTTAAAAGATTTTGGCGGATCGCTCATAGCCGCGAGTAATGCCGGAGTCTATCGGCGCAATTTGGGCGTCTGGGAATTGTTACCAAATGATAGTTTGACAAGCATCAATGCGCGAGGTTTGGCCATTGATAGCCTCGGCAATGCCTGGGTTGCCTTCGCCGAAGGAGGTTTCGCGACATTCAATGGCAGCTACTGGGACGTGATTAGAATCCCCGGGCCGCCCAGCAACGACATCTTTGATGTCGCCATCGATTCTTCCGGCACGATCTGGCTGGCCCACTGGGGCGAAGGTGTGGCGAGTTTCGACGGCGCCAGCTGGCAACTGTATAACAGCCAGAATTCCGGTCTGGGTGGCAATGGGGCCGTGGCGGTCGAATATGATCATTTTCATGACCGGCTCTGGTTTGGCAGCTGGGGCGATGGCCTTTATTATTATAACGGGGAAATCTGGCAAAACTTCGACGAAAACAACAGCCTTTATTGGGGTGTCGGT
>Ga0299912_10003107_pt1 | contig 13624 bp, 9 predicted proteins | sample RVTome_2_FD_207667 | JGI IMG/M metagenome (GOLD analysis project Ga0299912, IMG submission 207667) | Soil microbial communities from uranium-contaminated site in the Upper Colorado River Basin, Wyoming, United States - RVT95D214 (version 2) ...
CTTTGAGGCCGGGCACATCGCCCAGATGCAGCTCAAGGATTTCGCCCTGGCCCGGGAATATTACCGGAAAGCCATGGATTTGCCTGGAGCGCCCGACTTTACCAAGAGGCTCTACGCCAACGCGGCGCTCAAGGTCACGGACTTCAAGACATCCTGGGAGACCTGGCTCGAGGTTTACAACACGGCCGCGGACGACCGGGTGAAAAAGATCGCCTCGAACCACCTATACCAGGTCAAGGCCGAGATGGACATCGACGCCCTGAAAGAGGCCGTCGCGAAGTTCAAGGAGAAGTATAAAAGGCTTCCGGATGAGCTGTCCCGGCTCGTGACGGCAGGGATCCTGACTTCTCTTCCCAGGGATCTGGACGATAAGGACTACGTTTATGACGCGGCGACGGGGGACGTGAAACCTCCGACCATGTGGTGGAAGCGATGAGTCTTGTCCTCATCGTGCTCATCGGCCTGGCCTGGGGCAGTTTCCTCAACGTCGTCATCTACCGCGTCCCGCTCGGAATGAGCCTGATGAAACCGCCTTCGACATGCCCCGGCTGCCAAAAGCGGATCAAGCCGTACGACAACCTCCCCTTCTTTTCCTATCTCATCCTGGGCGGGAAATGCCGTCACTGCGGGTTCAGAATCCCGTTTTCCTATTTCCTCGTCGAGGTCCTGACGCCGGTGTCATTCGTGCTCCTCTATTTCCATCACGGTCGAACGCTGGGACTTCCCCTCATCGCCTCCTGCCTGTTCGCGAGCGCGATGATCGCCCTCGGGTTCATCGACTATAATCACCAGATCCTGCCGGACCTGATCACCATGCCGAGCCTCGCGTCGGTTCTGGTTTACGGATTTTTCCGGCGGGATATGAGCTTCCGGCAAGTCCTGATCGGCGCCGTGGTCGGCTCGGGCTTCCTGCTCTTCGTCTACGGAGCGTACTTCCTGGTCCGCCGGAAGGAGGGACTGGGCATGGGCGACGTGACCATGCTCCTCGTCATCGGCGCCTTTCTGGGGTGGCTCCCGACCATCCTGACGCTCATCCTGGCTTCGTTCGTCGGGGCCGCGGTCGGGGTCTTCTTTATCATGGTCCGGAAGAAGGACATGCAGTTCGCTCTTCCCTTCGGAACTTTTTTAGCGCCGGCGGCATTCGCGGCGCTTATTTGGGGGGAAAAGATTATCAGCGCCTACCTGAGCCTCTACAGACGGTGAGGGCTGAGCGCTGACAGCAGGCCTTCGCAGTCAGACTCCCGGACCGACCTGCTGCCAGGATTTGACGACATAAGTCGGAAGTCCGCCGCTAATCCAATCCAAGTTACCCAGTGCTTCGTCGTAATGGATGTTTGCGTTCGAATTGAAATCGAGCCAATTGCAGACGAGCGAACCGTACAAGTCGTGGTTGCTGTCGTAGTGGATGGCAGCTTCGGGTACGAAGATCGCGCCGTAGAGGGCCGTGTTTGAGTTCCAGTGCATCTCTCCCGTGAACTGCTCCGTGCCCAGAATAACCAAATTCTCGGCGGTCTTGGTCAGGTTGTTTACCTCCGTATTGGAAAGCTGCTGGAAGCTCGTATCTCCCAGAATCAGCTTGAGGCTGGAGCCAGGCTCGATCTCGAGCGTCGTGTTATTCTTCATCAGGAACTCGCCCTTGGACTGGGTGACTCCCGTGATATAGAGCGTCACGTTGCCCTGAATTTTCACCGTGGATCCGACATCCATGACAAACGAGTTGTAGATCCCGCTGTTGGTTTCATTGAGCACCACCGGACCGCCTTTGCTCTTGGCCAGAATGCCCGGTTTTGCCGGGTTGAAATTGAGGCTGTCGGTGAAGTTCGAAATGGGCGGGTCGGGAGTCATGTTGAAGGGAGAGCCAAGGATGAATTTGCCGCCGTCCACATAGGTATTGGCAGTATTCGTATCGATCACGTTATCGATTGATTTGGGGGCGGTCCCGTAGCCGCAGGCCACCCTACCCATGAGCTCGTCCTGGCTGCTCAGATAGATGCCGCCGCCGGCCGCCGGCGTGATGGTCGTATTCGACGCGACATGGCCCATGTTGCCGCTGGTTTTCTCATCATAGATCAGGTTTTCTTTTGTATCGTAGCTGTCAACGCGGACATTCGAAGCCATGTAGATCCCTTCATCCGCGAAAACGGCGAACTTGAATACGGAGCCGTATTCCGCCTCAAGCAGAACCCGGACCTCTTTATCCACGGTGCGGTTCGCAATAAAAGAGATCTGGCCCTGGCTTTCCACGAAACGCGTCTCGTCCCCCGTGGCGCCGGCCAGAGGGAGAATATCGACGTTGATATCGCCGATGACCTTGCCGTCGGCGGCTGCAAAATTCAGCATGGAGGTCTTCAGTGTGCCGTCGGGTTCGACCGTCCACGGCAGAAGCATAAATCCACTGTTAAGCTCGTGGATAGCCCTTTCTATCCCGGCTTCGGCGAGGTTGAAGGCCGACATTGACTTAAAGGATTTTTCTGTGGTCCTGTTCTGGGCCGATAGTTTGAACAGAAACGGCATGGCCATGATGAGCATCACGACGATGACCATCATCGCCACGGCCAGGATAAAGCCCTTTTCATGCGCCCGCTTTTGGATGTTTTTCTTGTTCATGATAATTCTTTCACCCTCATGTGTTTAGTCGATGAGGGCGAAAGATCCTACGGGCGAGCCAACGGAGATGGGTTGATTTTCCCCCTATCCGGCCCCAGAGGGCAGCGGGCCTTATCGAACAAAAGGCTCCATTTCTCGAGAAAATAAGGACATTTCCCCTGGAAAAGATCCCTAGGATGGATTGAAAGAATTTGGATTGCCCGGAACCAAGGGACCGGCTCATCGGGAAAGATGAATTGAAGGGTGATTTTTTCCTCACCCCCCGCTTTACGAGATCACCTTCCATCTTGACGCTCATCCCGGCCTCGTTCGCCGGGGTCCTTGTCGGGGTCTTCTTCATCATGGTCCGGAAGAAGGACATGCAGTTCGCCCTTCCCTTCGGCACGTTCCTTGCCCCGGCGGCGGTCGTTGCGATGTTGTGGGGGGAAAGGATCATCCGCGCCTATCTCAGCCTTTATCAAAAATAAGGAGCGAGACGGCAGGACGGACGAGACAGGCGGAATAAGAGAGAGGCGAGAGACCAGGGACTCGCCAAAGGAGTGCGCTCGCTGAACTTGAGGCCGAGGCTGTTCCGGCTTCCGATGCCGGCCTCGCCGCTCGCCAAGGTCATCCTGCGCCCGCCGATCCAAGAGGACCTTTAGCGTCCGTGTTTTTTACGGGGCTCAGTCCCCGAGCGGTTCCTGCCAGGTCGTGATTCGCCAATAAGGGATGCCACCCTTGATCTCGTCGAGATCTTTTAGGGCTTCATCGTAATAGAAATTCAGGTTGTTCCTGACCTCGATATAGTCGCAGACGACGGCGCCTTTGAGGGTGAAATTGGCCTGTTCCACGAGGAATTTCGCCTGGGGCATGTAAAGGGCCGCGTTGAAATCTGCATTGTTCCGGACGCTGAAGTCGCCGGTGAATTGCTCGGTGCCCAGGATGAGGCAGTTCGGCGCCCCGCCCGTGTTGTTGATGGACACATTGTTGACGACGCTGGCAGTGGTTTTCCCGAGGATCAGCGTCAAGCTGGAATCCGGGCCGATGTTGATATCGGCGTTCTTGCCGCTGAAGTCGGCTGTCGCCCCGTCAAGGCCTGTGACATAGATCGCCACGTTTCCCTGGACGGTGAGGGTCTGGTTCTTGGGAATGGTGAAGTTCGTGTAAACGCCGCTGTCGGACGGAGTCAGGACCGTCGTGGAGCTGGAAAGGGCTCCCTTGTTAAAGTCCGAAGCGATGATGCTCGAAGGCAGGGGACTTTCCACGGGAGGCTGTGAAGTAAACCAGTCGTGGAAGTCAACGGTCGTGCTGAACATGTCGCGAGGCGGCAGGTTCCACAGGTCCACGGGAGGCATTTCGAACGGGGCGGTTAGGATCTTGCGCGTTCCACTCGTCCCGTCGATGTCGTCGGGGAATAGGCTGGCATCGGGCTGGTCGGCGTAGATGACATCCCGGATATCGGTCGGCTCGGTCCCGACCCCGGAGGCCATGTTCCCGTGCACGTAGCTGCTGCTCCCCTGCTGGATCTCGATGCTCTGGTCTCCGGTAGCGTTGGTCCCGGCGTGACCCTGCATGCCTTTGTTGAGTTCCCCGTTGGGCTTGGTCGCCCCATAGGCGCCGTAATTCGAATTGAAGCTGTACGTTTTAAAATTGGTCTTCGTCCAGATCCCCTCGTCGGCGAAGATGCCGTAATCCCAAATGGACTTAAAATACTTTTCCAGGTTCACGCTGACCGTCCGTGTCACGGGCTGACCGGCGATATGGGGGATACCCCCGTTAGAAACGATCGTCCGGACGTTGGGCTCGACGCCCAGGTTGGTCGTGATCGTCCCCTGCATAGTCCCCGTCCGGTCCCCGACCGCCTCGTTGGTCAGGACAATGGTCCCGTTCCCGTTCTCGTCGAGCGAAACGATCCCGCCGGTGACACTGTACGGCTGGTTCATTTCCCAGAGGGCCCGGTCGACACCGGCTTCGGCGAGGTCGAAAGCGGCCAGAGACCTATACGATTTTTCCGTGGTCCTGTTCTGCGCGCCAAGCTTGAACAGGAACGGCGTGGCCATGATCAGCATAACGATGACGACGATCATCGCCACGACGAGGATCATGCCGCGTTCATGATCTGATTTTCTGACGATTGGTTTGTTCATTTGGATGACCTTCCCACCTTTCTCATTATCAAGGCACATGTTTTGACGTTTGTTACTGATCTCATCATCGGTTATATACGGCCGCCCGTAAATGCTCTTCCGGGATGAATTCAGAGATGAGTTCATTGGGGCGGCGCTCATCTCGAAAGGCTAGTCCGCCCGAATGCTAAAATCCCTCTGTCGGACCGTTATAAAAAATCCTCGGCTCGTAGGGAAAGGGCGAAAGGTTATTTAAAGGCTCTGGCGACTAGTTGAAGAAGCTTGCGATGGCTCCCTAACTGCAAGCATAACGTAAAATGGCCAAAAATTAGCCGGGCTCGGACAATCCATGGCTCAGGTCCAGCGGGAAATATGGACCTCCGCCCCCTCTCTCAGGGGACAAAGACGAAGGAGCTTTCGGAGACGGGCGAACTCAGTTCCCGCCGACGACCTCAGCCCAATTGATGATCTTCCAGAGCTCGTATCCGCCCGTCTGAATCATCAGGTCAGCCAGGGCCTTATCGTAATGGAAGTCGACCTGGACCTTGAAATCCATGGACTTTGAGATAAGGGCCCCGTAAAAATCCATGTGATTTGCACCCTGGCCGGTCGTGATATGGGCGCCCGGGACGTACATGGCGGAATAGATGTTGCCGTCCTCCGTACCCTGGCCGTGCTCGAAGTACATCAGGCCCGGGATCCGGAGCTCGTCGACCTTATCAGCAGAGTTCGGCAATTTATTGACGTCTTGGGTCGGGGGGATCGTGAATTGGTCCGTACCCAAGACGACGCAATTCGCGGCTTGTGCGGGATCGCCTTGAGAATTGATATTGTAGCCTTGTTCGACGGTAAAGGACGTGTTCCCGAGGATCAAGGTCAGCGACGAGTCAGGGGCAATGTTGATGCTGGAATTGCGGCCCATATAGAAATTCCCGGCCTCGGCAATGTCGCCGTAAGACGAAATATAGATGACCACGTCTCCACCGCTAATGTCCAGGGTGCCGGCGGTTTGGTAGCCGCCGATCATGAAAGAGGTATAGACGCCGCTCTGGGCCGGGGTCAGGGTTCCGCTTCCCGTGAACGTGTTCTGGACATAGGAAGTTTCGATTTCGGTCTGAAGAGGAGCACGTGTCAGCCGGTCCGCATAATAACCTCCTGATTCTTCCGGGGTCGTGGCGTTGTATCCGTCAAACCAGTCACCGACCGAAGGAATCGAACCCAGTATCTCCTTGGGCGGAAGATTGTAAACATCGACCGGAGGCAACTCGTAATCCTGCGACATGACGAGCCGGTCCTCGGTACCCAGGAAGATGTCCTCATTGGGGACACTGATTACGCTATCGATGAGGCTCGGATCGGGAGGGGGCAACGTCGGGTCATTGTTATGAGCTTCTGCCGCATCCCCCCCTGCCATGATCGTGCCGTAGACCTCGCTACTTCCCCCGCCGGCATCGATGACCCATGTCGCTTCTCCGGGATCGTTGGGGTGCGTACTGTCGATGTAAGAATTGGAACCGAAAAAGACATCGGGGAGAAGCGAATTCGTCCCGCCGCCGGCGAGCGAAGCCCCGTAGGCCCCGTCCTTCGAATTATAAGCGTCGAGAAAGAAGGAATTGTGGATATAGAAATATTCATCGACAAAGAAGCCGACATCAAAAATGGAGCTATAATATCTCTCCAGGGTTACTCGGACGCTTCTGTCCACAGTATTGGCCGCGATGAACGGGATCAAGCCGGTCGCCTCCAAATTCCTCCTCTGGGGATTCGGAGCCACGCCCACGGGCGGGGTCAGGACGACCTGGACGTTGCCCATCACTTGGCTGTCGTGGGTCTTAAGCCCGGAGATCAGACCGACGGCGTTTATCCCGCTGAAGTCCCACACGATAGCTTCGGTGTCCGTGGTCGAGGGAGAGTGATAAGGGTCCAGCTCCCACATGACCTTGTCCACGCCGGCCTCGGCCAGATTCAGAGCGGACAACGCCCTGGCCGCTCGTTCCGTCGACCTATTCTCGGCGGAAAGCTTGAACAGAAAAGGTATGGCCAGGATGAGCATGGCCAGGATGACAATGATGGCGATGACGAGGATGCCGCCGCGCTCCCGCGCTCTCTTTTTTCCCAAATCCAAAACCGTTTGTCTCATTCAAACCTCCCTTTCTATGGCGTTGGAACAACCCGGCGTCCAAATGACATTTCAATCGGTTCTTCTATAAACATCAGCTTGGAATGACTGGAATGACCTTGTTTCTCAATTTGGCCTGGGTGCGGACCGTCTCCACGAAAGGCTGGCTGCCTCTCTGGATCGACCGGCCCTGGGCCGTCAGTTCCACTTCAACGATGAAGGCGCCGTTCGTCGCATCGGCGTATCCGGACGTGACTTCGGTCGTCCCGTCCGATCGGAAATACTTGAGCTTGAAGGGCGACCCTCCGCTGCCGTCGTCGATGAGGTTGTCGGCCATGACTCGCGTTCGATTTTGTAAACTGCCGGTCTGCTGATCCACAATCCGCATGAGGCGGTGATGAGTCATATCATAATCATAGATGATATAGCTCATTCCCCCCGGGTTAGGGATATCGGGAACCTCCAAAATCAGAGTATCCGCATCGGACCTATATTGAATCCCGTTAAAGGCATCGATGGGACCGTTAACGATGTTTTGAGCGCCCCGGATATCTCGAGAAACCCAAGCCATGGGCATGCGGCTTTCCTCGATCGTGTCGGCCCGAGAGTTCTGGTTGAAGAAATATTTCTGCCCGGCCATATAAAGGGAAAGCAGGGCGATCATGATGATCGCCGAGATGGCGACGACGATCAGGAGCTCGATAAGGGTCATGCCCCGGGGATAAGACTTCCTCATTCCGTGTCGGATTTTTCTTATGGGGGCTTGCATTTTCATCGCTTATCTTCTGTTGATTCCGTCTTTAGAGAAATACGTGACAACGTCCTTCCGCATGGGGTCGCCAGCGGCGATCGTCCTGTTCCGGTAATCCCAGACGACCGTCACGGTCATTTTTTTGATATTTTCATCCATGTTGATCGTAGTGCCGTCCTCGATCACGATGGTCTCCTGGCCGTTCCGGAGAAAGGGGATGTACTCACTGCCGTCTTTCTTGAACATGAAATAATAGGGACTGGTTTCATCATTGTTGAAGAGTGTCTGAAACGTGCTGGTCGTCGTCCCCGGGGTGATATCGAGGAAATTCATGTTCCGGTATTTCTCGACCTCGAACTGGGCGACCTGGGTCACGACGGCCGTCTGCTTGGTCTTGGCCAGGAGGTTGAAGCCGTAAATGAAGACACTGACCAGGGTGATGCAGACGGCGGCCAAGATGAAAATCGTGATCAGGACCTCGATGAGCGAGAATCCATCCTCGTTTTTGGTTCGCCTGCGCATCAGATTAGGTGCCTTGTTCCCAGTTTTCATTCCCTTATCGGCAACATTATAATAAAGCATAATCTCCCCTTTTTCAAGAGGAAACCCCATTTTTCTTCCATAATGAGAATCGCACCGGAAGGCTCCCCCCGTCAATGCCCCTCTCCGGTGATATGGGAGGGGAATCTGAGTGACCCATTAAGGCTACCCCCTGGGAGCCCCGAAGTCGTTGACCCCGATGGCGGGATATGGCATTGTATAGGGGAAATGACCGGGAAAAAGAACGCGTTCCAAGCCATCCTGCTTATCTTCACGTTCTTCCTCGGCCTGTCCTTGTTCATCAACCTCCCGGCGACATACCGGAACTTCCTTTTCGCCGACCAGGCCGTCTATTTCGCCATGACCCAGAGCATCGCCCATGACGGCGATCTGGAATTCACCAAGAAGGACCTCGTCCGCTATTACCGGGACATCGACAACGGCCCCCAGGGGATCTTCCTCAAGAAGAGCCCGAGCGGCAAGATCTTCTTCGCCAAGTCATGGGCCTATTCCCTTTTCGCCGCGCCCTTCATCCGCGTCTTCGGCATGAACGGCTTCCCCGTCTTCCACGCGCTCCTGCTCCTCCTTGTCCTCCTCATGGGCTTCGCTTATTTTTCCCTCTCTGACGGGCCCATCCCTTCCCTGCTCGGCGTCCTGACATTTCTCTTCGCTTCGGTGGCCTGGATCTATTACGTTTGGATCTCGCCCGACTTCTTCAACATGTGCCTGGTTTTCACAATCGCTTTCCTCTGGATCTACAAGCTGCGGGCCGCGAAGCTCACCCCGGTCCCCGGGGAGGATAAGCCCGGCCGCGTCAAGAGATTCCTGCTCTCGGACGGCTCGGATTATCTGGCCGCTTTCCTGGCCGGGATCGCCACCTTCTCCAAGCCGCCCAACGTCGTCCTCATGGCGCCCCTTTTTCTGGGCGCCGTCCTGGCGAAAAGATACAAGAAAGCCGTTCTCATCGTCGTCTTCTTCCTGGCCAGCGCCGCCTTCCTCTTCGGGATGAACTACGTTCTGACCGCGGACTGGAACTTCATGGGCGGGGAGCGAAAGACCTTCTACGGCAAATTCCCTTTCGAGAAAGAAGGCGTGACGTTCGATACGACCGGTTGGCCCATGACCTCCGAAGGCTATTTCTCCAGGATGCTCATCCCCTTCAAGTTCATCTTTTTCAATATCATCTACTACTTTTTTGGCCGGTTCACCGGCCTCGCCTGGTATTTCTTTCCGGCGCTCCTCTTCCTCTATCTCTTCTTCAGGGGACGCCGCGGGGCCGGGCGCGAACAGTGGCTCCTTTTCGCGGCTCTGACCCTCGAGATCCTCATCTACATCGTCATCATGCCGACGAACTACGGTGGGGGCGGCGGCTCCCTGGCCAACCGCTACTTTTTAAACATCTTCCCCCTCTTCTTCTTCCTGCCTCCGATCGTACCGCGGACGAAGCACCTCACCTTGACCTGGACGTTCGCCGCCATATTCATAGCTCAAATCCTCCTCACCCCCTTCCAATCGTCGGCCAACCCGGCCGCCCACGCCAAAAGGTTCCCGATCAAAGCTCTCCCCCTGGAGTTGACCCTATACAACGAGTTCCCGACGAACACCAACCCTGACGGGTTCCGCGTCTCTTTCGGGGCCAGCCCCAACAGAGGGGTGGCCTACTTCCTGGATGACAATTTCCACAAGAGGGCGCAAGCCGGGGGGACTTGGACGCGGGGAGACAAGACGCTGGAGATGGTCCTCAAGACCCAATTCCCGGTGAGCGCGATCGTCTTTCACCTGACGAACAACCCCCGTCCGGACAACCGGATCACGGTCCGGGTCGACGGCCGGAAGCGGACGATCGTCCTCCAGTCGCGCGAGAGCGGGACGCTCGAGTTCCCGGTCAAAACGGGATTCAAGATCGAATCGAATTGGCTGCACAGGGTCAGGATCGGAGCCGCCAAAGGCTCCCGGCCCTATTTCGAGGAAGAGCAGAGCACGGAGCGGCGTGACCTCGGCGTCTTCTTCGAGATCGAATTCGTCCCCGCGGGGGGAACGCGATAATGTGCGGCATCTGCGGGATCGCCGCCCGTCCCGGGGGCCCGCCCATCACCCCCGAGATTTTGACCTCCATGTGCCGGACGATCATCCACCGGGGACCCGACGACGAGGGGATCCACGTCGAGGCCGGGGTGGGCTTGGGGACGCGGCGCCTGAGCATCATCGACCTCGAGGGCGGGCACCAGCCTCTGGCCAACGAGGGCCTGACGATATGGGCGGCCCACAACGGCGAGGTTTATAATTTCCCCGAGCTCCGGCAGGAGTTGGAGACGCGCGGCCATGTTTTTCGGACACGGACCGACACGGAGGCCGTCGTCCACGCCTACGAGGAATGGGGGGAGGGCTTCGTCGGCAGGCTCCGGGGGATGTTCGTTACGGCCATCTGGGACCGGCCGAAGAGAAAGCTCGTCATCGTCCGGGACAGGCTGGGCATCAAGCCCCTCTACTACACGCTCCTCGGGGATGGGACGCTCGTCTTCGGGTCGGAGCTCAAGGCGGTCATCGTCCATCCCGGGATCAAGCGCGAACTCGAACCGCGGGCGCTCGATCTCTTCCTGACCATCGAGTACATTCCGGCGCCCTGGTCCATCTTCAAAGGGATCCACAAGCTCCCGGCCGGCCATATCCTCGAATACAAGGACGGCGCGATCGAGCTCAGGAAATACTGGGACATCGAGGGCGGGAAAGACAAGACGCGCCCGGTCACGGCCCGGGAGCTCCCCGGCGTCAGGGACGAGCTCTACGCCCTGCTCAAGGAGTCCGTCAGGCTGAGGCTCATCAGCGACGTCCCCCTGGGGGCCTTCCTGAGCGGCGGGATCGACTCCTCGTCGATCGTCGGCCTGATGCGCGAGCTCGGCGCTTCTCCCCTCAAAACCTTCTCCATCGGCTTCAAGGACCAGTCCTACAACGAGTTGGAGCACGCCCGGCGGATCGCCCGAAAGTTCGAGACGGAGCACGAGGAATACATTCTCGAGCCCAAGGCCCTGGAGCTCACGGAGACGCTCGTCCGGCGCCTGGACGAGCCGTTCGGCGACTTCTCCATCTTCCCAACTTACCTCGTCTCCAAGATGGCGCGCGCTCACGTGACCGTTATCCTTTCCGGCGACGGCGGGGACGAAATCTTCGGCGGCTACGAGCACTACCAGGCGCAGAAGCTGGCCCGGCTTCCCCTGGCCGCTCCGCTCGGAAGGGCGGCCGGAACGTTCGTCCGGAAGCTTCGGCCCTCGGCGCAAAAGAAGGGGACGTGGAACAAGCTCCGCCGATACGTCCAGGCCTTCGACAATCCCACAACGATACGCCACCTGCGCTGGATGATGTTCCTCGCGGGGAAGGACAAGAAAAAATTGTATTCCGACGGGCTCGTCCGCGAGCTGGGCGGAATCCCCGATCTCGCGGACGTTGAGCCATTCGCGTCGCTCTTCGGCCGCCTGGAAGACTTTGACCGGACGAACGGAGAGCTCTATCTCGATCTCAAGACCTACCTCGTCGACGACATCCTGGTCAAGGTTGACCGAATGAGCATGGCCCCTTCCATTGAAGCCCGGGTCCCCCTCATCGACCATAAGCTGGTTGAGTTCGCCTTCACGCTCCCGGGAAACCTCAAGCTCCATGGTCTCGAGACCAAGTGGATCTTCAAGAAAACGATGGAAAGGCTCCTGCCCCGGGAAACGATCTACCGGAAGAAAGAGGGATTCTCCATCCCCATCAAGCACTGGCTGAGGACGGACCTTCGGGACATGCTCCTCGACCACCTGAGCGAGAAGCGGATCCGTGAAGAAGGGCTTTTCGAGCCGGCGCCCGTCCAGGCCATGATCAAGGCCCACCTTGACGGCCGGGAGAACTTCAGCCACCAGCTCTGGGCCCTGCTTGTCTTCGAGATCTGGAAAGAAAACTATCTAAAGTAAGGGTCAAACCTACTCTTTTGACAAAATGAGGCCGATCATGGATAGTTTTGTCAAAAGAGTAGGTTTGACCCCTACTTATCCTTCTTTTCGATGGCGAATATCGTCTTCGTCAATTCCGTAACTTTGTGTTCCTCGGAGATCGGAAGGCCGGGGACCCAGACGATCCGGTCGGCGGACACGAACACGGGAAGAGTGTCACGCTCAGCGAGCGGGATCCCTTTGGCTCGAAGCAGCTCCTTGAGCTTCTTTGAGCCCGGCGCGCCCAGTGGCCGGTAACGGTCACCCGGCCGGCGGCTCCGGACGATGAGGGGGAACTCGAGTCGGCTCTTATCTAAAAAGGCCCTGTGCCGGTCATTAAAGCTCAATTTGCCCATAGCTTCATGCTTAATCATTGACGCCCGGAACTCCCATTCGGTCCCCCGAAGCTTGAGAGCCGTATTCCCGTCCCAGCGGACCTCAAGGGTTTTTCCGTCGGAGGGGGAACGCTTGCGGAAGAGGAGGCCGGCTTCCCGTCTCAGAACCAGGCCCTTTCGGACGGTTTTTTCTTTCCCGTTCTTAAGGCCGAGGATGGACTCCACGTCCTCGTACGAGATGCCCCGCAGATCGCCGCGTAGGTCAGACAAGAATTTCCGCACCAGGCGTCGGGAGAGCGCATGGGGAAGCGTTGTGAGCCCGCCGGCGTCGAGGGCGGGACGGCCGCCCTCAAGGCGGAGGAGCTCATGCCATGCCGTCGCCGTCACCCTCTCGAGGAGCCTCTCTTCGTCCCGCATGATCCCGGCCAGTCGGCCGAGATGTCTGACGACCGCGGGCTCGACCGCCTCGAGGCTCGGGAGGACGTCGAGACGGATGCGGTTCCGAAGATACCGGCGGTCGAGGTTCGTTTCATCCGAGCGGAAAGGGACCCCGCGCCTGCCAAGATAGGCCGTGATCTCGCGGCGCTCCAGGTCGAGGAGCGGTCGGATGAGCATGGCATCCGGCTTGGGTGCGATCCCCCCGAGTCCCTGAGGTCCTGTCCCTCGCAGCAGGCGCATGAGAACGGTCTCGGCCTGGTCGGTCAACGTATGGCCAGTGGCGATCTTTGTCGCGCCCGTTCGACGGACGGCCTTCTTCAGGAACTCGTAACGAAGCTCCCGGGCGGCTTCTTCGAGGTTGAGCTTCCGGCGCCTGGCGAACAGCCGGACATTTCGCGAGTCCGTGACAATGGCCAGCTTGTATTTCCGGGCGACGGCCCTCGCGTGCGCTTCGTCGGCATCCGCCAACGGCCGGAGCTTGTGGTTGAAGTGGGCCAGGCGGATCTCGATGGGGACCTCATCGCGGAGTCTCAAAAGAAGGTCCAGCAGGGCCGCGGAATCCTGCCCCCCGGAAAAAGCCACGAGCACCCTGTCCCCCGGTCCGATGAGATCATGCCGGGTTACGGTCTTCTTAAATGTCTTGTAAACCATTCTTATCTTAATAAAGAAATGGCGGCGGAGGGATTTGAACCCCCGACACTGCGGATATGAGCCGCATGCTCTAACCGACTGAGCTACGCCGCCTGGGATGGACTAAATTCTAC
>Ga0299912_10003108_pt1 | contig 13624 bp, 14 predicted proteins | sample RVTome_2_FD_207667 | JGI IMG/M metagenome (GOLD analysis project Ga0299912, IMG submission 207667) | Soil microbial communities from uranium-contaminated site in the Upper Colorado River Basin, Wyoming, United States - RVT95D214 (version 2) ...
TTTGTCACCGACTTTCTGATGCACGTCAACTTCACAGGAATACGGAGTGGACTGGTCTTGATTTCGGCCGATGATCCCGGGGGGCTCTCCTCGCAAAATGAGGAGGACACCCGTATTTTGGTACACCAGTATGCCCATTTGCCTATCTTTGACCCCTGCTCGCCTCAAGAAGCCAAGGCGATGATCAAGGAGGCTTTCGACCTTTCAGAAAAGACCGAATTGGTCTTCTGCCTGCGACCGGTCACCCGGGTCTGCCATGCCCGGGGCATCATTGAGTTTGAGGACCTACCCCAAGACTTGCCCGCGGCCCATTACGAACCTGACCGGGAGCGCTTCATCATGAGCGCGGTGGAGATGCCTAAGTTTGGGGGAGTGAAACGCCCGCAAATCCGCCACCGCTGGTTGAATGAAAAGCAGCCTCTGCTTCAAGAAATTATGGAAGGGAGTCCATACAACTGGGCCGAAAAGGGTGAAGGAAAAGTCGGATGGGTTGGCTGTGGGATGGGCTATACCCTAATCAAGGAAGCCGAACAGTACCTGAACCACAAACTCCCCCTTTTAAAATTGGGAACCCTCCCGTTGCCCCGGAGAAAGATAAAAGAGTTTGTCAAGGGGTTGGAAAAGGTGGTCATCTTTGAAGAAACCGAACCCTTTGTGGAAGGGCTGTTCAAGAAGATCTTTCAGGAAGAGAAGATTGCCGTAGAGGTTTTAGGGCGAAGCGGGTTTGTTCCTTCGGATGGAGAATTAACTCTGCAGATGATTCTGGAGACCGTCTCCAAAGCCGCTCCCAAGGTAAAAGTCGCCCAACCGGATGTTCCCACGATCGATGTTCATATCCCCATCCGTACCCGAACGCAATGCGTCGGTTGCAATTACCGAGGAATTCTCAACGCCTTGAAACAAACCGTGCGCAAATATAAAGGGATTGTAGCGGGCGATATCGGCTGCCATGATGCCGGATCTTTCAGGCCCATGGAACTTCAATCCACGATCTACTGCATGGGCTCTTCCATCCCCATGGCCAGCGGGATGGTCCTTTCTGGGGTGAATCGTCCCGTTTTCGCCTTTATCGGCGATTCCACTTTCTACCACAACGGCCTCCTGGGGCTGATGAACGCGGCCAACAACAAGATCAACGTCAACGTCATCCTGGGAGAAAATACTGTGACGGCTATGACCGGATTCCAGCCCCATCCCGGGACCGGAGTGACCCTGGCTGGAGAGAAGACGACACCCGTAAATGTGCCCAAGCTCGCAGAATCCATGGGCATCAGTTACCGGGTGGTGAATCCGTACGACATCAAGGAATGCCGGAAAGCACTAGAGGCGGCGGTAAAGGAAGAAGGCCCATCGTTGATTGTGTCTTCGATGCCTTGTTACTTGCTTTCTACCCGTCGGGGCCAGAAGGTTTTCGAGCCGCGAGAAGTGCGGTTGGATCCAGAGCGCTGTAACGGGTGTATGCTCTGCATCAATGACTTTGGCTGTCCGGCAATATCTTTCGATAAGCAGAAAAAAAAGGTTGCGATCGATCCAATGATTTGCGTGGGCTGTGCGCTCTGCATTGATGTGTGTAAAAGGGGGGCAATCTCATGAAGATGGATGTGGTCATTTCCGGCGTGGGAGGGCAGGGGAATATCTTCGCCTCCGTTGTCATCTCTCAATACGCCATGAATAAAAAGCTGAATGTTTTTGGAGCAGAAACCATCGGGGCGGCGCAGCGTGGAGGTTCGGTTGTCTCGCATATCCGCATTGCTGAGGGAGCGATTTATTCTCCATTGATTTCAAGAGGGCAGGCTGACTTACTCGTTGGCATGGAGTGCGTTGAGATGTTGAGACACCTCCGCCTCCTAAACCCCAAAGGTACGTATCTTCTAAATTCCATGAGAATTCAGACCGTATTGAACAACATGGGACTTGATGAATATCCAGCCAACGAAGAGATTCTGCTGGCGGCCCGCAAGTACTGTCCCAACGGCTACGTAATCGAGGCCTCCGCCTTGGCCAAAAAACTGGGCAACATCCAGATGACCAACGTGGTCATGCTGGGAGCGCTGGTCAAAATTATCCCCTTCTTCGATTATGAGGGAGTTAAATGCCTGATCGAGGCTAACTCACCGGAGCGGTTCAAAGAAGCGAATATCAAGGGGTTTGAAGAAGGGTTTAAGCTGATCAATTAACGGTCAGCTATCAGCTAAAATAGAATTTAATTTACCCCCGCTGAAAGCTGATCGCTGACTGCTGATAGCTATTATTGGCGGCCACCTACGCCAACATTTGAGCAACAGCACGTTCTACATGAATCTTAGTCGTATTAAAGAATGGTATCCCTCTGTCAGCTACATCCCGCAGGATCAATGGCAATTCCGTTCCACCTAGAATCAAGCCTTGAATACCATCCTCATCCTTCAACCGATCCACGATCGTCAGCAATCGCTCCCGCGTTTCGGCTAAAAAGACACCATTGACTAATTCGCTCATGTATTTGTCGTGAATATAGTCCTGATCGTCCAAGTCAGGTGCGACGATTGTGATTCCCTGTCTTGAGAATACCTCGGGGTAGAATCGTCCTTGCATCGTAAAGCGCGTGCCAAACAGGCCGACTTTTTTGATCCTCAGTGCTTTCGTGGCCTCGCAAGTCGCCTCCACAATACTGACCAGAGGTATTGGCGACTGGCGCTGAATATCCGCAAAAACAATGTGCGGCGTATTTGAAGCCAACAAACCCAAATCGGCCCCGGCCAGAGCCAGTTTCTTCATTTCACCAAGCAGATACTCGGTTACTCCTGCTAACTCATTAGCTGCTATCAAATCCAGCATCTTCTTCATGTCGATGCTGTTGATAATGATCGAAGGATAACTCCCATCCCGCTTCTGTTCACGGTAGGAGGCGATGATTAAACGATAATACTCAATGGTTGACTCCGGGGCAATGCCTCCAATGATTCCAATGGTCTTCATTTTGAACTCTCCCATAGAATGGCTTTTTACCCTTGATGCGGACGCCTAACAAAACCAAGTTCCGCTTCGGGGTGAAGCCCCAGCTTAACTCTGTAAGCTGCAGCGCATTAGACATCTTCTACAAATATTACGGTTACTTTGTCTGTTAGAACTGTGGCCATATGTTTGTGTTCTTGGCCACCGGGTATGAAGATGCCGTCCCCTCGAGAATATATCTGAATATCGTGCTCGAATTTTACTTCCATTTTCCCTTCTAAAACATAGCCGATATGACCTTTTCCGCACCAATGGGCCGATAGATTCTTTGAATACTCGACCAGCCTGAGCTGTTGGCTGCCGATTATATGAATTTTTTGGCGCAGGCCTTCTACTGGTGATTCCCAAGGAATAATTTTGAAATCAACTTTATAATGTATCAAATTATCCTCCAAGAGAAATGTCTAACGACGTGCGTAAGCGTGCGAGGTTTAGGGGACATGCGTCTCGACGAACTTCTTAACCAGCGGGAGACGATAGGGACTTGCGCATATAAATCCGCTGGTAGCCCCCTTCAATTCGCCGCTCGGTCTCAATGTAGCCGAGGCGTTTGTACATTTCGATGTTCTCCGTCATCCGCTCGTGGGTATAGAGGTCCATGTGGGTAAACCCATGGTCTCGTGCTTCAGATTCCGCAAGCCCTATCAATCGGCGACCGAGACCAGTCCCTTGGTGCTCGGGATGTACCGCAACATTATCCAGGAGAATTCCATTGTCCTTGCGGATGAGAACAAGAACCCCGACAATGTGTTCCCCCGCCTCGGCGACGAACGCCTGATGGTGTTGCACTACCTCCGAGTAATCATCCAACATCGGACCGGGCGGTTTTCCGATTCGAGTTATGTAGTGCCGGTAAGCAGCTTCGACACAGATCTGCATTGCGGTGGCGTCCGGGAGTTGGGCTTTGCGAATGGTCGGATTGTTGCTTCCCATGGATAGTGAATTCAAGACTCCTATTGCTGACTAATGTTCCGCATCGAACAGAGCGAAGCGGTCGGGCGCCTGCGGTTGTTAGGCTGCCACTTCGCTAATGCACGCCAGTTTTTTGCCGATCAAATCCAGGTGACGCTCTTTAATTCCCTTTTTATCCCTCTTTGATAACTGTACTTGGGATAGCCGAGTATCATAGAGGTGACAACTACGTTCCTGTCGGGAATCAAAAACATCTTTCTCAACTCTTGTTTATTCTGTATGGCCGGGGGAATAAGGTCCATGGCAGAGCCGCCTAATCCCAGGGCATGAGCTGCCAAAAATCCATAGGTCAAAGCGATATAAATATCAGCTTCATAATTCTCTGCGTTTCTGTTGGCATGAAAAACAATCATTGCGGGGGCATATCTTGTAATTGTATCCTCAACCCCCTTTTTCAATTCGGGCAGTCTGTTTTTCATCAGGGGAACGACATGATTTTCAATGGTATTGAACTTTGCCTTCCCAACTTTGCGGCGGATAAAAAATCGTGCGATAGGGTTCTTCATGGCTTTCACCAAATAATCATAGACCTCGATTATATAGGGCAACGCTTTGCGGATGACCTCGGTATCTTGAACAACCACGATTTCCGTTTTAATAGGGGTAAAACCCGGAGGGGCAAAGGGAATCGCCTGAACGATTTTCTCCAATAACTCTTTGGGCACAGGTTTTTCTTGAAAATTCCTTATCGCCCGCCGATTCGCGATCATATCAAAAAAGGAGGTTTCAGCAGCGCGGGTTTCTGATACCTCAAAAAAATCTCTGGAATAAGACAAGCCTTCTATGATGATCGATTTTGTCGGACAGATAGCCATACATTGACCGCACTTTATACAAAAAGGCAGCCTGTCCTGGCGAAATGAAATTCCGTCGGAACGATCCTTTTTCATGATCTTCATGGGGCATACTTCCCTGCACAAGCCACATATTTTGCATGTTCCGTGCTGAATGTTCACAGCATTCTCCATAATGAACATTTCCTTTCGTCTCTGAACGATCTTATGGCAGCCCAACGCTGGACATCAGCAGACAGCGCAGAGCGATGTTCTGGTGCATGCCTTGGTTCACCTTTGCCTCAGCGGACAGTGTGCAACTCCTCGCGGACAACTGGAATGATTTGTTGCGCTGACTATTTCTTATCTAATTCCTCTTGCAGGCTCGGAGGAAGCTTTGCCTCGAGCTCTGGGTATGTTTCAATGATACGCAGAATATCAGCAAGATCTTTTTGTCGTTTGCTTCTCCTCCTGGTTTGATCGGCGTACGCCCAAACTTTTCCGCGCAAGACATCGTCGAGGCTTGCCACATACATCTGGTAACCCAGGACATCCCTTAACTCTGCACGCGGGATAAATTCCTGGTATCGAGGATCAGTCTGAAGTTGAATTCGAAGATCCGATTGAGAACTGCTGATGTTCACGCTATGTTCGAATTGTTCAACTTTTAATCCTTGCCTTTCAGCAGCAAGGCTGGTAGCCTCCACATCCTTCACCGCTATCACAATATCTACATCAAGGCTCACCACCGGATCAACGTAAGCATTCACTGCTAGGCCACCGATAACACAGTACGGAGAAGCCGTCTCGGCAATAATATCAAGAAGGATCTGAACTATGTCTGATTGCCCGTTTGCCACAGAATTCAAGAATTCCTTGCCTTTCATCTTATTGCTCTCCTTATCACTTGGATTGCTGTTGCGTGTTCTCGAATAACTTCGCGTAGAATACGGTTCAAGGCGGCATCCCCGGAGACTTTGTCTAAACCATTAAAGTCCAAACTTCGCAAAGGGTTTCTCACCATTTTTAAGAGGCATAAAATCGCCCAGGACCCATACAGAAAGCCTCAGATTCTTTTTGCACCTGTCTATTTCAATTCCATATATCCCAATCTTTAAGACTTTTAATAGCGTTCCCTAATTACGTTCATGGAGGAGCTGGAATCTAATTCTTTCATCAAAGAGCCAAAGGAAGAAAGGTTGAATGGGGAATACTTCTACGCTTATACAAAGAACCCCTGGAAGGAGATTAATAAATAGCTTGAAAAGTCTTGACCAATATTTGCTTTGCCAGGCAATGTCAGGAAAAGTTGTGATTGAGGACTACACCTACTGTTGAGTCAAGGGATTCTTTAGGCATTGAAGATTACCGAAAGTAGCCATGCATCCCATTTCATCTGCAAGCATATCCTTTTCTTAACTTACCCTATACGCTTAAACCCTCGCCTGAATAGCTCCCTTTTTCCATTTTTGGACTGATCAAAAAGGGGCTTTCTCCGAATCCGATAGGAGCAATCTGGAATTGCTCCAGCAGATAATCCTTTTGGCATGTCTTACAGAAAATGGAGCCTTTGCTTTTGCTAAGCAGGTCTAATAAGATGAATCTAAAAGACCCTTTTCCACATGAGATTTTCTTAGGATCACCAGATGATGATTTTAAAATCTTCCCCAGTTTTTTCCGGGCCCATACTCTAGACTCTTTTTCCAGTTCATCCGTTCACGCCAGTCAGGATAGACATAGCGACCAATGTTCTGATCATTCGGATGAACATACCTTGCACCAGGTAGAAGTATCACGGTCTTCATTTCTGGGCGATTTTCTTTGGTTTTACGGTTAACAATGTACTCGAGGTAAGAAGGGTCTTCATAACAATTTCCAAAGTTGTCATAGTGATCTGGGATAACAACCTTGGCGTTGAGCGCCTCGGCAACTCGCCAAACATCCCAAGGAGACATTTTGTCGGTATAACCAGGGGCATTGTTCCCCATATCCATGCAGACAATATCAACCTTATATTGCTCACCGACCATTCGGTAACCGTTATGGTAAAGGGTATCTCCTAAAAACGCGATTCCACCGGCCTTAGTGTTGAAAATATAACTTACTGCGACCTCCCCAAAGGGCTGTGGAGTATCAAACCCGGTTCTGGTGGCAATAACATCGAAATTGGGAGCAAAGTCAATTTTTATATCTTTAATCCGGATACTTTTCCCCACTTGGGCCACGATTAGCCGTTTTTCTGGAACTTTCATGTTTTTTTTCATCCTTCGGGCTGCCTCGGGAGGTGCAATAAACATGCAATCAGTAGTTTGCAGGGCAGCGCTAATGGCATAGAAGTCCATATGGTCCTGATGGTGATGAGTGATACAGACCGCATCTAACCGTTTGAATTTCCAGGGATCTATCACATGAGGGTTAAGTCGCATCCACCAAAGCTTGTCAGCCCCACTAGTTCGACAGACCCCGCAGTAAGAATAGTCCGTGAAACCACTGGTACCCGCGAAAAGATCAACTAAAAAAACGGCCCCAGCTTGGGACTTTAGAGCAAACGACGGTCCCCCAAAATACCACATGGCCGCTGTTCCGCTCTTTACTCTAAAATGTTCAATCTCATAATTGAGGTAAGACCCCCACTCTGGGAATACTTCCTGCAACCAGATTTCTCGAGTCATTTTTCGTGGCAAGCCAACGGTACTTCCATCCGATACTCCCCTTTCGTCATATTTCACCACATTCCCCTTGTTCATTCCCGGCCCCCTTTATTTTTTTAATTCCTTATCCTTCATTATTTAACTGCGTGAAAAACAAAGTAAATGCCGATATTTTTTGATCGGTTTAATCTCCGGCACGTAACTCAAATAATTACGTGGAAAAACTTCTATCGCTGGTCGGCTAATCTGAAAAAGATTGGAGATGTTTATTTCCCCTTAATAGGCAATAATCCTCTTGGACGCCCCGTCAAAATTTGTCTATTTTGGAATATGCAGAGTACCCCTGCCTGATCTTTAAAGATTCTTTTGAGCTTTGATATTTTTTATATTTGGTTAAAGGCCAAAAGGCTCCCGCAAGAATTTTTCATCTCACTCTTCTAAGGAGTCTTTCTTTCCCCTTCCTTTTTGCGAATCAAACATTGATGGCTTCGTAAAAAGTCCATCTGCGGCGTTGCGCTTCACCTTCGTCGTTGCAGCGTACCTGGAAGTACGCTTCACTCCTTAGGTTTTGCGCGCCTTGCATCTGGAGCTTTTTACTTTGCCATCCCAATTTTGACTTTTTACGAGATCATCAAACATTGCTTGGCGTTCTGGCTCGTGACCAGTGGGTTAAAGTGGAGTAAGAGGCTCAAATTTATATAGCTGCCACAATCCCTTAAGGCACAAAACCCGACATGATCAAACGCGCTCATCAAGCGCACGGGGTTAGGAGGAAGAATGGCGATCCTCTCCGCCATTTTAAGGCCCAGCCCTTTTTGCAGACCCATCTCCCTTTTTATACTCCCTTCCCACTCCCAGATAAGTATTTTTCAGTTCTTCGTTATTACGGATTTCCTCGCTGGTTCCTTGGTACTTAATAATTCCGTTGTCGATAATGTAATGCCAATCACCCAAATCCATGGCCATTTTCAGGTTTTGCTCGGCTAGAACGAGAGGGCACCCCCCTTTCTTGATTTTTCGAATCACCTCGCCGACTTGCTGGACAATCAGAGGGGCAAGGCCTTCGGTGGGCTCATCCATTAGAATCAGACTGGTGGTCCCCAGCAAAACGCGGCTGATGGCCAACATCTGCAACTGGCCGCCGCTTAAATACTGCCCTTTTTGGCGGCGTTTTTCAGCCAAGAAAGGGAAGAGGTCATAGACCTTTTTCAGCTCCGCTTGGGGATTTTCTGTCCCAGCCTTAACCATGGCCAGTCGAAGATTCTCCTCCACCGAAAGGCTGGGAAATATCCCTCGACCCTGGGGAATAATTTTAATCCCCTTAATGAAAATCTGGGACGATTTCAACCCGGAAATTGTCTCGCCTTTAAAAAGTATGGTTCCGGAGCGGGGCGGGGTCAGACCCATGATACTGCGAATTACTGTTGTTTTACCCGCACCGTTTCTCCCTAGCAGGGAAACCACCTGATTTTCTTCCACTTTCAAAGAAACATCATGAAGAATATGGCTGAGTCCGTAAAAGGTATTGATTCCTTTGACTTCCAGAGTATTCATGCTTCTCCCAGATATACCCTTCTCACTTCGGGATGCTTTTCGATTTCCTCCGGGGTCCCCTCCGCGATCTTATTCCCATAATCGAGAACGATGATTTTTTGGGAAATATTCATAACCAGGTTCATGTCATGTTCGATCAAAAGAATGGTTACAGTCTTGGAGATTTCTTGAATGAGATCCATCGTTTCCACAGTTTCGGCCGGAGACATTCCAGAGGTCGGCTCATCGAGTAAAAGCAGCTTCGAATTCGTGGCGAGGGCCATCGCAATCTCCAGATGGCGTTGATCTCCATGGCTCAATTCTCCGGCAAGTTTATCCTCGTGGGGAAGAAGGCCGATACGCTCCAAAATATCCCTGGTTTTCTTCTCGAGCCCAAAACTGGCCGCGGGTTTTAATAAAGAAACCTTCTGCTGAAGACGAGACTGGCAGGCTAATCTAACATTTTCACGGACCGTCAAAAAGGTAAAGACATTGGTGATCTGAAAGGAGCGGACCAAACCCATTTGGGAGATTACATGGGGTTTAAGACCGCTGATATCTTTTCCCTTAAAGAAAACTTGGCCACTGCTCGGCGAAAAACGCCCGCTGATTACGTTGAATAAGGTCGTTTTGCCCGCTCCGTTTGGGCCGATGATGGAGGTTAACTGCCCCTCGGGCAAGCTTAAGTCCAAATGGTTAAGCACTTGCAGCCCGCCAAAATTCTTAGACAGGTTTTTTGTCTCAAACAGCATCTTTCTGGATCCACAAAGCGTTAATTTTTTTTATTAGCCCCATGATGCCCTCAGGGGAGAAAAGAATCACGATCACATATAAAGCTCCAAGAACCATAAGCCAGGTTTCATGCATCCACGAACTTAGAAAATCTCCCAAATAGATCACAAAGGCTGTGCCAATCAGGGGCCCTATCAGCGTACCCATCCCGCCTAAGAGGTCCATGATCAGGATTTCTCCCGAGAGACTCCAATGGTATACCGCAGGAGAAACAAAATTTTGATACCCAGTAAAAAGGCATCCCGCTACCCCCCCATAGATGGCGGAGATCAAGAAAGCCACCAGCATGCAACGATGAACGTCAAACCCCAGAAATGCTATTCTTTCTTCGTTTTGGCGGATGCCGACCAAAGCTCGGCCAAAGGCCGAATTCACAATATGCCGGGCCAACAAATAACCAACCACAAGGATGCCCAGGGAAAAATAATAAAAGACTGTACGGTCTCCCAGATCAAAAAGGAATCCCAGGGTCGGCTTGGGAATCCCCGACATTCCATCGGCCGCCCCGAAAAATTTCCAGGAGTGAAAAAATAGGAAAAAGAATTGGGAAAACGCAAAGGTCAAAAAGATAAAATAGAGACCGTGGCTCCGGATGCAAAGGTATCCGATGACGATCCCTATCAAGGCACAAGAGAAGATGCTACCCCCCAGCGCTATCCAGATAGAGGAGGTAACGTATTTAAATAGAAAGGCTGAAACATAAGCGCCAGTTCCGAAGAACATGGCATGACCAAAGGAGGGCCGCCCCCCGTATCCCATCAATATATCAAAGCCCAAGAGGACAAGTCCGAATATAAAAATGCGAATGAATAGGGATGTATAAAAGCCACTGACCAGGGTGCCGGCGCTCAGAGGAAATAAGAGCAGGCAGACCAAAACAATCCAACCAGAATACTTTTTAAGAAAGCCCGGGAACCCCATCACACTTCCTTAATCAGCCCTTCGGGACGCCATAAAAGAATTGCCACCATAACAATGTAAACCGTAAACTTGGAAAAACCTGGCCATAGCTGCGCCCCGAAGGATTCCGACAGTCCAATAACGAAAGCACCCAAAACTGCTCCTCTGAAACTACCCAACCCGCCAATAACCACGGCAATTAACCCACTGGTGACCAGATCCAAATCCATCGCCGGGTTGATATTGCGCATAGCCCCTAAAATGACGCCGGCTATGGCAGCCAAAGCGGAGCCTAAAGCGAAAACCAGTGTATATACGGTGGACATATTGATTCCAAAAGCACCCACCAATTCCCGGTTGTGAATACCGGCTCGCAGAATAATGCCCCAAGTCGTCCGGGTGATGAATAACCAAAGGACGATGGCTAAAACCGCACTGAATATAAAAACAAACAGCCGAAATTTAGGATAGATAATCCCAGCGATCGAAGTTGGGCCCTGCAACAATATGGGTTTGTCAATCCCATGTGGATCCGAACCCCAGAAATACAGCACCAGGTTTCCAATGATCATGGCCAGGCCGTAGGTTAAAAAGAATTGGAGCAGCGGATCTTTACCATAGAGTGGCCTCAGGGTGAAGCCTTCAATGGCCATGGCCAGGGCACCTACGACCAACGGAGAAATGATTAACGCCACCCAGAAATTCATTTTCCACAGGATCAGACTATACCCCAAATAGGCCCCCAGCATGGCCAGGGAACCATGGGCGAAATTCACCACTCCCATTACCCCAAATATGATCGAGAGGCTCGAGGCAATTAAGATGAGGGCTGACCCAATGGTCAGCCCATATAACAGGTTCGTGAAGAAAAGATCAACACTCATGAAGAACGGCCATTACATTTTGCATTGTCCACCAGGCCCAGTAGCGTCACCGGGGGTTGTCTGCAGCCCGAGGTCCTTAATGGCCATGGGGGCCAATTTTCCTTTTACTCGTTTTACCTGCCGGATATAGGTGGTATGCATAACGGAGTGGTTGGGTCCAAAGCTGCACTTCCCCCGCGGGCCCACCCACTGGCGCTTGGCAATGGCATCCACCAGCTTCTCATTGTTAGGGTCTCCGCCCGTCTGATCCAGGCCATAGGTGATGCAGGTACCCGCCTCGTACCCTAGGACAACAGCGTCCTCAACCTCCATCTTCGCAAACTTCTCAAAGCCCTCCATGAATTCAACATTTTCCTTGTGGGGAAGAGTGGGGGTCCAATGAATAATATCGTACATCCCTTCAGCCGGGTCGCCTGCCGCCTTTAGGCATGCAAGATTATAGACGCCAAGGGCAAATATAATAGGGATTCCTTCCTTCTTAAGGCCAAATTCAGCATACTGCTTGGTGAAGTCAATCGTGTCAACCGGTAATAAGAAACCAGCCACCAACTTCGGGCGGGGCTTGGCATGCTGAATCTGGCTCAAATAAGGCGCAAACTCTGCTGTACCTATGGGTGGGTAGGCTTCCCCCACGATTGTGCCTCCCCTTTTCAGGTATCCTTCCTTGAACCAGCCACAGATATCCCGGCCGCTACTATAATCGCTGCCGATCAGGAAAATTTCTTTCCCCAGATTATCAAAACTCCAAGAAACGCCAGGAGCACTCACGCTGTAAGTTGTATGGCCACACTGGAATGTATAACGAGAACAATTTTCCCCGGCGATCTTGGGATTGCCGCCATATACCAGCAGCAGCAACTTCTTCTTGGTCTTGCAATATTCACTAACAGCAAGGGCCGTATGCGATGACGTAGGGCCGATGATTATATCGACCTCCTCCCTCTCTACAAGCTTCTGGGCCTTTTCAACGCAAACAGCGGGGTCCTCCCGGCTGTCTTCAACTAAGAACTTTACGCGGTCCCTATACTTTGACAGATGGAGGGCGTATCGAACACCTTGTTCTGCACGCAATCCAAGAGTCACCGATCCTCCGGAATACGGCAAGATGAGCCCGATCTTGATCGGTTTGTCGGCCCCCCTGGCAATCGCCGGCGCCGCAAGTGAGCCCATTGTAGCAGCAGCCCCCAACGCGGCCATAGTTTTCAGGAATTCTCTTCGGGCCAAATCAGTGGTTTTGTTTTTTCCTCTCTTTTCCATGACTTTCCTCCTTGCCCCAAATAATTAATGACCGACAACTAAATTCTATTGAAATATTATTTTTCCAAAAAGTATAATTTCCTTCATTGGTTGTCAAGAGAAATTTTTGGGTCTTTCCCGAGTTGGTTGCTGTAACGCAGGGTTTATACATTACGACATAAATAATTGCGCAAAGTTATTGATTTTATAACCAATTTAAGCACCTTTCAGTATTTTGCATGCGCATAATTTCATGACGCCGTATATAATAGGTTTTTTAATGTAGTGAGTAATCTGGAAGAGCTTTAGGTGGTCAAGTAATCCTTGCTGGGTTCGGAATCCTCTTCGAACCTTCTCAATTTGACGCCAGACATTGATGAGAGTCTCCGAGTGTCCGCATCGGGGAACGCGGGAATCTTCTAGGTAAGTGAGCATGAGGTCAAATTTGGGGGACGAGAGAAAATCTATGCACTTTTGTAGATGCCAAGAATTCCGCTACCAACTTTCCCTCACCAGGGTATTCCTTTTAGCAATAGCCTCCGGTTTCGTTTTGGATAAGTCAAAGAGGTATATAAAACCCTTTGATGATTACGGATAGAAACCTACACCCTTTGGTGGATTATGTCAGTCATTGAATACAGGAAGTAATGCTTTTCTGCTCGTCTTTACACACAGTTTCAAGGAAACTTCGTCCAATGACAAAAAAAAGGCTTACTGATAGGCTCTCCCATCTAAGAAAGGAATTTTAGGATTTTTAGCGACGCCCCTCCCTCAGTGAAGTTTCTTCCTCGAAAAGAAGCCACTAATCTCTCCAATCTTCTCCCGTCATTAGCCTCCATTCGCTACAACTTGGGCCACCGATCGGCCCATGGCCGGGCCTCTTCAAAAC
>Ga0299912_10003109_pt1 | contig 13620 bp, 9 predicted proteins | sample RVTome_2_FD_207667 | JGI IMG/M metagenome (GOLD analysis project Ga0299912, IMG submission 207667) | Soil microbial communities from uranium-contaminated site in the Upper Colorado River Basin, Wyoming, United States - RVT95D214 (version 2) ...
CCGGACTGCTTGGGCCGAACGGGATTGGCAAGACCACTGCGATCTCCCTCCTGTCGGGCCAGATAGTTCCGAACCTGGGAGATTTCGAGAGGCCCGGCGATTGGGACAACGTTCTCCAGAAGTACGCGGGGACAGAGCTACACGACTACTTCTCACCGCTTGCGAACGGCCGCCTCAGGACCGCCCTGAAACCACAGTACGTTGACAAGCTCCCGGCGGTCCACAAGGGCAATGTCAGGGACCTACTCAAGAAGGTCGATGAGAAGGGTGAGCTCAACGAGGTCGCCGAACGGTTGACGGTCAAGAACGTCCTCGACAGGGACATAGCCAAACTCTCAGGTGGGGAGCTCCAGCGAGTCGCCATCGCCGCCACGCTTCTCAAAGACGCGGACGTGTACTTCTTCGACGAGCCATCCTCATACCTGGACATATACCAGAGGCTGGAGGTCGCGAAGGTCATTCAGAGCCTCAGAGAGAAGAAGCACGTCGTCGTGATCGAGCACGACCTCGCGATCATGGACTTCCTTTCAGACCTTGTGCACATAATGTACGGCTCGGAGGGGGCGTACGGCGTGATGGCGCAGCCTCGGCCTGTCAGGACGGCAATCAATGTCTATCTCGATGGTTACCTACGCGAGGAGAACATCAGGTTCAGGGATTCCGGGATCAAGTTCGAGATTAGGCCGCCCAGGAGCGACTGGCAGTCAGGGAAGTTGGTGGAGTTCACAGAGATCAGGAAGAGGTTCAAGACCTTCAGCCTGCACGTGTCCCCGGGCGTCATCAAGAAAGGCGAGGTTGTGGGTGCGGTAGGTCCGAACGCCACCGGCAAGACAACCTTCGTCAAGATACTGGCAGGAGAGATACATCCGACCTCGGGGGAGGTGCTCGGCGAGGCGTCCATAAGCTACAAGCCCCAGTACATCAAGCCTGAGTTCGACGGCACAGTCAGACAGATGTTCGCGGAGAACATCGGCAAGGACTTCGAATCGGGGTTCTTCAAGGCGGACATAGCGCGCCCCCTAAGCCTCAGATACCTGATGGACAAGGACGTCCAGAACCTCTCGGGTGGAGAGCTGCAGAGGGTTGCCATCGCTGAATGCCTGGGCAAGCACGCGGACATATACTTGCTGGACGAGCCCTCAGCATACCTCGATTCCTCCCAGAGGATGGTGGCCTCGAAGACAATCCGGAGGGCGATGGAGAAGTTGGGCAAGTCAGCGGTCGTGGTGGACCACGATGTGTACATGATAGACCTGACCTCCGATTCGCTCATGGTCTTTGGAGGAGAACCTTCGGCCAAAGGAGTGGGCGAGGGACCGATGGAGATGCGCGAGGGCATGAACAAGTTCCTCAAGAGCGTGGACATCACTTTCAGGAGAGACCACGAGTCGCGCAGACCTAGGATAAACAAGAAAGACTCGAGGCTCGACAGAGAGCAGAAGATCAAGGGCGAATACTACTACGGCTGACTAGTCTTCTTCTCGGAATTGCCGTACTTCAGCTTGTACGCATACCACACCACGAGGACTACGAACGCAACGATGACGACAATGTCCAGCTGCCTGAACGCCCCCTGGATGTCCTCCCAGTGAGGACCTAGCCAGTAGCCGATGTATGCAAGCGCAAAAGTCCACGGGACCGAGCCGATAAAACAGTAGAACACGAACTTCTTGAAGTTCATCTTCGCGATTCCTGCGGGCAGCGAGATAACGGTCCTGATGACGGGCAGGAGTCTGCTGATGAAGGTGGCTGCGTCCCCGTACTTCTCGAACCACCTCTCCGCCATGACCAGATGCTTCTCCCTGATGAGGAAGTACTTACCATACCTCAGCACGAAGGGTCTCCCGAGCTTGAGGCCGACGTAGTAGGCCGCTATCGAGCCGATTGTGCATCCCACAGTCCCCGCCAGGGTGATTCCCAGGAGGGACATCTTGTCCTCACTGTACACAAGGTACCCCGCGAACGGCATGACGATCTCACTCGGGACCGGGAGGCAGGCGCTCTCGAGAGCCATTAGGAATATGATCCCGAGGTACCCGAACTGCGAGATCCAATCGAGGATCAGATCCGTGCCCCACTCGACAAGGCTCATCGGGCTTCGGAAACAGTACGAACGCTAAAAAGGATTGGGTGGTCCGTAGAGCCGACGCTGATAAGCATATTATAGGCCATTTAGTCTTCGAAACCTCATGTCCCCGAGGAAGCTCCTGGAGAGCTACGCCTTGATGATGACCCTCGGACTTGTCCTCGGACTCGTCCTCGGGGGGTTCCCAGCGTACACCAAGGAGATCTCGATGACTTCCTTGGCGTTCCTCATGACCATATCACTGTCGAGCGTCCGCCTGGGCGAGACGCGGAACAAGGAGCATGTCAAGGATTCGGTGCTCGCGCTAGCGCTGAACTACGGCATGCTAACCGTGGTCATCCTCGCCTTGGGAAGCCTGTTCGAGGAGAAGCTCTGGTGGGGCTGGGTGTTGATGGCCGCAGCGCCGTCCGCTGTGTCCATAGTACCGTTCACTAGCGTGCTCGGGGGCAGGACCTCGAAGGCGCTGTTCTCGAGCGCCGTCAACTACCTTGTCGCCCTTGGCCTGATGCCTGTGATATCGCTCGCGTTGATTGGATCCGCAGTGTCAGTCGAGGATCTGCTGGTCTCCTTACTGGTGCTCATAGTCCTGCCGATGGTCCTATCTCGAGCGGTCATGAAGATAAGGCTCGAGAAGAGCACTGGCACCATGGCGATGAACGTCGCGTTTGCAGTCCTCATCTTCGCGGTTGCGGGCTCGAACAGAGATGCGTTCACCGGGGAGCCGATGACGGTCGTCCTCATCTCCGTCGCCTGCATCATAAGGACATTCGGGACCGGACTCGGGGTCGAGTTCTTCATGCGCCGACTTGGTGTACCCAAGCAGGACCGTGTCTCGAACGTGCTCTTCTCCAGCTACAAGAACCTCGGGCTGACCGCAACCTTGGCCATCGCTCTTTTCGAGCCGATGGTGGCAGTGCCAGCAACGATAGGCATCGTCTTCGAGGTTGTATGGGTGATCTTCTTGCTCAGGTACTATCCGACCGTGAAAAGATAGACCTCGCCCAACGAGACATGGAAGACGGTCCGGATGCCCTGAGATGCGACACGTACTTCTCGAAGTTCGGGTCTTCCTCGAGCTCCGCCCACCGCCTGTAGCCTATGAGCGTGATGCCCGCGACAGAACCTAAGAGAATTGCAGTCTCGACCGCGGTGTTGTATTCGGCCAGCTCCAGCTGGAGGTAGTCAAGGCCCACGTGGACAGACCAGAAAGAGAGGGGGAGCAACAGCCGCCAGCCGACCGATAGGGGTGCGACAACGAACGCCCCGACCGGCAGGTGCAGGAGGGACTTCCACGTGTTCCCGGAACCATCATCCCACGACTGGTTCAGTACTGCTGCCCAACCATTGTCCCCGACATACCTGGGAAGCGCGAACAAGTGGTCTGCATCTAGTAGGACACCAAAGGTCAGGGCCGCGAACCACTCATCCCTGCTGAGGCTCATGAGCATCCCAAGTAGGACCGCGACGGCTAAGTGAGTGGTTGTGAGCATCTGATCGCAGAGAAGAGATTGCCCGCAGAAGTACTCAAAGTTCGTCTCATAGAATCAAGGCCGCCCCGCGCCCGATTATTAACCACCGACCTGGTCGCTGCCCCGGTTATTAAGCACGGCGAAATTCTTATTAAAGGCGCAAGTAGTGGAAATGCGGTTCCGAAATGGCGCACATCCACCTCGAAGACGGCGCTTTCTCACCAGAATGGGTGATCATATGGTCCCTGCTAGCGGCGGGCCTAGTCTCCTTGGCAGTCTATGCCCTGAGCAAGAACAAGGTCCCGCCCCGGAAGCTCGCCATCGCAGCCATGTGCACATCGATAGGCTTCGCGGTGTTCCAGATCAGCATACCTGTCTTCGGGGGCGTACACCTCAACCTGACACCTCTGATCGGGATTCTCGCAGGGCCCGCTCTCGGGAGCCTGTCCGTACTGGCCATCAATGTGTTCAGCGCGGCGGTGGGACACGGCGGCTGGGGGATGATCGGGCCCAACACGATCGTCACCGTGGCCGAGGTATTCATCGCGTTCCACGCGTACAGGATGATGCGCGCAAGGCTGACCGCTGACAGATTCACGGCCGGCCTGGGCGCCTCCGTACTCGCGCTGACTGCGAGCGCCTTCCTGATCGTTCTAATCATAGTTGTCTCCGGCCTCCAAGACTCTGACCAGACCAGGGCCGAGATACTGACCAATATGCTCCCGATCGCTGCCATCAACATGGCTGTGGGGGTGATCGAGGGCTTCGTGACAGGCTACATGGTCTCCTACATAGGAAGGATTCGGCCGGACCTGCTTCGCGAAGCGGAGGAGAGCAGGAAAGAGGCCGCCGAGAGACCCTCAGACGAGCGCAATCCCGCGGCGACGAAGGCTTCGGTCTACGCCGCAGTCTTGATAGCGCTCGGTCTGGGCCTCACGGCCTTGGCGGTCACGGGCAACCTGGGCATCGAAGACAGGTACCACAACGCCACCGGAGGAGATACTGGGAGCGGGGACGAGGGAGGCTGGTTTGGGTTCTCCATAGAGGCAGATGTGATTCCTTACGCCATCGTCGTGTCTGTCCTCGTTCTGGTCAGCGTGATCGGCCTGACGATCCTGAGGAAGAGAGGGGAGGCGAGCTAGGTGTCGAGGAGGTCCTACTCCAAGCATATGCCGGACTTCAGGCTCATCACGTACTACTCCGAGAGCGGGCGCAGCTTGGTCCATGACATGAACCCCTGGACGAAGGCCGCACTTCTAGGAGTGGTGATAATGCTCGCGACCGTGCTCACGAGCGTCTACACTCTGTGTGCGATGTTCGCATTGACAATCGTGTTCTATTTGGCCGGGAGATTGCCCTTCAGGGTCCTCCTCGGGTGGTACACACTGCCCATGCTCTTCGTCGTGACCCTTGCCGTCATGTTCGTGTTCAGCGAGCCAGGGGAGGACCTCTTCAGGGTCGGTATCGGAAGCACCTCGGTGGGAATTACTGACGGCGGCGTACTGCTGCTGCTCAAGCTCATCCTCAGGGCACTCGCGGTCGTCACGCTTTCCCTTGCTGTCGTCATGACCACTAAGTACCAGCAGATCGCGTACATGGCGCACAGGACGATGCCCGGGCCTCTCGCTACCGTTTTCCTCCTCTCGTACAGATTCCTGTTCGTCACCACCGACGAGGTCACGGACATACTCGACGCGATGCACGCAAGGAACGGGAACATGCTGAAGGGGTTCTCGAGGCAGACCAGGCTATTCGCGGGCATATTCGGCCTGGGTTTCGTGCACGCATTCGAGAGAGCGGAGAGAATAAGCAAGGCCATGGAGTCAAGGGGGTTCACGGGCGAGCTGCCAGTCGCTCAGAGCGTAGGAAGGCCCTCGGCTGCGGGCTACGCGCTAGTAGCCGCATCGCTCATTATGGTGGCTGTTGCGGCCTATTCCAGATACATCGAAGAGTTCATGTTCGGATGGTGAGAGAAGATGGCGTCTGAAGCCTCGTGCAAGGTGTGCCCTGAGGGCGAGAACGAGATAGTCCATGTAGACTGCGTGACCCACAAGTACCCTGACGGAACGGAAGGCATCCACAACATGTGCTTCAGGGTCTTCCCGAAGGAGATCGTGGCGCTGTGCGGGCCAAACGGAGCGGGGAAGTCCACTCTGATAGAGCACATAAACGGCCTCATGATGCCAGACGTCGGGAGGGTCAGGATCTTCGGCACTGAGATAGACAAGAAGAGCGTCGGGGCGATCAGGAAGCTCGTCGGTCTGGTGTTCCAGAACGCAGATTCCCAGCTGTTCTCACCGACCGTCCTCGAGGACGTGATGTTCGGGCCCCTGAACCTGGGCATGTCCAGGGAAGACGCGAAGAAGAAGGCCGAATGGGCGCTGGATGTGGTCGGCATGAAGGAGACCAACAAGATCCCGCACTATCTGAGCGGGGGTCAGAAACGGCTCGTCGCGATCGCAGGCATATTGGCGATGGAGCCGAGGATACTCGTCGCGGACGAGCCCACGGGAGACCTCGACCCGACCAACTCGAGGCGGGTAGAGGAGCTGCTGAGGTCCCTGAGGGACAAGCACGGCATCAGCGTCGTCGTGGCGCTCCACGATATGGACATGGCCGCCCGCCTGGCCGATAGGATATGCATAGTCAAGGAAGGCAGCATAGTCGCTGAGGGCAGACCCGAAGACGTCCTCTACAACGAGACCCTCCTCAAATCCGCCGGCCTCGAGCTCCCCACAGTGGCCAGGATGTTTGTCGATCTCGGACTCGATGATGGGAAGACCAAGAGACCGCTGAAGACCGAGGACTTGATGCCGCTCATCCGGCCGTCGGCGAAGAAGCGTGAACATCGCTGATGCGAAAACAAAAGAAGAGATTGGGGAAAGGGTTTGAACGCCTGTTGCTGACTCACAGCTCGTCGTCTTCGGGCGGGGCCTCATCCTCGACGGATTCCTCGGCCTCTTCATCCTCGTCCGCGGAACCCTTCGAAGGTCCGCCTGGGCCGCGCTTCATCATGAAGAAGATGACAGCGCCTACGACCACAACGGCCACGATGACCAGCAGCCACCAGTAGCTCTCAACGAACGACTTGGCCTTCTCCTCGACGATTATCGTGACGGTGTCGTAATCGGTCAGGTCTCCCTCGTCGGTGACCGTCAGGTTCACGACATAAGTGCCAGGCTCGTCGAAGACGTGCTCGGGATACAGACCATACAGATCGATGGTCGTGCCCACGATGTGCCATGTGTAGTTCAGGTTCTGGTAGCCACCGTCGTCGGATGATCCGGAGCCGTCGAAGGTCACGGTATCCCCTGCGCTCACCGTCTGGTCATCACCAGCGTCCGCGGTCGGGCCCTCGTTGGCAAGCGTTACGTGCATCACGACAGTGTCAGTATCGGTGTTGCCCGCAGCGTCCCTTACGGTCAGCGTCACTGTTATGTCGCCGTCCGTCGAGAACACGTACGAGGGCGCCACGCCGTAGAGCGTGACGGCCGCGTCATCCGTGAACGTCCAGGTGTAGTTCGTCACGCCGACATTGTCGCTAGATCCCGAGCCGTCGAAGTCGACAGAATCACCTGTCAACACGTACTGATCCTCACCGGCGTCAGCGACCGGGCTCTCGGTGTCCTCGACGGTCACAGTCATCGTATCTGTGTCAGTTAGGCCGGCTGCGTCCTCGACGGTCAAGGTGACCACGAACACACCCACGTTGTCGAATGTGTACGAGGGCGAAACTCCGGTCCTCGTTACCGCTCCGCCGTCGTTGAAGGTCCACGTGTAGCTTACCACGCCCACATTATCAGACGAGCCAGAGCCGTCGAAGTCTACCAGCGTTCCCATCGGCACCGTCTGGTCAGATCCGGCTGCTGCAGTCGGTGGCGTGCCATCCACGACGGTGATTACCACTGTGTCAGTGGCCGTGAGCCCAACCGCATCGGCGACCTCCAGGGTTACAGTGTGCGCGCCCAGGGTCGTGAACGTATATGGCACAGTCTCGCCTGTGAGCGTTTGCGGCGACCCGTCCGTGAATGTCCAGGTCCAGCTGACCACGCCGACATTATCGGAGGACGCTGAGCCGTCGAGCGTGACAGAGGAACCGAGGTTGACCGTATCGTCCAAGCCCGCATCCGCAGTTGGAGGTGTTGCGTCGGTCACTGTCACGACCGTCACATTGAGGTCCGACTGGCCGATGGTATCAGTCACCACGAGCTCCACTGTGTAGGTTCCCACGTCCGCGAATGTGTAGGTGGGCGCCACCTCATACATCTCGACGCCGAGCTCGACTATCGTCCAAGTGTAGTTGTCAATGCCCACATCGTCGAAGGAAGCAGAACCGTCGAAGACCGCCAACGTATCCTCAACAACTGTCATGTCTGGGCCCGCGTCGGCCACTGGCGGCAGGTCCTCCAAGACGTGTATGACGACATCGTCCGAGGCTTGGTTGAGACCGTCATCCCACACAACCAGCGTAATGGTGTAGTCGCCTACCATCGTAAGCGTGTAGGAGAAAGACTCGGTGTAGAACTCGATCAGGTCGCCATCCTCGTCCGTGAACTGCCAGTAGTACTCGATGATTCCCACATTGTCGGTCGAAGCCGAGCCGTCCACGGTGAATTCGGTGTTCACGACTACATCCTGGTCTAGGCCCGCAATAGCCTCTGGCCAATCATTGTCTACCGTGAGGTTCGTCCTGTCTACGACGTAGTTCTGTCCCCAGTCGCCCGCAGCGAAGAGAGTGACGTAGTTCCCGCTGGGTACCGTGTAGTCAGGGGACCAAGTAGTGGAGTCGATATCGACGGTGCCTATCACGGCGTTAGTCAGCCCAGATGGCCATATGGGGGACCACGGTTCGAAGTAGGCTATTGTGGTCACGACATCCAGGGTCGCGCCCGGGTCTCCGGGCAACGCAGGCTCAATGGGCATGTCAAACACGAAGCGGACGTACTGATAGGTCGAAGTATCGAACAATGCCTGCCCTGGAGCATCTGTCAGGGTGGCGTTGTTGTAGTATCCGCGTACGATGTACCTAGACACCATGTCAATCGGGTCCCATCCCGCCATCTCAGGATAGTAGAGCTGCGTCACTCCGTCGTCTACCCACCCGAACGCGGCGTCTGCGTACCACAGATCCTGGTACACGTATGTGTCATTCCCGATGTACTCGTAGATCATAGAGCCAGATGGCTCGAACGGATCGAAGTTCGCCTGCTCGAACTCAATGACAGTATAGTTGCCCCAAAGCCCATCGGCGCTCGTGTTGAACTCCATCAACAGCAGTCTGAACATGCGGACCAAGTTCGCCTCCGTCAGCTCGATGTAGGTCATCATTGGGTTATTCCCGGAAACGCTCGCGGTCGGCATCTGGGTCTTGAAGAGGGCGGGCGGGGTCGTGTCCGGGTCAAGGACCATGTCAAGTCTGTAAGACATCACGCTCGTCGTGTCTATCGACGCGAAGGCCACATCGTGAGAGTTGGCCCACGCCGTCACATCCAGAGTGTACGGAGGCATCCAGATCTCGTAGTACCCGTCGAATTGGGTCCATGTCTGGTTGGAGTAGGTCCTTTCGGGGAATGCAACCCTGAGCGTCGCGCCGGGTATTCCAAGGTTGGACACACTGTCGTTCACCCAGCCGTAGACAAGAACCGTTGTGGGCGGGTTGTACGGGACCAATGAGACATTGTGCCAGATTACCGTCATCTCCTCCATCACGAACTCCGTCATGTTCTGCCAGTAGTCAGGAGCCTGAACGTAGACCCACTTGGTGCCAGGGTCCGTCATCAATACGTATTCTCCGGTGGCATTCGTCATCGTTCCGTCACCCCAAGCCTGGATCCATGCGCCAGCAATCGGGGCTCCGGAGAACATGTCGGTGACCACGCCCATCAGCGTGACCGACCGGAAAGGCACGAGAGCGACATCATGGACATTCTCCATCATGTCGATAACCGTGACCATGGACGTGTTCTGGTTGTAGTTCCACCAGGCCATGACCTCGACCATGTATTCACCCGGAGCGACGGTCATGTTGTAGTAGCCTGTCTCGTTCGTGTTGGTCCAACGATCGTATGAGCCGGAGTAAGCGTGCACATTTGCGCCTTGAATCGGGCCGCCTGTCATCGCGTCCGTTACATGGCCGACAAGCCATGCGCTCTCCGCCAGGAGGCCGAAGTCCATCGGTAGTACGTCGCCAGGGTTCAAGGATACGGTGGTGAAGTTCCAGCTGTAGCCGTCTGCCTGAGCGCCGAGTGTGAGATTAGTACCGCTCAGCCCGCCCATCTGATAGTCGCCAGATGCGTCCGTCTGCGCGAATGTCATGTTGCCCAGGTTGTCGATCATGAACACCCTGGCATAGGCTATTCCGAGGGTGGTCTTCAGGTCGAAGACGTTGCCCCAGATAGTGGTGGTTGTCTGCACCAGGCGGGCATCCATCTGCAGGGATGTGCCACTGGGTATGTCAACGTCCTCCTCCATGAACAGGGAGTAGCCGCTCTTGGTTATCATGACCCGAGCGGTCCCGTTGACGATGTCAACATGGTAGTATCCCGATGGGTCAGTGAGCGTCCAGTTGGAGTACGAGTCTCCTGACCACATGTTGTTCGTCTCGACAGACACGAGGGCGCCTGCGATCGGAAGACCGGTGTCCCAGTCAGTTACTGTCCCGTAGATAGAGGCATCATCGAAGTACTGCAACGGGTGCACCGTCAGGTTCACCCAGTAAGTCATGCCGCTCACGAGCGGCTCCGAGGTGGCGTTGCTCAATATCGGGTATCCTGGCAGGTCCAACAGACCCGGGCCGCCTCCGTCCGCTCCCGGGATTACATAGACCTCGTAGTAGCCACTCGGGTCCTGAACCGTGATGTTGGCATAGACCGGCGGGCCATCCGACGGGGCATTGACCATCCCGATCAGAGTTCCTCCGATCACGGGAGAGCCGTCCTCGTAGAGCACATAACCCTTCAGCAGCACATCGGTCACGAGCGGGGCAATGCTGGTCAAGGTGAAATTGGACCAAGTGATATGTCCAGATTCGGCCCGAGCCATATCCATGGCGAAGTAGTAGTCCTTGTGGACCGCAAACACCGCGATATCCATTCCTGACGGGATGCCCATAAGGTAGGAGCCGGATCCGTCGGTCCATGAACTATTGACCTGCACGCCATCACCCATGAAGAGCATGGCAACCATGTATGTTCCGGGGATCGGCGTTACACCGTCAGAAGTCACAACCCCTGTTACCCAAGCGTCTGCCGGGATGGGGGCAGCTGCCGACTGCTCCGGGACATATACAAGTGTCCCCGCGAGCATCGATATGCACACGATTATCGCTAAAACCGTCTCCATGAGACGTCCTGTTCTATTCATGTAGAATCTCCTCAAAGCAACTCTTCCTATGGCCCTGGGGGTGGGCCAGCTAGGACCATAACAAGTAGGCGGATACGGAGTATTTATGGTTGTCGAACAGCCAGTGCGCTCGGAGGAAATGTTCGGCGCCCTGCTCCGCCCTTGTTCGGGAGCATTTTGATACGTTTCTGGGACCTCTTGCAGTTCCGCGGAGAGAATCGGTCCAAGAGCTGGGTCAGATGGCGAAGGAAGCTGAGAGTCAACCGATCGGGTGGATGGAGTGGTCGAAGGAAGCCTTCGAGAAGGCCAGGACAGAGGGCAAGCTCGTGCTGCTGGACCTGACAGCCTCTTGGTGTCACTGGTGCCATGTCATGGACGAGACCACGTACTCCGATCCCGAGGTAGCGCGGACCATCAGAAGCCAGTTCGTGCCCATCAGAGTGGACATCGATAGCCGCCGGGACATATCAGAAAGGTACAACAGAGGAGGGTTTCCGACTACCGCATTTCTTTCCGACATGGGGGAGTCTGTCTGGGGCGCCACATACATCCCGGCAGCTGACATGAAAAGGGTGATGGACTCCATACTGAAGGCAAAGGCCTCGGGCGAGATCGATAGCGCCCTCGAGAGGGCGAGAATGCCGTACCTCGACCTGGCCAGGGCCACGAAGAAGCGTGAAGAACCCGACTCGGAAGCCGTTGCCGACGCGTTCGAAGAAGTCTTTGCGGCGTATGATGTCGACCATGGGGGCTTCGGTAGCGAGCCTAAGTTCCCTCAGCCAGATGCGGTCGATCTCCTCCTATACAGATACTCCGAAAACAGCGACCCGGAGCTATCAGAGGCCGTAATACACACTCTCGACAGCATGGCAGAGGGGATCTACGACAAGGCCGAGGGAGGGCTTTTCAGGTATTCCGTGACGGCCAACTGGAAGGTCCCGCATTATGAGAAGATGTTGGAGACCAACCTTGGCTGGCTCCGGAACCTTGTACACGCTGGTGCTGTCCTTGCGGAGAAGAGATACGAGGCTCTGGCAGAAGGGACTGCGCAATACCTTCTCTCGAAGCTGCGTGACAAATCGTCGGGCGCCTTTTTTGGAAGCCAGGATGCGGACGAGGACTACTACAGGTTGCCAGAGAAGGACCGTACCAGGGCGCGCGCTCCGTCGATCGACAGGGCGGTCTACGCAGGATGGAATGCAGAGGCCGCGTCGACTTTCATCGAAGTCGGAGCCGCGGTAGGCAGGAGAGACTGGGTCGATGCTGGCAGGGGCGCTTTGCGCCATCTCTCCTCTGCACTCTGGGCCGAGCAAATGAGCCTGGTAAGGCATGCCGAAGGCCAGGAGCTCTACTTGTTCGAGGACCAGGTGCACGTGCTCAGGGCAATTGTCTCGATGATACAGCTGTCCCCCGATGAGGAGCACTTCGGGCTGGCGGATCGGCTCGTGGATTCCGTGGAGAAGCACTTCGCCCACCCGGACGGAGGCTACGGAGATGTCGTCGTTCCCGAAGACGCGATCGGAGACCTGAGGGAAGCTAGGAGATCGCTGATACTCAACGCGAAATGGGCCGAATCCCTGGCATTGTACTCCGGCCTTTCTGGCAGGGCGGAGCTCGTCGACAAAGCGAGGAAGGCGTTGATATCGTTCTCCAGGAAAGAAGTGGAGGCCTACGGAGTGTTCGCATCCTCGTATGTGACCGCCTGGGCCGTGGTCAATAACGGGCCGATCGTAGTTGACGTCCATGCCCCGTTTGCGGATGCGCTCTCGGACCCACTTTGGCTTGCGGCGAAGAGGGCTTTCTTACCGCGGACCGTCGCAGTCATATCCGGCGACTGCCAGGCGGATGAGTCATACGCGGTAGTGTGCACGAGCAAGGGCTGCTCACAGAAGATAGCTAGCCAGCAAGACCTCTTCAAGAGGATATCATCCTCCCAGGCAGGTCAAGGCTAAAATACACCCCAGCCTCATAATGCATACCCGGGTACGAATATGGCTGGAAAGGCCAAGCTCATACCGGATAAGTTGCTATCGAGCGACGAGAGGGTTATTCTCGAGTCAAGGCCGAGCGCGATCAAGTACATGAAGTCCGCGTCTTTGGCGATCTTAGTCGGTCTGGCGGCACTGGTGGTATTCGCCTGGGAGTACATCCCCGACGTGCCGGACATACCATACCTAAGCGAGTACATGGCCAACGAAGACTACGGCCAGTATATACAGTGGGCCTTCTTGGGGCTGTTTGTGCTGAGCTTCGTCTACTTCGATTACCGATGGCTCCGGTGGGGAAGCACAGTATACGCGGTCACAGACGAGAGGATCATCACACAAAGGGGTATCCTGAACAAGTCCTACGAGGACATCCCGCTGGTCCAGATAACGAACGTAGACATGTCGCAGTCTATAGGCAAGCGGATGCTGGGGTACGGGACCATTGTGATATCCACCCAAGGAACAACTGGCAGGAAGGATTCTGTTGTCTGGGAGGCAGTTCCTGACCCTATCCGGGTCCGGAGGAAGATCCAGGAAGTCATGGATGTCAGGGTCAAGCCGAAGACGTGACTGCTAACCGCCTGATTTGTTCGGGACAAACATAGACAGGCCGCATGTCCTTCCGCAAACGCAATTAGCCCGCAATGGCTATTCGCGTAAGCCTATAGGGAGCGGATGAGAGTGGGTGTGGCAGATGTAGTCAGGGATGGTCCCGGAAAAGCGTTCATGTTGTGCA
>Ga0299912_10003111_pt1 | contig 13619 bp, 10 predicted proteins | sample RVTome_2_FD_207667 | JGI IMG/M metagenome (GOLD analysis project Ga0299912, IMG submission 207667) | Soil microbial communities from uranium-contaminated site in the Upper Colorado River Basin, Wyoming, United States - RVT95D214 (version 2) ...
GGACACCTCCACGGAGGGCTTCCAGCTGGCGCTCCGGCTGCGCAACCCGGATCCGAAATCGGAGCTGGCGGAGTACCGGGACATCCCGATCCTGATGCTCACCGCCATCCACAGCACAACGCCCCTTCGCTTCGAGCCGGACATCGACTATCTGCCGGTCGAGCTTTTCGTGGACAAGCCCATCGATCCTGACGACCTGTTGAAGAAGGTCGATTGGGTATTGTCCAAAGAGAAAGCGTAGCACGGGGTCTCGCCTCACTCGCCCCAAGCGGTCGGGAGAGGCCGCGGGTGGAGGCATCCGGATGGGACGCTTGCTGTCCAGGCTGCTAGGCGGCCGGCTGCGAACGGTGCTGGTCGCCTCTTTTTCGCTGGTGGCCGCCCTCACAGTGGGGCTCAATACGCTCGCCACTTCACGGGTGATCGGCGACTACCTGACCGCCGCCGAAGACGAGCGGGTCGCCCGCGACATGGATCTGGCCAAGGCGTTCTACCAGCTCAAGCTGGATGAAATCGCTGCCATCAGCCACCGGCTCGTCCTGGATCCCTGGGTGATCGAGAATCTGGAATTTGCCGCCCACGGCGATCCCCACGCCATCGAGATCATCGACCAGCAGATCGCCAACAAGATCGCCGTCCTGGCACTGGGCGGCACCCACCTGATCGCCCTGCTGGATCAGGAGGGTGATTTGCTGGTCGGAAGGGTGCTCACGGCGGACGGCCAGCAGTCGCCGCTGCTGGGGGAGAGCCAGTGGGGAAGTCTGCCGATTGTGGCGGCCGCGCTGGGCTCGGCCGGTGAATTGGCGGCCACCGAGGTGCTGCCGGCCTATCTGCTCGCGCAGGTCGGCCTGGACCAACAGGCCCGGGTGCCGCTGCTGGACACGCCCCGCGCCGCTGCCGGGCCGTTCGACGCACGCGAAGGCACCGCCGGTCTGGCTCTGACCGGAGTCGCACCCGTGCTGGATGGTGAAGGCCAGGTGGTTGGAGCTGCCCTGGCCGCCTATCTGTTCAACAACGATTTCACCCTGGTGGACCGCATCAAGCAGGTGGCGGGGATCGACACCGTGACTATCTTCTTCGGGGATTTGCGGGTCTCCACCAACGTGATGACCGCCCAGGGCCAGCGGGCAGTGGGGACTCGGATTTCGCAGGAGGTCTACGACGTCGTCCTGGAACAGGGACGGGACTATGTGGGCCAGGCCTTCGTGGTGAATGAGAATTACATCACCCGCTACACCCCCGTGCTCGACCATCGCGGAAAGGTGGCGGGAAGCCTGTACGTCGGCGCCCGCGAGTCGGCCTTCCGGGCCCTGCTGGAGGCCTTCAACGAGCGGGTGGCACTGATCGCCCTGGTTTCCCTGGTCCTGGCCGGCGTCATCGCCATGCCTTTCTCTCGCCTCGTTACCGGTCCCCTCGGCCGCCTGGTCGAGGCCACCCGGCGGTTGGCATCGGGCGACATGAACGTCCGGGTGGAGGCGCAGGGCAAGGGCGAGCTGGCCGCGCTGGCCCAATCGTTCAACAGCATGGTCGAGACGTTGGAGGTGACCCAGCGGCAGCTGCTGCACAAGGAGAAGCTCGCCTCCATGGGTCAACTGGCGGCGGGGGTGGCCCACGAAATCAACAACCCGCTGGGGACCATCCTGCTGTTCTCCGACCTGCTCTACAAGGAGATGCCGGAGGACGACTCGCGCCGATCCGACCTGCGCCGGATCATCGATGAGACCCGTCGCTGCAAGATCATTGTCGCCGATCTGTTGAACTTCGCCCGCCAGCAGGAGGTCTTGGCGCAGGAGACCGATCTCAACCAGATGCTGGAGCAAGCCATCGAGGCCGTCCAGCATCAGCCCACCTTCGGCGGCGTGCACATCGTGCGTCGGCTCACCGAAGACCTGCCGGCCCTGGAGGCCGATCCCGCCCAGCTGCAGCAGGTCTTCGTCAACCTGCTGAACAATGCCGCCGAAGCCATGCCGGATGGTGGCACGATTACCGTCACCACCCGGCCGGGCGGAGACGCCACTCTGCAGGCCTGCATCGCCGACACCGGCTGCGGCATCCCGCGCGAGAACCTGGGCCGGCTGTTCACCCCCTTTTTCACCACCAAGGCCCCCGGCAGCGGTACGGGGCTGGGACTGTCCATCGTATATGGCATCATCAAGATGCACCGCGGCCAGATCACCGTCGAGAGCGAGTTGGGCCGCGGCACCACCTTCACCGTCACGTTGCCGCTGAAGCTGGCCCGCGCCGAACCTGCTCAGCCGGCTGAGGCCGGGGCATGACCGCGCCGTCCGCAAGCCCTCCCCGCATCCTGGTCATCGACGACGAGGAGGGCATCCGGCAGGGCTGCATGCGGGCCCTGGGATCGCAGGGATTCCAGGTGGAGACTGCCGGCACGCTGGCAGAGGGCCGGCGGTTGATCGAACTGGCGCAGTTCGACCTGGTGCTGTTGGACGTCATGCTGCCCGATGGACAGGGCACCGCCCTGCTCAAGCCCATTCGGGCTCGGGATCCGGAGACCGTGTCGGTCATCATCACCGGGTTCGCCACCGTCGAACTGGCGGTGGACGCCATCAAGCAGGGCGCCTACGACTTCATCTCCAAGCCCTTCGACACGGACCTGCTGTTGTTGACCGTCAATCAGGGGTTGGAGAAACGCCGCCTCTCCCTGGAAAGCCACCGGCTGCTGGGCCTGGAACAGGAGGCTGCCCGGCTGGCCCGGGACAAGCAGGAGATGGAGCGGCTAGACCAGTTCAAGACCGCCTTCATGTTGACGGTGGCGCATGAACTGCGCGCGCCGGTGGCTGCCGCCCAGAGTCTGCTGCGCACCATGCTGCGAGGGCTGGCAGGCGACCTGAGCGATCAACAGCGGGAGATCCTTCGCCGGGTGGAGGTTCGCCATGGCCAGCTCTTGGAGCTGATCAACGACCTGCTCTCCCTGGCGGCCAGCAAAACATATGATCCTGAGCAGACTCTCCAGCCCATTTCACTTCATCCGGTGGTCCGAAAGGCGGTCGAGGCATTTACTCCGCAGGCGCAAGAAAAAGGTGTGTCGATCGGCCTGGTGAACCCGGGTGGCGATCTGGTGGTTCAGGCCTCAGTGGACGGACTGAACAAGGTGCTGGCCAACCTGATCGGCAACGCCATCAAGTACACAACCGCCGGCGGCACGGTCGACGTGATTCTTGGGCGCGATGAAACCCAGGCCGAAATCCTGGTTTGCGACAGCGGGATCGGCATCCCCGCCGAGGACATCCCCAGGCTTGGGACCGAATTCTTCCGTGCCCGGAACGCCAAGGAGGCGGAGATTCCGGGCACTGGGCTGGGACTGAGCATCGTCCAGGAGCAGCTCCGGCGGTTTGGCGGAAGTCTGGGGATCACCAGCGTGCCGGGAGAAGGCTCGACGTTCACGGTCAGGCTGCCCTTGTCCGGCACCGCCGCCTGATACCCGCTGCCGTTCGTGGCGCTCCCCCTCGTTTCTTCCTGACACGTTGCCTTCCGAGCGGTGCCGAGTATCACTTGACGCCAGGCGGCGTCGCCCGCAGGATGGTCGTGTCTGGATGAAGACTCTCGTTTTGGGACTGGGCAACCCACTGCTGCGGGATGACAGCGTCGGCCTGCGTGTGATCCAGGAATTGCAGGACCGGCTGGCCGCGCGTCCCGGGGTGGAAGTCTCCGAGGATTACTGGGGCGGCCTTCGCCTGATGGAGCGCATGATCGGTTTCGATCGGGTGATCGTGGTGGATGCGATGCGCAGTGGAGGAGCCCCCGGATCCGTTCGCAGGCTGTCCCCGGATTCGGTGCCCACCCAGCGCAGCGCCTCTTCGCATGACGTCAACCTTCCCACCGCCCTGCAATTGGGCCGCTTGGCGGGCGCGCTATTGCCTCCCGATGACCGCATCGTTCTGATCGGGATTGAAGCGGCAGACGTGGAGACCTTCAGCGAGCAGCTCACCCCAGACGTGCTGCGCGCTATCCCGGAGGCCGTCGAGCTGGTCCTATCCGAACTCGAATCCGATTGAGGAGGGAGCATGATCTCACCGGAACGACTCCGCCGCTTCCCGCATTGCGCGGGGGCCTCAGACGAGATGTTGAAGCAGGTCGCCATGTTGGGCAAGGAGCGCAGCTTCAAGGCCGGCGAGCGCCTCTTTGAAGAGGGAAAGCCCGCGGCCCAGCTGCTCATGCTAGAGACCGGGATGGTGGATATCGTCTACACTCTGGCCAAAGGCAGGCAGGTCGTCGTGGATACGGTCGTGGCGGGGGATCTGCTCGCCTGGTCAGCCCTGCTGGAGCCCTACAAGCTGACCGCCACCGGCGTGGCCCGCGGCGAAGGGATGCTGATTGAGGTGGAGGCCGAGCCGTTGCGCAAGCTCTGCGGGGAACACCCGGAATACGGGTTCCTGATGATGCAGCAGGTGGCTATGACCTTGCGCAGTCGGCTCACCGCCACCCGGGTCCAATTGGCCGGGATGAGCTAGGGGCCAGGGCGGCCTGCCGCTGCAAGTGCTGGCGCTGTCCCCCTTTGCCGGATGAGGTTGACCGCGGTCAGTCGAGCGGTTTCGCCCGGCCCCCCTCCAGCTCCAGAACCGAGGGCCGCACCTCAAGCCGCTGCCATCGGCCTCCCTCGATCAGGCTCACAAACTGCACCCTCAGGTCCATCAGCCGGCTGCCGATGATGCCGGCCACCCGGCTCATGAGCCTGCAACCGATCTCCGGGTGCTCGGTCATGAGTTGACGAAGCGCAGCGCCTTTCAGCTGCACCACTTCGGCCTTGGTCACAGCTGCCGCGCCCATCTGGTAGACGAAAGGCTCCACCAGGCAGGACCAGCCCAGGATGTCTCCCTGCCGCAAGCTGGTGACCGCGACATGATGGACTGCCTCCGGGCCAAGCGGCGCGCGGATCTCCACCCTTCCTCTCCGAATGAGATAGAAGTGGTGGGCGCTGTCGCCAGCGTGGAAGAGCCACTCGCCGCGTCGCAGGGTGAGGACCTCGCCGGCCATGGCCAGCTGCTTGAGAATCGGATGCTCCACACCGGCGAAGAACGGGTACCGCCGGAGGACTTCGGGGGAGACCATGATTCCCATAACGAACCTCCTCGGTCACGCGGCCACCGATATCTCAGGCCAGCGAGCGGTCCCAGAAGAATGCAGCGACGGCAGCGAGGAGAGCTGCAACCTCACAGGGCCTGATGGACTATCTCGATCAGATCCATAACTGCCAGTCGGCCCTCGTAGCCGGTCGTCTTCACCGCATCCTTGTACATGGTCAGGTCCTTGGGGCAGGCGACCACGAAGCCCTGCACTCCCTCCAGCTCCGCCGCTTCGCGGATGCGCCGTTCACTCGGACGCTCTTTCAGCTGGGCCTCCTGCATCCAGATTCGCCCGCCCCCTGCCCCGCAGCAGATCGCGCGGTCGTGATGATGCGGCATTTCCACCAATGCACACCCCGTGGCCTCGATGACCCGGCGCGGCGCCTCATACACCCCGTTGTAACGCCCCAGGTAGCATGGATCGTGGTAGGTCACTCGGTAGGTCAGCGGCTTGCTCAAGCTGAGCCGGCCGGAGGAGATCAGCCGGTCGAGCAGCTCGCTGTAGTGCAGGACCGGCGCACGGCCGTTCGCCCCCAAGCCGTACTCGTGCTTGAGCGTGTTGTAGGAGTGGGGATCGGTGGTGACGATCGCTTGATAGCTGCATCCCGCCAGCGTCCGGAGGTTCTGTTCCACCAGCATCTCGAACAGTCCCTCCTCACCCGCCCTGCGCACGTCATTTCCCGCGCTGCGCTCACCCTCGTAGAGGATTCCGAAGTCCAGTCCCGCCCTCTGAAACACCAGGGCTGCCTTGCGGGTGGCATCGAGAACGGTTGCGTTGTAGGAAGCGTAGTCGCCCACAAACCAGAGATACTCGACCGGCTCTCGTCGCGCGTCCTTGATGCGGGTCTCGATCCCCTGGCTCCAGCGGGCCCGGGCGCGTTCCGATTGGCCAAAAGAATTCCCGTAGCGGCCCAGGTTGCTGAGCGCTACCTGCAGCATCTCATCCATGCGCCCTTCGAGCACCAGATGCCGACGCATGTCGACCAGGGGTGCCACATGCTCAATGAAGAGTGGACACTCCTGATCGCAGGCCAGGCAAGTCGTGCAGCCCCAGAGCAGTTCCTCGCTCAGCACCCCGCCAACCAGCACAGGTTCCGAAGCCGAATCCGGCAGCTTGCCCTTGGCAGACAATCGTCGCGCGCTCCCGCGCTCCATCAGGTGGTCCCTCAGGCCCATCATCAGCACCTTGGGCGAGAGCGGCGATCCGCTGGCATAGGCTGGACAGTAATCCTGACACCTTCCGCATTCGGTGCAGGTGTAGAAGTCCAGCATATGGCGCCAGCGGAACTCTTCGACGGTCCGAACCCCATCCCCTGGCTGCAGTTGCCCTGGCGGATCCAGATTGCGCAGAAAGACCGCCGGGACCGAAGTCACGATGTGGAAGTGTTTTCCACCCGGCAGTTCTGTGAGGAAGATCAACACGACGCCCAGATGGATGAAGTACGCCGTCTCCCCGATGGCACGCTGTGCACCTTCGCCGGCAGCAGACAGGAGCAAGCCTACAATCCGCGAGGCCGGCCGCCAACTCTGCAGGAGATCCTCGCCGAGGTTGATCCTGGTGCCATTCATCATCAGCAAGCTGAGCATGATTGTGAAGATGAAGGCCAGCACCTTCACGCCCTCGCCCTTGTGGCTGCCAACATAGCGCACCGGATCTATGACCAGGCGAACGTAGAGCGCATAGATCACCGCGAGGGCAACCAGTACGGCCAGTAGGTCTTGCAGCAGCGCCAGCGGTCCGAAGGTGCCGAGAAGCGGGAGAATCAGGCCCGGGCGGTTCCAGGATGCCAACCCTTCCACGATCGCTTGCAGGATCGTCAGGGACAGGATGATGAAGCCCCAGAAGATGAAGAAGTGGGCGATTCCGGGCACAGGTAGCCGGAACAACCGCAGTTGTCCGGCGACGAAGATCAGCACCCCCTTGGCCCGCTCGGCGATGTGCCGGAATGGTCCGCTTGGCTGGCCGCGCCGCAGGTTGTCCCACAGTAGCAAGTAGACACGCCAGCCGAACACGCCCATGGCGGTCAGCAGGGCCAGCGCGACAAGCAGCGATTTGAGGGTGTAGTACGCCATCGCCTTATCCGGCCTTGGCCGCCCGCACCTTCTCGCTGAGGACGGGTAGCAGATCCAGCACATCCACCCCAACGCCGAATCGAGCGATACCGAAGATCGGGGCCGACGGGTCCGTGTTCACCCCAATGATCAGCTCACTCTCACTCATGCCTTCCATGTGTTCGGGGGCTCCGCTGATGCCCAGAGCCAGGTAGAGCTTGGGTTTCACCATCTTGCCGGACTTCCCCACCAGCCTGGAGGTGGGCAGCCATCCGTGGTCCACGACCGGGCGCGAGGCGCAGACGGTGCCTGCCAGGGCATCCGCCAACTCCTGGGCAAGCTCGATGTTGTCCTGCCGTTGAATTCCCCTGCCGACAGAGATCAGGATGGGCTCGCGAGTGATGTCCACGTCTCCAACCTCAGGCTCGACATACCCCTTGAGCCTGACGCGCAGCTTTTCCAAAGTCGGGGCTGAGACGGACTTCACCTCGGCCGGATGGGCTGCCCGACCCTGTTCGGGCCGGTAGGCTCCCGGAATCATCGTGACCAGCGCTGTCGGCCCTGGCAGCTCCCCTTCGACCAGGATCTTGCCCGCGTAGACCTTGCAGAGGTATTGGATCTGGGCGCCTTCCTGCCACAGGGCAAGGCAGCCGCTGACCAGCGGCAGTCCCAACCGAGCGGAGATCCCGCCGGCGACATCGGCGCCGATGGTCGTGTCCCCGAAGAGCACTGCTCGGGGACGATGGGCCTCGATCAGCCCGACCAGCACAGGCCGATAGGCATCGGAGGTGAATTCGGCCAAGGCAGGGTGGTCGACGTACAATACCTGGTCCACATCCAGTTCATCCGCCAGGTGCTCGGCCCCATGCCCGAGGAGCGCAGCGGTTACTCGATCCTCACCGGATCGGGACGCAGCGCGCGCGGCCGCCGCCAGCGTGTAGGACAATTCCCGCAGCTGACCGCGCAAGTGTTCAACGACTAGGAAGATCTCGTTGCCCATCCTTCCCCTCCTAGAGCAGCCCCTGCTCGCGGAAGATGTCAACCAGTCCGCTGGCCACTGCCTCTATGTCGCCTTCGATCATGATCGCCCGCTGGCCGGTCTCGGGCTTGTACATGCGGGAGACGGCAGCTGCGCCGCTGGCATCTGGCTCGGCTGCGGTCCGCTGTTCGATCGTGGCTTCTTTCATGGCTTGCCGCACCTTGCTGATGGCGACGTAGCGCGGCGGCTGCTCAGCGGCCTGAATGCCGAGCACGGCAGGCAGATCAACCTCCACTTCGGCAGTCATTCCGCCAGGGTACTCCTTCCTGACCGTGCAGCAGCCGTCCGCCAACGTCACCCCGGAGACGTAGCCCACGTAGGGCATCCCGAGACCCTCGGCCAGCATCGGACCGATTGGGCCATCCAGGCTGTCGTGTGCCTGGACCCCGATGAGTACCAGGTCCGGCGCCATCTCACGGATTGCAGCGCCGAAAAGCCGGGCCAGCGCATGGCTGTTCGCAGGCCGCGGCAAGTCTGCGCCGATCCTCACTAGCCTATCGGCCCCCTTGGCGGCCGCGCTGTAGAGCACCTCCTCCGCACCCTCGGGGCCGGCGGCCAGCACGGTGACGGTCGCGCCTGAGCGCTCCTTGAGCAGCAGCGCCTGCTCAAGGGCATGCTCATCGAATTCATTAAGAACCAGACGCCCAAAGGTTGTGTCGAGCTCGACGCCGCTTGGTGCGATTTCCAGCTCCTCGACCAGGTCGGGTACGAGCTTCACGGGTACGACGACGTTCATGGTTCACCCCTCTGCAAACCCATGCAGTCAGCCAGCAGCTCGGCGATGTCCTTGACGAGCAGCTTGTCCGCCCCCGGGACCATCTTCACCGCGTCCTCGAACCGCGGCGCCTCATATGGACAAGCCACCGCCAGGATGCGGTCGCGTTCCTGCTCCCGCGCCACCTGCGCTGCCTTGGTGCGCCGCTTCTTTGCAGGAACCGGCGGCCTCAGAGAGGCACCGTCGGCTCCCGAGGCCCGCATGGCCTCCCCAATCCGCCATTCTGAGAGGCGGACCCTAGCCTTCTCCCATTGAAAGCCGTCGAGCCACATGCCGCCTCCCCCGCCCCCGCAGCACAGACTGTTTTCGCGATGGTGGGACATCTCCACCAGCTCAACGCCGGGGATGGCTCTCAGCAGCTGCCGGGGCTCTTCGAAGACGCCGTTGACCCGTCCCAGATAGCAGGGATCGTGGAATGCCACGGTCGCGCTCAGTTCCTGCTTCATCTGGGGCTTGAGGTCCGGCAGCCGCTCGGCCAGAAACTGGGTGTAGTGGCGAACCGGGTAGGAGACGCCCAGCTTCGGATATTCATTGCTCAGCGCGTTGTAGGCATGTGGATCGGTGGTCACGATTTCACTGAACCGGTACTTGGCGAAGGCCTGCCCGTTCTTGGTGGCCAGCATCTCGAAGAGTCCCCGCTCGCCGGCCATGCGCTGGGAATCACCGTCGCTCTGCTCTTCCGGCCCCAGGATGCCAAAATCGACGCCCAGCGCCTGCAGGATCCGGGCGAAGGCGCGAGTGGAGTGCTGAACCCGCGGATGATAGGAGGCGTAGTCGCCCACGAACCACAGCACATCCACCGGCCGATTGGCCCTGGCCATGATCGGGATCTCCGGCTTGAAGTCCTTGGCCCAGTCCGCCCGCTTGCGAGGCGACTCGCCGAGCGGGTTCCCGTAGCGCTGCGAGCGCTCCAACGCCTCCTGTAGCTCCGGAGGGACGTTCCCGCTCAGCAGCATCTCCTCCTTCGTGCGCGTCATGAGCCCCACGGTTACCGGGATCTTCGCCGGGCACACTTCGGTGCAGGCGTAGCAGGAGACGCACATCCAGATGGAGTCGCTTTCCAGCACGGCGTCGAACACGCCGGCCCTCAGCGCAGCGATCATCTTGCGCGGGTGATACTCCATGGCGAGACCGTGCGGGCAGATTCCGCTGCAGGAACTGCACTGCAGACAGATGCGGATGCGCTCTCCGTCCAGCATGTCCAACAGGCTCTGGTAGAAGGATTGGCTGAATGAGGCAGTGCGCGTGTGAAGGGCGGTTGTCATCGTGACACCTCCGTACTCCCTCTCGATCTGGGTGATGCTTTGCGACAGGTCGGGCGGTTCCAGCACCTCACAGTCCGGCCCCCATCCTCTGATCCAAGGAACCAGCTCAAAGGGGTCCGACACCTGGGCAGACCACTCGACGCCCCCGTCGGCCAGGTCGCGGACCTCCTGCGTGGGGAGCCAGACCGTCTTGCGGACGCGCTCTGCCAGGACCGGGTCGTGAAACCGAAGCCGGACCTCAATCATCCCCTCACCATAGAGGATGCCCCAGAGGTGCTTGAGCATCTGGTCCACCACGATGTCTTCGGGGCGTTCGAAGCGCCTGGTCGTCAGCGAGGCGCTCAGGATGCGTTCGACTTCAAACATCCTCAGGCCGGTGCCTTGGCGGCAGCGGCCTACCAGGTAGACGCCTTCGGTCAGCAGCGCCGGTTCAAAGAAGTACGGCTCGATCTCGTGCTCCTCGACCACCGTCCTGCCGTATCCCTGATAGCGGATGCGGACCGTGATCCACTCCATCCAGCCCTGCAGCAGCACCTCCCACACTTTGGCCCGCTCCACGTCTGTGGGCTGCTCACGTTGGGCGATTTGGATTGACTCCGCCAGCTGCACCGAGGAAGGGTGCCGGATCGCCAGGCTGAGCTTCTCCATCGCACGTGCCATCATCGGTGGGAGCTTCGACCCGCGTCGCAGCATGCGCCTCAGCGCCAGATACAGCATGAGTGACTCGCCTTTGTTCAGGCGCACGTTGCTGAGGTAATCCCGGCGATCGATCAGGTAACGATCGCCGACTTGCTGCACCGGAACCTGGCTGCTCAGCTCGGCGATATCTCGCCAGACCGTCGTGCGATGCACATCCAGCATGCTCGCCAGCTCTTGGCTGGTGCGGCCGTCGCAGCTGGTCAGAAGCAGCTCTTCCAGTCGCTGCAGACGCAGGGCGCGGCTCATTCCGGCGCTCATCTCAAACTCACTCTTCGACGGCCCTGACTCCTGCTTCGAGCCTACACGAACCTGGTTGCAGCCTCCGCAACCGGGGTGAGATGTCATGGCAAGACGCTAATACGGCTAGGCGAAGTGCCGAGACCATGTTTCTTTCCGACCCCGACACGGTAAGCAGAGTCTGCTGCTATTCGGTTCAGAGTGAGGAGAGGCTCTTGCTGTGGTGGGGGATCAGCGATCGAATGATCGACCGCCAGCTCCCAGGCTGCGGCGCCCCGCCCCATGCGCCGAACACCCCATGCGGTTCTGTATCGTTCCACCTAGAGTGTATGTCATCCGGCAGCATGTCTGCTAGTGACCGACGTCACGAATCGACGACAGTCTAGCGACTATTCGCTATGGTTGGGGCGATGCCGGTTGCTTCTCGGCCTTGAAAGTGGTATTGTGAAGTAGGTCACATACCCCATACGCGTGGGCAAAATGCCCATCCACCGGTGGGGAGGTTCGCCCAAAGGAGCTGACATGATCTCTCCCGAACGCCTGCGTCGCTTTCCCCACTCCGCCGGTGCCGCCTATGAGTTGCTGCAGGACCTTGCCGTCCATGCTGAGAGCTGCGACTTCAAGGCCGGCGACATCATCTTCGCGGAGGGCAACCCGGCCACGCATCTGATGTTCCTGGAGGAAGGCGAGGTCGACATCGTGTTTCGATTGGGCGACGACCGGGAGGTCGTGGTGGACACGCTCGTGGCGGGTGACACGCTCTCCTGGTCGGCGTTGATCGAGCCACATACGCTCAGCGCTACTGCCCTGGCCAGCAAGGACGGCAGGCTGATTCGCGTGGAAGCAGAAACATTAAGGCGCGCGTGCGACGAACAGCCAGCCGTGGGAGCCCGCGTGATGGCAGAGGTTGCCAAGGTTCTTCGCAGCCGCCTGATCGCCATGCGAGTCCAGCTGGCGGCCGCTCGCTAGACCCATCGGGCAGTGCCCCGGCCGTACGCCAGCCGTGCCGGGCCAGCACGGCTCCGGCGCTCCTGCCCTCGCACCTCACCCGGAGCTCGCGCCCCCCAGTGTTGCCATGAAACGGCCCTGACCTTGGATGGTATAATGCGCCGCCTCACTACGCGGTGCTTCCGCTCCCGTAGCTCAATGGATAGAGTGACGGCCTTCGAAGCCGCAGGTTGCGCGTTCGAGTCGCGCCGGGAGCGCTGCCCTCACTGGGACGTCAGCAGGTCCGGGGTCCAGGCCACGTTGGGCGGCCATTTCCCCTCATTGACCTCCATGAAGTTGATCACATAGACCGCCAGCGCCTGGCCGGTGGCGCAGTCCCCGTGGCTGAGCCCCGCCTCGCCGAAGTCCTTCTCGCCGCAATCCAGCAGGCCCGTAAGCCCCGGAAACCCAGAAGTCGCCTGCACGGCCTCCCGCAGCGCCTGGCGCCCAATGTACAGGATCCCGTCTGGGCTCTGACCGGCGGCCCGCTGGATGGCATTCAGCAGGATGTTGGTGGCATCGTAGGCGAAGGCGTGGAACCCACCCGGAGGGCGCCCTCCGAACTTGGCTTCCCAGCGGGCCAGGAAGTCATCATAGGTCGGGCCGGCGACATACGGGCCTGAGAGAAACATGCCCACCGCGTCGGTCCCCGCGCTCTCCGGGAAGGCGTCGAGAAAGAGAGCATCGGCCCCCATCAGAAAAGTGCCGATCAGACCGAAGTTGTCCTTGGCCTGCTGAACAAGCAACGAACCCTGCGGCTCGAGTAGTGGGAAATACAGAAGCTCAGGAAGGGTGGCCGCAGTCTTGTCGAGCACGGCGCTCAGGTCGGTGTCGTCCGGGTCGATCCTCCCCTCAAAGGTGATTGTCCCCCCCAGTTCCTGGAAGCCCCGGGCGAATTCGGCCGCAAGCTCACTACCATAGATGCTGCCATCCTGAATAGTGGCCGCCCTGCGCAACCCCAGGATATTCCAGGCGTACTCCGCAACCATCTTGGCCTGCAGCAGGTCGTTGTGGGCGGTGCGGAAGTATCCTGGCCGCCAGCTCCCCCCCTCCATGGTCAACGGGCTGGCGGTATTCGAGGGGGAGATCACCGTCAGGCCGACCTTGCTGAGGGTTGGCATGGCCGCCGCCATGGCTCCGGAACAGGTCGTGCCGATCACCCCCAGGATCGTGGGATCGGAGGCCAGTCGATCGGCCGGCGCCCCACCGCCCGCCGCATTGCAGCTGGAATCCTCGCCGGTGAGCAAGATCGGGCGGCCCAGCAGCGAACCGCCGCGGTCATCGATGGCGATTTGGATCCCGCCCAGGGAATCTTGGCCCAGTTCGGCCGCCGGCCCCGAGACGGACAGCAAGTAGGCAATGTGAACAGGCTCCCCGGGAGCGATCTGCACGCACCCCAAGGGATCGGAGCATCCGCCGACCGGCGCGAGGATCGGCTGCGCCGGCGGCGGGATTGTGGGCTCGACCACAGCGGCGGGCAGCGT
>Ga0299912_10003112_pt1 | contig 13619 bp, 2 predicted proteins | sample RVTome_2_FD_207667 | JGI IMG/M metagenome (GOLD analysis project Ga0299912, IMG submission 207667) | Soil microbial communities from uranium-contaminated site in the Upper Colorado River Basin, Wyoming, United States - RVT95D214 (version 2) ...
CAGTCCGTTAAGGTTACTGAGCCAGGCAGTCTATCGGCTGTTCTTTACAAAGTCAACTACGACTTTGACGTGGCCGGGAGGCTGAAAACTATCACCGAACCTCAGCTTAATTATGGTTATCAGACAATCGCTGCATACGAATATGATGATAATGGTAATCGCTCGCGGCTTACCTATTGCCTGCAGGGTGATGAATGCGAAAATGCGGTCTATACCGATTATGGTTATAACCACGATAACCTGCTGACCGGCTTTAATACTTTTGCATCCGGTAGTGTTACCGCTCCGGCCTTTAAGCTGAATGTAACCGTGGACGGGCTCGGCAGACTTAACAATGCAACCGAGACGCTCACAAAAGCCAATGGGGTCCAGGTTATATATACGCTGGCCTACGGTTACGATATGCTTTCGCAGTTGACCAGTGCTACGATGAGCAATGTTGGAGGCAGTTGGTTAGCAAATTATGTTTATCAGAAAAATGGCGATATGAGCTCGAGAACCATAGACGGTACCAATACGAGCTTCACATACACTGGCAATCAGATGGATACCGCCTCAGGCGGTGAGAGCTTTAACCTCGATTACGACAATAATGGAAACCTCACAGCCGGTCACGCCGTATCATCCAGCTTCGTCTACAACTGGGACAATGGACTTCGTTCCGCTACTGTCGGGGCAAAACAGCTATCACTCAAGTATGACCCACAAGGCAATCGCATCTACAAATCCTCCAGCGAAACAGGTAACCGCAAGTATATCGTTGATATTGTCGGTGATTTGCCGGTGATATTGTTAGAGCTGGATGCGAGTGATTTTTCGGTTAAAAAGGCCTATATTTACGGCAATAGTCAGATAATTACCCAATATGATGGCAACTGGCGCAGCGGCGCTAATAAATACTTCTACCTTCACGACAGACTTGGCTCGGTGCGCCTTGTTATCGACACAACGGCATCTGTCAAGAAGCTCTATACCTACAATCCTTTCGGAGAGACGGTTGAACAAGACGGCACTTTTGCCAACGCCTTTAGGTTTGCCGGCCAATGGTTCGATGATGAGATAGGCCAGTATTATCTAAGGGCCAGGATGTATGATCCACACTTAGGTCGCTTCGTCGGCCGTGATCCGATTTTAGGCGATTTTACTGAGCCTCTGACATTACATTCTTATCTGTATTGTATAAATAATCCAACAAATAAGACCGATCCAGAAGGACTCTTTGCTTATAATTTAGAAGCTATTAACAAAATGGCAGGTGCCTTAGTTTCGGCAGTAACGGTTTATAATGAAGCTTTGTTGGCTGCCATATATGCCACCGCTAATGACAACGAAAAATTTTGGGAATTGTCTTCTGCTATGTTTAAGTTTATGCCTATCGCTGCAGCTCTGGGAAGCAAGGGACTTATTGGTGACCCCATGAGTATGGTGTTAAAGAAGATTTTAGGGAAATCATTAGGAGGATTATCCCGCTATAAAATGGGTAATCGCGGCTTTTTTATGCCTTTTGAGGCTAAAATGTTATTTTTGGTTTGGGCGAACGCTTGGAGTTATGGTTTGGGGATTTCTGATGAAGAGATGAAAGATTTTGATATATGGTCTAATGGGCCTCCCCCTCCATATATTATATGTCATTAATGAAATGATATGTGAGTGTCCTTTTGTTCAATTACAACGAGTGAATAAGGGTCAGTTTTATAAGGATTCTTGAAGCCATCTGGACACAATAGATTCTTTCGAAGAATGTAGTAAACATAGTAGTTTGTGTTCTTTAAAATCTCAGTTAATTTTAGGAGGCTACAGAGCAATATATAGAGGTTTGTGTGTGCAACCCACATTCGAGTTGGAAGCACTTATAAATTATGGAGAATATCATGAAAAAGATTTCGCTCAAAATAATAGCGTTTGTGGCGATCTTGTTGGTTGGAGTCGTTATAACAACGATGCTTTGGCCGGAAAAACCACAGCGGGCTGTCGAAGAATCACGCGTTGCAGAGCAGCCAAAACGTGTGCCAACTGCTGCGCCGCAATCGACTGCTCCAAAGCGGTCAATAGATATACCAAGAGCCGGCATTGCCGAGCCAAAGAAGAAAGCTGGGCCACTGGTTACTGCGGCAGCTCCTATCCAGCAGCAGGGTCTGCCTATGGCAAGCAGAGCAAAGATTCCCTTGCTGCGAGAGGGGCAGGAACCACCAATAGTTGAGCAAGGGCGACCCACAGAATTGCCCGAGCCGTATTTGCGCCAGCCGTATACTCCCATGTTGGAGCAACGAGAACCACAACCGGTATCACAGGAACATCAACGGCATATTGAACGGTATCAAGTGTTACAAGAAAACCAGCGGCTGCAATATTCGAAAGAGCAACAGGAGCAGAAGAAAAATGAGCTGCTTTCCAGGCTTCCTGCACGCTACCGAGAGCTCCTTGAGAAAATCGACGAGATGAAAAAAGCTGAGCTGGAAAAACGCCGACAGTCACCGCCCAAAATCTTACAACTTGATTACTTGAAGAAGCAGATTATACAAGAGCCCGATCAGGGAACTGTTGCAGAACAACCTCCCTCGATAGCGGAAGAGAAAAAGAAATAGGGAAAGTAGGAGATAGAGAAAGCGGATAAGCATCAGTGTCAAATAAAGTTCTGCTGAAGTGATTGTAACATTAGCTATAGCAACTGGTTCTGAAAAAGAAATTAGGGAAAAAAGTTCCGTCTTCGCAAAGGGAAATTTTCAGAACTCTCATCAATTCTGAATCTTTGGGTGTGATTTGATTTCTTTGCCCAGTTTATTTGATTGTGAAATTATTTTGTCCAAACCTATTTTCAAAGAATTCCTGAAAAATTTTTTATAGCTTTCTTTTTTGGCTAAAAAACAAGGAGTCTTGTTGAATAATTACGTAGTTTTACGGATAGACAAAGGGACGTAGATTGATACAATTTCACGTGCAAGGATGCAAAAAATGTCCCGGAAAATATACCTTCTAAAAGCCATAACTGAAAAACGGCATAAATACAATCCCTATTTTCTATTAATGAAAGGTCAGTTCAATGCTTAACAAAATCCATTCCTTAGTATTAATTTTCGTTATTCTGCTGCTTTCAATGTCAACAGGCGATGCCTTCGCAGGTGCATCGGCCAAGGCTGTCACTGCGGTAGCTCCGGTCAAGAACCCGGTTGGATGGTGGAAGTTTGATGGCAGTGCCGAAGACAGTGTCGGCAACAACTATGGTGTTGAAAGCGGTAACCCAGCTTATGGAGCGGGCATATCTGGCCAGGCAATCAACTTCGACGGAAAAGATGATTATGTAGTTGTGGCAGATAATGGCGGCAGTGCGCCTATAGAGCTTAGCACAGGCTCCTTCTCTATCGTCTTCTGGGTCAAGAGTAACTTTGTTGGTATTTCAAATTCAGATATCAAAGAGTTCATCATCTGTAATGGGACAGATGGAACTGAGTTTGATTCTGGAGGTCGTGGCCCAGGCGGTCGAGCAAGCGGCAGGAGATATATAATCGTATTTAAGGATGATGACTTGCGGTTTATCGTTGATGACGATGCTACACAGACTCTCCTGGAAGGTGCTTCGGATGATTTTGCCACCGACGACTGGGTTCATGTGGTAGCGATACGCGATACTGAAGCGAAGAAGCTTTTACTTTATCGCAATGGTTTGCTGGAAATCAGCAAAAACGACAGAACCACGGGAAGTATTGCTTCACCGGGTGAGCCGCTATTTATCGGTGCGAAACAGAGAGAGGAGGCCTATGCAGATGGTCCAGCCGGTGCTCCTGTATATCACTTTTTTAAGGGTATGCTTGATGACCTTCAGATATATGATTATGCCCTTTCCCAGGCTGAGATAGTGAACGTTATGGGTTTAAGCAGTATAAATGTATCGCCGCCTTCGGCGGAGGTTCTTTTTAAAAAGGCAAGAAGATATGATAAGGCAAGAAGATTTGAGGAGGCAAAGAGTACCTATCAACAAATAATTCATTACTATCCTGATAGTCCTGAGTCAGACAGAGCATATCTGGATATTTCAAAGATAGATGTCTTGTCTATGTTCGATTCGAAACAGAAGTCTGCAACGCAGGAGGTTATTGATAGATTAATCGTTGATTTTTCGAAGCATCCATATTTACCGGAGGCACTTTATAGTATTGCGGAAAGATATCAAAATGCAAGGAAATACGAGCAGGCAGAAGCTCTATATAAAAAAATCATAACAGATTATTCGGATATTGACTCTGCTCTAAAGTCGCTAAAGAAGCTTGCAATTTTGTATATCGATGCGGAAAATGAAACCAAGGCTCAGCAAACCCTTGGTGAGATGAATGAGAGGTTTTCCGGACGGCCAGATTTCGCGGATGCACTTTATGAGGTTGCGGAAAGGTACGAATGGAAATGGGGAAAATACGAAGCGGCACAGACTATCTATCAGCAAATACAGAAATTTCAGGGCAATTCACCTCCTATGTTGTCATTAGCCCTTTCAAGGATGGATGTTATCTCCCTTATTGAGTCGGGTGATTATAACCAGGCCCTACAAGTTTTTAATACTCTCGTTGCAAAGTTCTCCAAACATCAGGATTTGGCGAGGACGCTCGAAAGCATCGCAGCAAGATACGACAAGGCGGAAAAATATGACCAAGCAAGGATTATCTGTGGGAAGATCTTGGCAGATTATCCAGGTACTGATTATGCCCTTCATGCACAAAAGAAGCTTGCTATCACAGATTTTAAAGAAGGCAATGATATCGTTGCTCTAGAGGCGCTTGATAAACTAATTACCGATTTTAGGTATCATACGGACTTGTCTGACGCCGTATTTGAGGTAGGAGAGGAATATTATAACGAAGCCCTTCAACATGAAAACAAAGAGCCCGCCGAGCAGACTAAGAAAAGCTTACAAAAAGCAATAGCTGTGTGGGAAAAAGTCATAACGCAGCTACCACACTCTGATCCCACTCCATGCGCCTACTATTTTTCGGCTATTTGCTATCAAGGATTGGGCGAATATGAAAAAGCAATTGAATACTTTAGAAAGGTAGTTACTGGCTGGCCTGATTATGGATATGCCTGGAATGCACAATTTATGTTGGGGAGCATATATGAAAATCTTGCAAAATCAGGAGTTATTTCAGAATCCGAAGCTGAGCCAGAGATAAGAGCTGCTTACCAGCAGCTTCTTGAAAAGTACCCGTCTTGCAAAGCAGCCAAATATGTCCAGCGATGGCTAAGTCTTCATAATTATTCTAAGTAAAAGGGAAGACAAATGAAGGCAAAAAAGTTTTTAGCAGAGGTTTTGATTTTAAGCGGCTTGCTTATTACCGTCAATAGGAGCCATGCGTGCAGTGTTAATCAAATTCCATATGCAGCCTTGATGGTGCGCGAATATGTAATTGTTGGCAGGAATGTAATCTTTGATGGGAGCCTGTCTTATGACCCAGATGGGAGTCTTGGCATTGGCATCAACGGTATTGTGAAGTTCGAATGGGATTTTGGCGATGGCCATTATTACGCCGAAACTGCTGGTGTTGCTCCCGATGGTGTATTTGATGGCATAGCAACACATAAGTACAACAAACCTGGCATATATCAGGTGATGTTGAAGGTTACTGACTTTGAAGGCGCTACTGGTTGTTTAGGCAGCCCTCATGCAGTGAATGCGGGTTTGGATTCAGATAATGATGACATGCCTGATAATTGGGAAAATGTGTATGGTCTTTCTGTTGGTACTGATGATGCCGAAGGTGATGCAGAAACTGTTGTTGATGGTTATTACAACTTGAGAGAGTATTTGTATGGCAGTGACCCAACCTATCATAATGTTGGCTTAGACAATATAACAATTTGTGTTCCTGATGAAGCTATGTTTATTCAACGAGCAATAAATGTCTCTGTTGATGGAGATACTATCGTTGTCTCTGAGGGAACCTACACAGGTAACGGGAATCGAGATATTTTACTTGCAGGCTCTACGAACACTCTTACCATTAGGAGCACGGACCCTGAGAATCCCACCGTGGTCGCAGCGACAATTATCGACTGTCAAGGCACTTCGGGTGAAAAGCATCGTGCATTTTACTTCTCCGGTGGAAACTCCTCGACCATCACGGGCTTTACGATCACGAATGGTTATCATGGAAGCGACGCCGTTTGGGGTGGTGGTGGAATATACTGCGACAATTCATCACCTACAATAACTAACTGTGCCTTTACAAATAACATTTCTAGCAAATGGGGCGGTGGCATAATTATAGTAGGTGGATCTTCTCCTCTGATAAAGAACTGTATCTTTTCAAAAAACCAAGCTGATAAAACTGGTGGAGGAATACACATTTATCTATCCTCTGCAACGGTGGTCAACTGTGTGTTTAACCAGAATGAATCTAAGAGGGACGAATACAGCCACTACAGTGGTGGCGGCGGATTAGACATATATAGACCCTGTTCGACAGTGACGGTTACCAATTGCATCTTCAGTCAGAACCATACCACAGGATATGGAGGAGGAATGTGCTGCTATAACGTAAATCAACCCTCCATTTATAGCATCGTGACAAATTGTACATTTTATGGGAATATTACCTCTGGTCTCCCTAATGATGACCACTGGAAAGGTGGTGGATTATACTGCAACAATTATGCACGTGCCACGATAAAAAATTGTATATTCTGGCAAAATCAAGACAAGGATGGTATAGACGAATCTGCCCAGATTGACTATCAATATGTTCAACCACAAATTGACTATAGCTGCGTTGAGGGTTGGACAGGTAATCTCATAGGCAATGGAAATACCGGTGAGGAGCCACATTTCATAGATGTCGAGAATCCAGCGGGGCCAGATGATATCTTCGCGACATCGGATGATGGCTTATCCTTGTATAACGCCAGCCCATACGATTATTGCCTTGATAGGGGCGACAATACTGCTGTTCCTCCTGGAACAGATATTGTCGGAAATCCACGAACCGCTGACGGTGATCATGACACCACACCTACGGTTGATATGGGCGCCTACGAGACGGTTCCAGTCTGGTATGTTGACGATGACGTCAGCAGTGGTCAAGGTAAATCCTGGACAGACGCCTTTCAATACTTGCAGGATGCTTTGGCAAGGGCCAGCGCCGGTGAGGAGATATGGGTGGCAGAAGGTACTTACTATCCTGATAGGGGAACGCAAGTTACACTTGGCGACCGAGGAGCTAAGTTCCAGCTTAAAAATGGGGTTGCTACCTACGGCGGCTTTGCTGGCAAGGAGTATATTCGGTTTCAGCGAGACTGGACAGCATGCGCTACTATTCTAAGTGGTGATATAGGAACGCCAGTCCAGAGCGACAATAGTTACCACGTTGTTTGGGCTTATGATATAGATAATTGTATTCTTGATGGTTTTACTATCAAAGGTGGAAATGCCAATCACGGCTTCTCCGTAGATAAATGGGGCGGTGGAATATACTGTGAAAGTTCGACACCTACCATCAGCAACTGCATAATTACAGGCAATACCAGTATTTCCAAAGGTGCTGGGATCTTTTGCTATAATGCATCGGTTGAAATCAGCAATTGCATAATCAATGATAATATCTGCGGTGAGTTAGGTGGGGGAATGTATACTTGTAACTCACACTTTCCAGTCTCGCAAGTAGTAACTAACTGTTCTTTCCGTGGTAATCGGGCCGCATATGGTGGCGGAGTATATAACGTATTGTCCTCTGTGACTTTTACCAACTGCACATTCGAGGAAAATCAAGTTGTAAGTGGAAACGATTCTGAATACAAAGGTGGTGGGATGTATAATTATAACTCCTCTCCGACGCTGGCCAATTGTGTTTTCACAAATAATATCGCCGACACTGGCGCTGGAATGTACAATTATTATTCATATCCTTTTTTGACAGTGATTAACTGTATCTTTGCTGGAAACAAGGCCATACAGTACCGTGGTGGTTGTGGTGGGATGTTTAACAACGCCAGCTCACCTCTCGTGGTTAATTGCACGTTCAACGGTAATGTGATCGGGTATGATTGGTATGTGTCTGGTTGTGTTGGTTCAATGTTCAATGTCAATAACTCGTCACCTACAGTAGTCAACTGCATATTTTGGGGGGTTCCTGATGAAGAGACTTGTGAGATATTTAGCAATCTTCCTGAGTCAAATGCAATTTTCAGCAATTGTGATATACGAGGTTGCGTTGGCAGTGGTGATGGATGGAACGACTATGTCGGCATCGATGGCGGCGGCAATCTCGATATTGACCCTCACTTTATTGATGCAGATGATCCTGCCGGTCCAGACGGTCTATTTGGCACTGATGATGATGGCCTGCGACTAAGTGTGTTCGATCCCCGTCATGGTAATTTACACATGCTTTTTGGAGGTTCCTGCCTTGATTCCGCTGACAATAGTGCAGCACCCTTAACAGACATAGTTGGGCGAAGCCGTGTGGACATCCCGTATCTGCCGAATAGCAGCAGTACCAGTTTTACTGATATGGGTGCATACGAGTCGCCGTGTGTATGGTATGTGAAAAGTAATGGTGGCAGAGGAAAAGGATGGTCGTGGAATTTTGCGCTTGAGGATTTACAAGACGCAATTGAAACGGCCAGACCAGGTGACGAGATATGGGTGGCAGCAGGCACTTATAAGCCGTCAAAACAAACCCACTTTGGTCAGTTAAGGTCGGCTACATTCCTTCTGGATAAACCAATTGCGATTTATGGCGGTTTCAGCGGCACCGAGTATGCTCGGCACAAGCGTAACTGGGTCACTAATGAGACTATTTTAAGCGGTGATATTGGTGAAGTAGGCACATTCAATCTCGGAGGAATCGACCCAGATAACTGTTATCATGTTATGATGATTAAGTGTGATGATGTTATAGTTGATGGTGTTACTATTGCTGACGGATATGAAGATTATTCGACGGAGCCAGATTTCGACGATGTTGAGAACCGTGACAGAGGTAATGGTGGAGGGATATTCACCGATAGCTCATCGTTTACTCTGAAAAATTGTGTCATTCGCGACAATTATGCTTATTACTACGGCGGCGGTATGTGCGTTTACAAGGGAGCACCCAATGTTACAGACTGCACTTTCATGCGCAATGAAGCATACGGGAATCCGGAGAATAGAGGATGGGGAGCAGGGATGTGTAGTGTTGAAGCCTTCCCAGTAGTAACGGATTGCATCTTCAGTAGTAATACTGAAAAAGAAAATGGAGAATGTTATGGTGGAGGATTGTGCAACTATAACTCAAGCGCAGTGATAGCAAACTGCATCTTCAACAGGAATTCTGCTCTTGGTGGCGGAATTTGCAATCGCAACTCAGAAGCAGTGATAACGAACTGCGGCTTTAGAGAGAATGCAAATTTAAGTGGAGACGGAGGTGGCATATATAATTTATTTGAACCTCTGGAAGATGGATACGAGGGCTATCCCCCTTCCTTTGTTTTGGCGAACTGTTTTTTCAGTGGAAACGTAGCTAAATATAATGGTGGAGCTATCTATATTGGTAGCGAGGGGGCTACGCATAATGATGCTGCTGAGCTTACACTGAACAACTGTACCTTTGTTTGGAACAGAACTCGTAATGGATATAACGGAGGTGCTGTTTACTTTGATTGTGATATACTACTTATAACGAATTGCATCTTTTGGCAGAATGGCCCTGGTTATCAGATATTTGCTGATAATGGAACTGTGGAAGTAGGAAACTGCTTTGTAAACATAGAAGCGGATATAAATCCACAAGCTACAAGAGTAAATAATGGCGGAAATATAAGTGGCGATGACCCGGATTTCGTCAATACACCTGAATTTTATGACGAGACCATTGGGGGTGGCTGGAATGATGCCATTGTAGTAAAAGATGCCGGTAAATACAGCATCGGGGATACTATACAATATGGTGACGACACGCCTGGAAAATCCAGGATAGTGATAAAAATATTTTACGATGAAGGTTTCGTTGCATTTGCACCCCCACTCGATGATCCATCTACAGAATCCGTGCCAATTACAAACTGGGGGAAGTATGCAGTCACAGAAGCTGTGCTAGCTCAATCTCCTTCGTTAGAATGGTACGTCGATTATTGCAAGATTAAGAACTTGATTGGACGCCTGAAACCTGACACCAGCCCTTGTATTGACACCGGATTGGATGAGGGTGTGACATTAGATGTTACCGACCTCGATGATGATGGGCGTACTTTCTACGAAAGGACTCCGTATGATATTATGGGTGTTCCTCGTTTTCAGAAATTAACCGAATATAGTGATTCAGTTGATATGGGTGCCTTTGAGTCCGGCGGCCTCATCGCTGCGGATATATCCATTACCAGCCTTGATGAAGATACAGATTATCCTATCGAGCTTACAAATGAAGGCGTGCAAGACCTTAAGAGAGGACCTTTCACATATGAGATTATAACTAAACCAAAGCATGGTACTGTGACACCAAGTGATGGTGAAAATGATACAGGTCTCGTCTACGAGCCGTATCCGAACTACTATGATGGGCTTGGAGATGACACCGGTGACTTTTTCTATTATAAAACGTTTGATGGCATCAATTACAGTGAAATTGCCAAAGTTACCATTGGGAGTATTGATTCCGCTAATGATGATCCAGTAGCAGTTGAAGACTTGGCATTGATAAATCCTGAACAGGAAAGTATTCTAATTGACGTATTGGGCAACGACAGTGATGTGGATGGAGATGAGCTTTGCAACATACAGGTTAAGGGGCCTGGCCCTGAACATGGCACGGCAGTTCCTGAAAATGACAAGGTGAGATATACCCCTGAATATCCTGAATCTCCCCAAGAGGACAGCTTCTACTATAGTATGCAGGATCAACATGGCAATCCTTCTAACGATGCCCAAGTTACTGTACAAGTTAATAGTCGTCCTCTTGCTGTAGACGATCCCGAAGAACCTGCGGGGCCATTTGTAACTAAGCCAAACATTATAGCTGTTATTAACGTGCTGAATAATGACAGTGATCCTGACGGACATTCTTTTGCAATTAAGCAGTACACTCAGCCTTCTATTGGTAAAGTAGTTCCATACGATAAGAATCCTGGTGTTTTGTTATATATTCCTGATTCGAAAGAAAGTACACCATACGTGACTTCTTTTCCTTACAAGCTGGAAGATAAGCATGGTCTTGAAAGTGAAAGTGAAGCCATTGTCAGAATTAAAGTAGATGATAGTGCTGCTATAGATGATTTTGACAGGGATATGATTTGCGATGATGACGAGGAAAACCTGTTTTATACCGACCCGAATAAATCTGATTCTGACGACGATGGAGTTTATGACGGCGAGGAAATTATAAGCGGCTTTCACCCATTGAATCCCTCCTGGAGCGGTCATTATGCTGATCCCCTTCCCTATATTGCTTGCTTTCAGACAAATCAAGGTTACGTACCTCGGATATGGGACGACCAGCTCGGCGTCTGGGTTTATCAGCCACTAGATGGCCAACTCGGCTGGAAAGTAGGTGAGGGGGGCAATTGTGAGATTTTATATGAGACTATCTGCTATGCATTACCAGATGATGATCCCTCCAACCCTCCATTCGAACCTTCAGGGCCTCAATGGGGATGTATGTATGCTCATCTTCACGCAGGTATTTCGACTATAAGCAAGGAGTTCAAGGATAACGGCGAAGATGATGACTACAGTAATATTATCAGGATTAAATTATATCCTACCGATAATGCATGTGTCAAGGTGCTTACTGACGATACAGCCAGTGATGCCATCATAACAGGTGTAAAATTTGTTCCCTTTGAAGGTATTGCTCAGTGGCAAGAACATGGTGGCACAATACTACCAAATTATGACTATCCTGTTGGAACAAGGGTAAGATATGGTGATCTTAATCAAAGTCAGGTATATGAGTGTGTTATTCAAGGCGGTTCGGGAACTAATAAGCCTAGCACCCTTTATTCTTATAATTGGGTACTAATTGGAGCAGGAGAGATTTATTACTGGGATCCATCTATATCTATACCCGACTGGGTAAATTCCGGAAAAATATGGAAAAAATATGATCGCGTCTCATGGTGTGTGGAAGGGGCTGATGAGTTCAGGGAGCATCATTATGCGATGGTGTTAAAATTTGAATTTAATTTTGACAAAGCCTCCGGTGATAATGAATTTAAAATCTTCTGGGATGCAGAACCGGAGCCTGGGGATGCCGACGAAGATGATATGTACCTTCGGCATCCAGCTGATATAGTTTTTAATACAGGTACATTCTCCAATAGTATTAAAACTATCAGCAAAATAGAATTCACAAGCGGTGAAACAGAAGATTTTGATGTCCGCGGACTGTATATAAATTCTGTAGAAGAAATCGGGACTTGTGCCATTAAAAATCCCTCCACCGGTGACCAGGTTCAGGAGTCGAGAATTCCCGTTAAAGGATGGGCTTGTTCAGTAAATATGTCAGAGTATGAAATTAAATGGTTCCTACCTGATTATGATGACGAACCCGGATATGACTATAGTGAAGTTTGTTATAAAAGTGCCAAGCTCGTAAATGGAAATGATGAACAGTGGAAACAAAAGCCTCTTGGGGAAGATTATGTTCTTGGAGCAATGGTTACATACGAACCTGATAATACTTTGTATATTTGCAAACAGAAGGTTGGGTCAGGAAGTAATCCACCCCCAGATACTGGTGGGAGTAACCAATGGTGGGAGGAAACTAACTATAATGCCCTTGGCTACTGGAATACCGGGATGTTGCCAAAGGGTATTTACCATGTGGCTGTGGGATTATGCGATGACCTATGTAAATATGAGTCTTTAACACCTCTGTATGGGGCTGTTAGTGAGCATTGTGCTGCTGGTGTAAGCTATATTGCATCATCCGGTACCGTAAAGAACTCAACCTTTCGCTATGTCGAAGAGCCGGACATATCTGTCCCATGGCCCGGTGAGTTTCCATTTGAATTAAGGCGAATATATGACAGCGGCCGCCAGCACATAATATCTCCATTTTACCCTGGCTGGACCAACAATAATCAAATTATCCTTATCGAAAACGCAGATTATTATGAATCACCACTTGACGATCCAAGTGGCAAAACGGCTAAAGGAAACCAGGCTCATGAGGATGCAAGCGGTCTGGCCTTTGGGGCCATTTATGTGCAATATGAAGATGGAACCATGCATTTATTCAGGCATAAAACGGGCTCGATAGCCGCTAATGTAGCCACCTATGTTCCCTATCCGGACGATGGTTCCGGCGATTATATAATAAGAACAACGACTGGAAGTGTCCCTGAAATAGTAATGACTGATTGTGATTATCCTCAAGTTGAAGAAGCTGTTCCATATGATCCATGGCCTGTTGTTCTAAATGGTAATAACTTGGAAGTTACTTATGAGCTGTACCATCCAGATGGCACAAAGATAGTCTTTCATAGCATTGTACATCCAGAGGTAGTGAAGGTCCCGGATGACATTGTATATAGGTTGTATGATGAGGATGATCCTCCTAATTATGACGAACTGCCTTATTACCCTTACGGAGGAACTGTATATAAAAAAATTAGATTCTATTATGACTTGCCGTGGAGACAGCTTGAATGTGACCTTG
>Ga0299912_10003113_pt1 | contig 13618 bp, 11 predicted proteins | sample RVTome_2_FD_207667 | JGI IMG/M metagenome (GOLD analysis project Ga0299912, IMG submission 207667) | Soil microbial communities from uranium-contaminated site in the Upper Colorado River Basin, Wyoming, United States - RVT95D214 (version 2) ...
TCTGTTATCTTTACTATCGTGCTTTGTTCGCCTACAGTGAGACCCAGTAGGGACCGCGACTTTTCCTCGATGATTTCTCCGCCTTCTGTCGGTATGGGGTTTCCGTGGGGACAAGTTTTAGGATGTTTTAACGCCTCTTCTAGAGGTTTAATCATCTCGTCAGTTATGCTATGTTCCAGTTTGCATGCTGTGTCATGTACCTTGTCCCTTTCCATGTGCAGAATATCCACAAGCAGCCGTTCCGACAGCCGATGTTTTCTTATTACTTGCAGAGCTATTTTTCGGCCTTTATGCGTAAGCTTGACGCCTTTGTAGGGCTTATGCGCTACCAAGCCTTCTTTCTCTAACCACTCCACCGTGTTTGTGACTGTGCCGGGCGCCACTCCAAGCGACTTGACAATGTCGCTGGTTCTGGCGACACCGCTTTTTTCTTGAAGCTTGTAAATGCATTCGAGATACTCCTCGATTGCTGCCGTGACTTCTTCGTTTACGGTCATTTCTACGAGCACCCTAAACTAAAAGTACGATAACTCGTATATTTAAGATTTACCATACAAAACAAGCCAACCGCTCCAAAAACACGCCCATTTCCACGCCAAGAATAGACCCTTTGAGAGCGACCGCGACTTCCAGTAATGGCTAAATAGTTCCAAGCCTATTTCGGTTGATGTTCGAGCGTGAAACAAAAAATGGAAAGCTTCTCAGAACTCATCCTCAAGCTGGTAGACGCCAGCCGCAACCATGAATACTACCGCGAAGTAGAATGCATAAACCTCATCGCAAGTGAAGGACTAAAATCTCCAGCCGTCAACCAGATGCTCAGCCTTTCCAAAGACCTCGAAGGCAGATACGCTGAAGGAGAAAACGACCTTGAAGGCCACGTGAAAACACGGCACTACCAAGGCCAGAAGTACATGACGCTAATCGAGAACTACGCAACAGACCTTATGAAGAGCCTATTCAAATGCAACTGGGCAGACGTGCGCTTAGTTTCTGGCACTCACGCGAATTTAGCCACTTTCAAAGGGTTATCTCAGGCATCGAAGAACCGAAAAATGGTGGTCACGCCACTCAGTTGCGGCGCACATATTTCTCACGATTACGCTGGTTTAGCTGGCGCAGTTCTCGGCTTAGAGAACATAAATCACGTTTACAGCATAGACGAGTTGAACATAGACCCTGACAAGTCAGCCTACGTTATAAGAGCCGCCAAACCAGGCATAGTAACGTTCGGAGGAAGCCTATTCCTCTTCCCCCATCCGATTAAAGAGTTGAGGGCTGTTGCTGACGAAGTTGGCGCTTATGTGGCTTATGACGCGTCCCATGTTCTAGGGCTTATCGCGGGCGGCGTCTTCCAAGACCCGTTCAGTGAAGGAGCAGACTTCATAACTTCTTCAACCCACAAGACCTTTCCAGGACCACAAGGCGGCGTCATACTTGGAAACGCCAAGAACCCGCGGGTGGAAAAAGCGATAAAGGCTATTCAATTCGCCATCTTTCCGTTGAGCGCTTCAAACACTCACCTTGGAAGATTGCCAGCCGTTGGAATAGCTGCTTTAGAGATGAAACTCTTCGGCGCTGAACTCGCTAAGCAAACGGTGAAGAACGCTCAAACTGCAGGGCAATATCTATGCGAGAACGGTATTCACGTTTTATGCGAATCGAAAGGCTTCACAAGGTCTCATCAACTTGCGGTTGACGTCAGCGACTTCGGAGGCGGCAAAAAAGTCGCCCACGAACTCGAAGAAGCCAACATAATCTTAAACAAAAACCTCCTACCCTACGATGACCAAGATGACCGAGATAACCCATCGGGTCTAAGAATCGGCTTCCAAGACGTAACTAGACGCGGTTTCAGAGAAGGCGACATTAAACACTTGTGCGATTTGATGCTCAGCGTAATTAAAGGCAAACGTAAACCCGCTGAAGTTAAAGAAGACGTCATCGCTTTGAAGAAAGAGTTCAACCACGTAAAATATGGATTCCAGAGCGTAGAAGAAGCCATAAACTACGTCAAAAAATCATAAGGGGTCTGCGGAAAGTGAAGGTATTATTGAACGATGGTTTGGAAAAAGAAGGCATACGCTTATTTGAAGAACTCGGGATAAAAACAGACGCTAAAAAAAGAGACCCGAAAGCGCTAATCGCTGATATAAGCCAATTTGACGCGTTAATTGTGCGAAGCGCCACCAAAGTCACCCGTGAAGTCATCGAGGCAGGCGCGAAGGGCAACTTGAAAATCGTTGGAAGAGCAGGAGTCGGCTACGATAACATTGATGTGGCAGCTGCATCCGAAAATGGCATTATAGTGAAGTGCGCGCCTTATGGAAACACAAACGCGGTTGCGGAATTAACCCTCTGCCTAATGTTGGATGTTTCAAGAAATGTTCCCCAAGCACATCAATCATTAAAAAACGGCGTATGGAAAAAAGAGAAACTCAAAGGAACCGAACTTGCCTACAAAACCCTAGGCGTTTTAGGCTGTGGAAAGATTGGGCAGCGAGTGGCTGAGCTGGCGCGCCGCGGTTTTGACATGGAAGTCATAGGCTACGACATAAAGCCCTGCCTTGAATCAAGCATAAAATTCACCTCTAAAGAAGAGGCTATAGCCAAAGCTGATTACGTGAGCATTCACACTGGCGGAAAGGAGCTTATAGTGGGCGAGAAGGAACTGGCGTTGATGAAGCCCACTGCATATCTTATCAACACCTCAAGAGGCGCCAATGTTGATGAACAGGCGTTATACAAAGCGCTGAAAGAAAAGAAAATAGCTGGCGCCGCTCTCGACGTGTATGCTGAAGAGCCTAAAGTGGAAGACTGCGAGTTCAGAAACAAGCTGAGAGAGCTTGACAATGTCATTTTCAGCTCTCATTTGGGCGCATCAACCATAGAAGCCCAGATAGAAACTTCAACCGAAATCGCCCGAGTCATTTCAAGCTATCTCGTAGGAGGAGACTTTACAAGCGCAGTTAACGCGGGAGAAAGCCTTGAATTGGAAGAAAAGCCAGTTTACCCCTTGTTCATTCATCATCGCGATGTACCCGGCGTGTTTGCCAGAATAGACAAAGTTCTTGCTGACAACGACATAAACATACGCGCAAACTACTCGAGGCAAATTGGAAAAAGCGGCTACGCAGTTTCAGTATACGTGCTACACAAGAAAGTTGACCCTGAAATCATCAAAACCCTAAAAGAAATCAAAAATATTTATAATGTAAGAGTTTAGCCTAAAAGGGTAAGCAATGAGAATTGGGGTTTTGTTTTCAGGCGGCAAAGATTCCACACTTGCATTGCATAAAGCGGCAGAAAAGGAAGAAGTAGCTTGCCTAATCACTTTGGTTTCAAAGAATAAAGAGAGCTTCATGTTTCACACGCCAAACATAGACGTTACAACGCTGCAAGCTGAAGCCCTCGGGTTGCCTCTTGTTCAGAAGGTAACAGAAGGCAAACCTGAAGAAGAGGTTAAAGACTTGGAAGAGGCGATAGCGCAAGCCGTCAAAGCTTATAAAATAGAAGGCGTTGTTTCAGGAGCTGTAGAATCGGTTTACCAGTCCGAGCGAATCCAACGCGTCTGTAGCCGTTTGGGAGTTTGGTGTTTTAATCCGCTGTGGAAGCGAAACCAGAAAGCACTGCTAGAAGAAATCGTGGCTAAAGGTTTCAAAGTGATTATTTCTGGCGTTTTTGCCTATCCGCTGGATAGCATCTGGCTCGGCAAAGAGGTAAACACAGAACTTATCGGTAAGCTGTTGCGTCTCGAAAAGGAGTTTGGTTTAAGTCCTTCCGGCGAGGGAGGCGAAATAGAGACAACTGTTTTGGATGCGCCTTTGTTCAAGAAGAAAATTGAAATTTTAGACTATGAAGTTGACGCAAAGGGCAACTCTGGAGTTTTCAGAATCAAACAGGCACGGTTGACAGCGAAATGATTTTGGTTGCGGACCTGAATTTCAAGAAGGATTCTCTGGGGTTTTACGAGTTTGTCTCGCCCATAGTTGCCATTGTTGAAGAGTTAGGTGAATGCGTTGTAAGGCATTATCTTGAGGTGAAACAAGAGGACCTGAGCAACTGTAGCAAAATCATCCTTTCAGGCACCGCACTTAAAGACAACGTTACTCTGAATCAAACAGACAAGTTCGAGTGGATAAAAGACTGCGGCAAGCCGATTTTGGGAATTTGCGCTGGCATGCAAACTCTAGGCGTGGTTTTTGGTGCGCGGTTGGAAAAATGCTTGGAAATAGGAATGGTGCAAGTAACAACGTTAATGGCAAATCCATTATTCTCTTCATCATTCAAGGCTTACGCACTGCACAATTACTCGATCCAGCCTTCTCTTGAGTTTGATGTGTTGGCTGATTCTGCAAAGTGTGTTCAAGCAATAAAACACAAACACAAGGACATCTACGGTGTGCTTTTCCATCCAGAAGTTAGAAACAAAGAAATCATACAACGATTCATCCGTGCGCTCTAATTAACCGAATAATATAAAACGAACACAAGTTAAGAGTTAATTGTTAATCACTGCCTTAAAATGTAGGAGATTTGGATAGAAATGGTAAACGAGTTACCTGCAGAAAAACTAAGAAGAGAATGCGACGCCAGTTTTATGCGCTGCGAAACTACGCAGGAACTGGTGCCCCTCCGAGAAATCATCGGTCAAGAAAGAGCGGTCAGAGCGCTCAAGTTCGGACTGGGCATCAGAGAACGCGGCTTCAACATTTACGTCGCAGGTTTCCCTGGAACAGGCAGAACCACGGCTGTCAAAAACTTCGTGGAGGAAATAGCCCGCGTTGAACCAGTGCCTCCAGACTGGTGTTACATAAATAATTTTTCAAACCAGTACGAACCGAAAGCGATAAAGTTGCCTCTTGGAAAAGGGAAAGAATTCCAAGACGACATAAAGAGCCTTATCGAAAATATCCGAACAGCACTTCCTAAAGCCTTTGAAAGCGAAGACTACACTATAAAACGAGAAGCAACCATCCGAGTGCTGGAAAATCAGAGAAAAGCACTAATCGATCAACTCAACGCAAAAGCTCAACAGGAAGGCTTCATAATCCAAAGCACGCCCATCGGCTTGCTTCTTATCCCTGTGATAAAGGGTAAACCAGTCAGCGAAGAAGAATTACTGACCCTGCCTCAGAAAGCAAAGGATGCAATTCAAGAGAAAAGAGAGCGGTTAGAGTTGGATCTAAGAAACACTATGAGGCAATTTTTGGACATGGAGCAAAAAATCAGTGAGGAACTAAAGAAACTCAATAGAGACATCGCCCTCTATGCTATCGGTCATCTAGTGAACAGCCTCATGGAAAAATATAAAGACACGCCCGAAGTCACAGCCTACCTGCGGGATGTGCAAAACGACGTTTTGGATAACCTATCCCAATTCGTAAAGAGAGGCGAACCACAGCAGCAACTTCCATTTCCAGTTCCTTGGATGAAGGAGGAACCATTCAAGAAATACGAGGTTAACGTAGTTGTTGATAACTCAACTATTAAGGGCGCTCCTGTGGTGATTGAATCTAACCCTACCTACCAGAACCTCTTTGGCAGAACAGAGAAGGAAGCGCAATTCGGTGCTCTTGTCACCGACTTCACCATGATTCACGGAGGAGTCTTGCACAAAGCCAATGGTGGATACCTAATTGTCCCAGTTGAAGGATTACTTCGCAACCCGTTCTCCTATGATGGCTTAAAAAGAGCCCTGAGAAGCGGGAACATAGTCATCGAAGAACTGGAAGAACGCTATGGTTTCATTAGCACTAAAAGCTTGAAACCCCAGCCAATTCCATTAAACGTCAAGGTAATCCTCATCGGAGACCCTTACCTCTATCAACAATTGTTAAGCTTGGATATGGATTTCACAGAGCTCTTCAAGGTTAAAGCCGAGTTTGACACAACCATGGACAGGACAGAGGAGAACGTGCAGCAATACGCAGCTTTTGTCTGCACCCTCTGCCAAAAAGAAAACCTGAAACACCTCGACGGTTCAGGCTTAGCCAAACTGGTCGAATACAGTTCAAGACTCGCGGAGGACCAACAGAAACTCTCCACTCGATTCGCTGAAGTCGCCGACATCGTTCGCGAAGCCAACTTCTACACTGCGCAAGAAAACTCAAGCCCTGTGACTGGAAAACACGTGAAAAAAGCCATCGAAGAAAAAATTTACCGCTCAAAACTTATCCAAGAAAAGATTCAAGAAATGATCAAGAGAGGCATACTGCTCATAGACACAGACACAGAAAAAGTTGGACAAGTGAACGGGCTCTCCGTTATGGGTCTCGGCGACTTCGCTTTCGGTAACCCATCACGCGTAACTGCAAGCGTAGGCTTAGGCCGGGAAGGCGTCATCGACATTGAACGCGAAGCCAAAATGGGCGGTCCCATCCACACGAAAGGCGTCCTAATCTTGAGTGGCTACCTGAATGAGAAATACGCGCGAGATAAGCCGCTCAGTCTTTCAGCGCGTCTTGTTTTTGAACAAAATTACGGAGGCGTTGAAGGCGACAGTGCTTCTAGCACAGAATTGTACGCGATACTGTCAGCGCTCTCAGGCTTGCCAATAAAGCAGAACATAGCTGTAACGGGCTCAGTTAACCAGAAAGGCGAAGTGCAAGCTGTAGGCGGCGTGAACGAGAAAATCGAAGGCTTCTTTGAAGTTTGCAAGGCTAAAGGCTTTACAGGTAATCAAGGGGTGATGGTACCTGAAAGCAACGTGCAAAACCTGATGTTGAAGGAAGAAATAGTGGATGCTGTTAAAGCTGGGCGCTTTCACATGTACTCTGTCAGAACCATTGACGAAGGCATGGAAGTACTTACAGGTGTTAAGACTGGTGAAAGACGTGAGGATGGAACCTTCGAAAACGGAACTGTGAACCACAAAGTGGACAAACGCCTTAAGAATATGGCTGAAAAACTCAGAGAATTCCAAGCTTTCCCGTCAGAAGGAAAGATGAATACTGAAAGTTAACGGCAAAACAGGATATAGCCGTGTAATTTGGATAATTTTATTAGACTGACCGGTGAACATACACTATTGAAGGTGCAAGTTTTTGGCAAAGAAAAAAGGCGAAAAATACAAGTGTGAAGAATGCGGGCTTATCGTTTTGATTGAAGAGCCTTGCGGCTGTGAACCCTGCGATTTGATATGTTGCGGCGAACCAATGAACCCTGTTAAGGCTGCAAAAGCGAAGGACAAACCGAAAACCAAAAAATAAGCTCCAACTAACCAACCTATTTTTTTATTAACTCTCAATTACCTGTAAAATACTCAGCGTTCAATTTTGCGCAAAGTCAAATTTCTTTTTTGGTTTTCTCTATGCGCTTAATCGTTTTCTTTTCGCTGATGGTTCCTTTAAAGCTTCGAAGGTTTTTCTCGCAAATACCCGGCTTCCATTTGCATATGCCCTTGAGTATTTCCTCAAGGTAGTACTCAAATTCTTCGTTTGTTAAGCTGCTGGAGCAGTCAACTCGGTAAACAATTTCCCCTTTCTCTCTGCTCGCAGTTATCGCAACCAAGACATCATCAATTACCATACGCGCAACCCCAACTTCTATCAGCGCACTTTACATTTAAGATTTCCCAAGCAGCATATACACTTAATGAAATTTATGGGCGTCCTATCAGCGCTAAAAAATATGCGCTCTTTTTTCATTTGTTCTGTTTCTCGAATTTCCAATAACTATTAGTTATCAATCACAAGTGAATCCTGACCCGACAATATACTCGACTGGATTTCGTTTCGTCAAGCCCTGTACGCGTATTTGGTTGGGTTCTTAGCTTACCCGAATAAAATGTCGATGATGTGAGAGTCAAGTAATATCAGGATAACGTTCATTATAACGAGTGCCGCCGTAAGAATTACCAGATTTGTTTCAACTCTGTGGATTGCTCCCAGGTCTTGTAGTCTTAGCACGCTATCTAGGCTCCTATCAAATGAATCTACGAATTCAAGCTCTCGAGTAACGTCATCCATTGCGTCGTCTACAATTAGCTTTGCTTCTAAAGAAAGTTTCAGGTGCCGTATTGTGCCGAGATTCATGTCGGACAGTAGCTCTTTTTCAGCCCATAAAAGATTATAGAGAGTGGCGAGTCCCCTTTTCAGTTTGAAAATGGATTGCGTAATGATCTTCTTCCGTGGGTTTTCCAGCGCCGCCTCCTCGATTTTGTCGATAAGTCCTCGAATTGACACCATGGCTCCTGAATTTTCGTCTATTATTTTATGAAGCAATTTGCTCAATATGACACTTGGTTTTCTTTCCTGTGGCTCTAGAGCACTGAATGCTCGAAGAGCTGATTCAATGATTCTCGAGGAATATCTGGTGCGTAGTGTGATGAGAAAACGCTCTTTTAGGATTATGGAAAACGGATTCAGCTTCAGTTCGCCCGCAAATTCCACAACAGGAGTTGAAATCCATGTGTAATAGGAGCATTCTTCGTCAAGACATTTTGCATAACTCGGACGAACGTTTCCATTTTCAATTCCATCCAAAGTCGTTGCGTCGACCCCCAGCAACCTTGACGCAATCATTGTTTCTTCGTCATTTAAGTCACTACAGTCAACCCAAGCCCGTTTAAATTTGCCAGCGAGATCATCCATTTCCTTTTGGGAACTTACATCAGTTGCGAATAACTCCTTTTGTACCACGGTGTATACTCGTATCAATAGCAATGCCCTCTAAGGATGGCTCAAATCTAAAAGATACCACCATGTCTTATAAAAAGAATACTCCGGAGGTTCTCTCAGATCCTCTCAATGGGTTTACGCACACTGCTTGATCCGGTTTTGACTTCACATAAGTGTTAAGGTTAATATGATGGCGCTGGGAATCGGCTTCGGGCACATATGGACTTTAAAGCTCCTAGGCTCATTTTCAAAGAACGGTGCTTTTTAATTGAACGAATAAAAAGCTATTGGTTAAAGAGTTGAAATGTTGTCACTTAATTTATTTAAACAGAATTTTTGCTATTTTAGACCGCAAATCTTTTACTCGGCGCTTAAGTATATCGTCAAAAGTGTTATCCATAACAACTTTGCCATCAATCGTTCTGACCATGGCGCCGCCTATAACTTTAGTTTTTTCTTTAGATGACCTCAATGTCGTTTCAACCCCAGTTTTTTCGCTGATTTCTCTGGCTAACTTGCCAAGTTTCAGCGGCAAGGTTGAATCTTGCTCATTTAGTAGGACTTCTAGTTCTTTGCCGCCTAAAATAACACCTGCGTCTGTGATTAGCTTCTCAAGGATTGGAATGTATTCTTTTGATTGCGTGAGGATTTTAAGCCTATTTTTAGTTTCATTTAAAACGGCTGTAATCTGCTGTTCTTTTTTTGACAGAACAGCCCAGTTTGCCTTTATCTTTGCTTCTGCCATGATTCTTAGCTTAATAACCTCAGCTTCATTTTCTGCTTTTTTAAAGATCGATTGAGCTACTTCATTCGCTCTATTAATGCCTCGCTGCCTCTGTTTTTCCAGTGTATCCTCTACTGATTGTTGCGCTTCTTGAATAATATGTTCAGCTAATTTTCTGGCTTCCTGCAAAATCACTTCAGTTATCGCCCGCGCCGACTCCATCATTCATCCCTCACTGTAACACCATATTTAAAACAGCATCCGCTGCTTTTTCAAAATTCTTCTCTGCTTTCGTTTCGATTTTTTTCGCTTGCTTCTCTGCTTGAGAAAGGATTTTTTCGAGTTCATGCTCAGCTTCTCTTGCTGCTTCTCTTTTCACGTCAATAGCTTTTTGTTCGGCTTGGTTTATCGCCGCGTTATAGGCTTGTTCATATGCGCTTAACGTTTCTTGTGCGGCTTCTTGCTTGATCTTTTCAGCCTCCGCAGTTGCCTCGTCAATTATTCTTTTGGCTTCCATATGTTTCTCCTTTATTGCCTTGAAAGCTTCAAGCATGACTAGCACCGATTTGAGGTAATATATTAATGATTTAACTAAAGAGTTTTATTGTTGAATTTTTTTGCTTCATGGTTATGCAAATGAACAAATGTTTTTTGTATTTAATCAAAAAATTTAAGAGCGCCAAATTTGCTAATCATTTATTCATCCTGAAGGTGTGTCTCTGCGCAAGGTCTCTGGAAACTCGAACTTGTAGTTCGTCAAGAGGATAGCGAGGCGGTCTTGCTTTTCTTAGGTAAGATGGGGGTAGCCCAATCTATAGACGCCAACGGCGAAAAGGACTCATTTGAGGGCCTTTTGGAAGAATATATTGTTCCCTGCGAGATTACTGCTCAGCATTCAGATATTATTACGAGAGTGAACCGCAAACTTGCGGACTTAGAGCTAAAACCAGAGGAGCTAATCGATAAAGCACCCCTTCCGTCTAAGACAACACTGAAAGAAATACTTGCCGAGATGGAACAGAAACTATCTGAAATCGAGAATCGATCAAAACCTTTTATTGAAACCATTAATTTAGCTTCAACTCTTGCTCGAAAAATTGATCAGAAACTCCATGTATGGAAAATAAATTCAAAAAAACTCGTAATCAAAAATAATATCTCTTTTTCCGAGAAATCCCCGCAGGAAATGCTTTTAGAGGCTGAGCGGAAGCTTTCTGAGATCGAAAGTCGCTTAGAGGAAATAAACAAAACCTCTATTAAATGTTCAAGTGTACTGTCAAGAATTCAACACCTGACTAAAAACTTGAAAGTGAAAATGAAAGAGTTCTCTGTAGAACAAGTTCCTTTTCCACCCGGCGAAAAATTCCTAGCGTTTATTGAATTGAGGCTTTCAGAAATTGGAAAATCCTCAACGGTAAAAAAGCCTGGCGATTCTCTTGTTAAAGAACTACTAACTATAAAAGCCACTTTAACGCACGTCATGGAGCGGGTTCCAGAGGAAAAAGCTAACCTCATAAAACAAACATTGGAACTGAGAAGCCTTGCTGGCGGGGTAAGCCAGTCTATCAAAACAACCCCGGAACTCCGAGCCATCCACTCTGACCTCTCGTCGTTACGCGAGATGTCACTAGAAGTAGATGAATTAATTAAAGTCGAAAATAACATGGCTCGTTGCGCCACAACAGTGTTCTTGGAAGCATGGGTGCCAAAGCGTCATCTTGGAGAGGTTACTGAGGGAATAAAAAAGATCACCCAAGGGAAATGTATAATTGAGGAAGAACAGCCCAACATTGATGACCCAGTGCCCACTATGATTAAGCCAGTTCCTCGCCTTCTAGAAGCATTTGAAAAGCTAACGTTCTCACTTGGATATCCTCGCCCTGAAGAGGTTAACCCCGTTTTCATCATGGCTATAACTTTTCCATTGCTTTTTGGCATAATGTTTGCAGATGTCGGCCAAGGCGCTATTCTTTTGGTAGTGGGTGTAATATTGCTCTATTTTAGGGGAAAAGTTGACATGAAGAAAGTTGGCGATATAATGCGTTATTTTATGTTCGCTGGTGGTTTGTTCGTTTTCTGCGGCATATCCGCTATTATCTTCGGCGTCCTATTTGGCGAGTTTTTCGGTCCTTCAGGCGTTCTCCATCCAATAACGTTAATTACAATTGGGCCTTTCCAAATCGGCGGTTTTGATCCGATGCATGAACCTCTTAGTATGCTAAGGTTTGCCATTTTTGTTGGTGTTATGCTTTTAAGTTTAGGTTTGGTTTTGCGAGTGGTGAATAACATAAGAAAACAAAGTTTTAAGCTTGCTTTTATATCGAGTTGTTGGCTATGGCTTCTTTTAGGCGGATTTTTCATGTGGATTTATTGGGGTGGCATTTCTAACATTACAATATGGTTCGCTGATGGCAGCCTCATGTTTCTGGGACTCATGGCATTTCCTGCATTACTCATTTGCATAATTACGGCAACATCTGGAAGTATAATGGAAGGAATCGATTTTAGCATAGAAGTTCTTATAGAGTCTTTAGATCACACAATATCATTTACCCGACTTGCGGCATTATTTCTAACTCATACTGCGTTAAATTACATGTTTCTCATAATAGCGGGAGTTGAGAACGGGGTTTTTCCACTGCAAAGCATCCCAATAATAATGTTGGGAAGCATTTTAGCATTGAGTATTGAGGGACTAGTAATATTTGTGCACGCCCTTAGGCTTCACTGGGTAGAATTGCTTCCAGAATTTTATAGCGGTAAGGGAATTCCTTTTAAACCCTTTAAAGTTAAATAAAAGGTCTACGGAGTAGTTAGCCATGGACCCTACTGTGATTGCTTCGATCGGCGCAGCAATTTCAATCATAGCTACCGCCGTGAGCGCAGGTTACGCAATTATAAGTTGTGCACCTGCTTTAGCGTCAGTAACCTCTGAGAAGCCTGAATTAGGCAGCAAATTATTGATCACTATTATATTGGGAGAAGCGTTAGCCATCTATGGTTTGCTTATTGCTTTTATGATAATATCGAGGCTGCCTGCTATTACAACAAGTGATGCTGGTCTTAGAGCTCTGCTTGCGGGCGTGACGATGGGAGGTGCTGCAGCTGCTGCCAGCTTGGGGCTGTCTTATTGTGGTCCTGCGTTAATGACCGCCACAGTAGAGAAACCTGAAAGCTTCACCATTAACATCTTAGGATTAGTGTTGTCTGAGGCCTTGGCAATTTACGGTCTGTTGATAGCTTTCATGCTTAACGGCTAAAAGCTGTCTGTGACAAATGGTTGCCAAGAATGTGGCGAGGCATTCTAAAATTCACAATTCATCCGGAAACGTTAAAAGTTTTCTCACTTGACTATGCGGTATTTTTCTCTCGGAACCGTTAATAATACATCTCAAGTTTTTAACTTCAACCAATTTCAAGTTGAGAAAGGCTAAAACGAATCCGATGTTATAGTAACGCGTGTATTCTTTCAGCATGTACAGGCTCATTTTAAGCGAGGCATTATCAAGAATTGACTCTAATCGCGATAACGGTGCATCGCTTTCCTTTAAGATTTGAGTGAAAATATTTTGGTAAGCTTTACTCGTATTTCCAACTGCCCTTAGGAGGCATTCTATCGCGGATTTTACATTGGTTGCTTTCATTGTCTTTTCTAATGCCTCGTCATCGATAAGAGCTGTAGGCATTAAATAATCGTTTATTAGTTCTCGGCTGGCCATCAGCGCTTTGAACTTCAAAATGATTTTAACATTAATAGCGTCTACTTCAATTCCTAGAACATCCTTCGCGATTTTTTTGTCAACTCCCTTGAGCTTTTCAACTGACTCCAATATTCCTTTGTATGTGGCTCTGTCCAAGGCAACTTCTAACTGCCACAAGTCTTCGATTCTTTTGCGCTCAGTTAGTACACTTTTAATTATTAACCCATAATCCAGATTGATTAGAGCGTTTGTTACATCCTCAATGCTTTTAGAGCCTAACAAAATCGTGCGGCACTTATCCCTATCCATTTTTCCAACTGGGATAATATGCTTCATTGCTTCATCAACAGTCATTTTGGCATTTACCGCTCTGAGCATTGTTTTTACATTTGACTCCTCAAACTTTTTTAGAACAGCTAACAGTAGATTTTTGATGTTTCCTGATGAAAATTTAACGAGTTTTTCACATGTCTCCACATAACTCTGTAGAAGAACCTCTTCAAGGGCCCCAGAATCAATTTCATCTTTTGACATCCTTGAGACAGCTTCTCCATATGGTGATTCCACTAAAG
>Ga0299912_10003114_pt1 | contig 13618 bp, 11 predicted proteins | sample RVTome_2_FD_207667 | JGI IMG/M metagenome (GOLD analysis project Ga0299912, IMG submission 207667) | Soil microbial communities from uranium-contaminated site in the Upper Colorado River Basin, Wyoming, United States - RVT95D214 (version 2) ...
CACCAGAGATCGAGCGAGTTGTTGGCCAACGCCCCGAGGTAGACCTGCGCGAGATTGTACTCGTAGCCTTCCACGTCGCACAAGTAGGCGGCATGTCCGAGGAAGCTGTCGCGAGCGTTCACGATGCCGAGGTATTCCTTCATAGCGATCCGGGCAGCAGCGTCGAGGGGCAGCAGATCCACATCGGACGGCGCTGTCCTGGAAAACTCCGCTGTCGAGCCGTCCTCGTCCAGGATGTAGCCAACGATCTCCTTGCCGACTAATCTGAAGATCCTCCAGTTGTTCTGCCCATCGATGTAGATGGGCAGCAGGCTGAGATCGGGGAGGTCGAACAATTCCGTTCCGTCAATCACCGCTCTCTCATCGACGTCGGCCTCCGCTTCGGTCCTCCGCACGAGCTTGGCGATGTCTGCGGCGGGAGCGTTCTGCTTGGTCCTTCCGTTCTCCGCATGTGTCAGAACCCTGCCGAGGCCAGTACGGTCCACCATCTCGTCCATCAACAGTTCCGCAGACCCTCGGAGTGAGGTGAACGACTGGGCCACCCATCCGGCCCGCGTGTTCTGAACGAACTGCGTGAACACTCCTTTGGCGGTCTTGAGCTCCTGGGTGAGTTTCTCATGGCCGAACCCATCGATGATGGATTTGGACACCTGCTCGAGGTCCTCTCCTTCGAGGCCCATTCCCCTGCACGAAAGGTTGGCATTGAGCTGAATCCTCCACCCAACGAAGACGTTGACGGGGAACGCCCTGCAGTAGTGAGGTCTGTCCAAGTATATCCTGCACCGCCTGTTGGAGAGGAAGTGACAAGATCCGTGGGCACCCCTCAGCTTGATCGCGGCACCCCGGACCTCCGGTGAAATGTGCTTCTCGGCGATGCCATCCGAGAGGTCAGGCCTGCTCCTGAACTTCTTCTCTTCATCGGGGAGCAGCTCTGGCTGGCAGAGACAGCAGAGGGCGCACCCGTCCACGCATCGGTAGGTCCTGTCCTTTACCTCCGAGTAATCGATCTCAATCGAATCATCAGGTCGAGCCAACGACGTCCCTTCCCTTCCGCTCTCCAACTCGGTTGCGGTTCTCCACCATGAGCTCTCCTCTCACGAAGACCGCTCTAGGGAAGATCGCCGGCATACCCTCGTAGGCGGTCCATCCACACTTAGAGTGCAGATTGTCCGCCTTGATGTACTCACCTGCCAGCATATCGACGACCATGAGGTCCGCATCGTATCCTACCTCTATCTTCCCCTTCTTGATGCCATAGATCTCTCCAGGCCGTTCGCACAGCGGTCCAAGAACATGGTCGATCGCCAGATGATTCTCCCGGACCAGTTGGAGCATCAGCGGGACCATGGTCTCGACTCCGGGCGTTCCAGTCGGCGCGTACTCGAAGTCGTCCTGCTTCTCGTCGAGGAGATGAGGTGCGTGGTCCGAAGCGATGATATCTATGGATCCATCCTTGAGGGCCTGGAAGAGAGCCTGCCGGTCCTCCCTTCTCCTGATAGGCGGGTTGACCTTGATCAGCCCCCCCAGGCGGCTGCTCGTGTCGAAGAGCAGATGATGAGGGGTGATCTCAGTCGTGAGACCCTCCCGCCCCTTGGTCTCCGGAAGGGATTGTCTTGCGGAGATATGGCATATGTGCAGTCTGCACCCTTGTGAAGCATCCCTGACGGTTCTGATGGCCCGGGACTCACACTCGTTGGGCCTGTTCCTCAGATGTCCCTCAAGGTCATTCTCCGGTTCCTTCTTGCGTAGCTCCTCGTCCTCTGCATGGACCGCGAGCACCTTGCCTGCGCGTGCGATGCGGCCGAGTTCCTTCTTCACTGTCTTGAGCTCCGGGACCAACAGATCTCCCGTGGTGCTGCCCATGTAGAGCTTGAACGCGATTGCCTCTTTGGCCATGGCCTCGACATCGATTCCGGGCTTCACGCCTGCGAACAATCCGAAATCCACCAGGCTCTTGGCGGATGCGGTCATCTTCTTCTCCTTGATCGAAGCAATGGTGGTGGTCGACGGCTTCGTGTTGGGCATGTCCAGGACGCATGAGACGCCGCCGTACAGCGCGGCCTCTGAGCCCGTCGCGAAGTCCTCCTTTGCGGTCATGCCTGGGTCTCTGAAGTGGACGTGTGCATCAATGGCAGTTGGCAGCACGAGCTTGTTTCCGAAGTTGAGCACCTTGTCTCCGTCGAGCATCTTGGCTATCTTGACAATCTTTCCGGCCTTGATGCCCACGCAACACCGCTGCATCTTGCCCGCGACGTAGCAGTTACCCTCTACCACAAGATCCATGTTCTTCACTGAGCGATCTGCGCCTGATCTCCCCGTTCGGTTTGTCCTCCGAGAAGACCTCGGCCTGGAACTTGAAAACCTTGGTGCCCTGCTGCAGCCACGCGTCCGGCGTCAGGCCAGCCTTCATGCAGCACTGGCACAGGAACTCCTCCGCGTCCCAGGTCCATTCGACGGGCACCTGGGGCAGCAGGAGCCCCCTCGAGAAGCCCCTCTGCATTATCAGGCCGTCCTCGCCTATCCTCACGCAGCCGACGTACTCCTTCGGCTTGTTGACCTTGATCTCCTCTGGCGGCGTGAGGAGGCTGACCTCGACCTTGATCTTGCTCAGCTCTTCGGCCCGCACGGAGGGGAACCGGGGGTCCCTCGACGCGGCGCTTGCCGCCGCATCCTTCAACGCATCGATGAGGGGCATCATCGGTTCGGGATATCCTATGCAGCCCCTGAGGTCGTCACCGGGATAGGTTGTGAGCGTGACGAAGACTCCCGATTTCTCTTTGAAAATCCTGGGAAGGTCAGGCAAAGTGTACTTGGTCTTCTTGATATGACTCTCGACGATGCCTCTCGCGATCCTCACCGCAAGCTTGCCTTCCTCGTCAGAGTACATCCTATCGGGTGCAGAACGAATCCTGCCCATAAAAGCTTAGGGTACGGCACTGGCTTCCAGGCAAAACGTCCAGAGTGCCCTGTCTTACGCTGGAAACGACAAGACTTCGACCGTCGACGAGGAACGCCCTGGCAGGTGCTCTCGATAACTATCTGGCCTGAGAAACGCAAACCAAACATTAAATACGCCTGACTGAAATCACGCAGCGGAAGCCATGAAATTCGTTAAGCTCTCTCAAGCGGAGTTCGAGGAGATACGCAAGCTCTACGAGGGAGTCATGTCCCAGGCCTGCTACGGCCTCTTCTTCAGGGAGGGCATGATACTCGGAGAGGAGATGGCGAAGATAGCATCTCAGGAGCCCGAGAAGTATTTCGAGATATGTGCAAACCTTCTTCGCGCGCGCGGATGGGTGGACAACGTCGTCTTCCAGGAGTCCACGGCCGTCGCCGAGGGGTCCATTGAATCGGGTCAGGCTGAAGGAGCTACATGCCACCGACTCCGGGGTATCGTTAGGAAGATATACGAGGCCCAGGCCCATAGGCGACTGCACTGCGAGGAGATCGAGTGCGTCAGCAAGGGAGACAAGCACTGCGTTTTCAAGGTAGAACCGATCAGCGGAGGAGAGTAACAGGATGGAGCTGAAGCCCGCACTGCGAGCACTCAGACAAAGCTGTGGCGCCGTCGCGTCGGCGGTCATCAGCAGGGACGGCCTCGTCATTGCTGGCGACGTCCCAGAGGGCGTGTCGATGGAGACCTTTTCGATCATGTGCGCCACACTGCTCGGCGCAGCGTCGACCGCGAACTCGGAACTCCGCGTGGGCTCCCCGCTTCACGTCACCGTCGAGAGCGAGGATGCCAGAATGATCGTGGTCGGGGCCGGCAGGAAGGCTCTGATCGTGACGGTCATCCCGAAGAAGGCCGACACGGGCCTGGCGCTCAAGAAGGTCTGCGAGCTGGCAGAGACCATCAAGATGATCTGACCAGGAAAATACGAGAAGGGGTTTTTCGGGTTTCTTCCGAGAACTCACTCTATTCCGAGTTCCTTCAGCTTCTCAGGCGTGGGCACCCCATCGCTCGTCCATCCGCGGGCCTTCATGTAGTCGTCGAGCATCAGGTTCATCTCCTCGACTGATATCTTCGAGCCCTTGGAGACGCCTTCAGGGATCGGATCCTCGAGTATGCGGGCTGGCAGGAGCCAGTCCTTCCTGAGGACGCCCTCCCTCGCATTGAAGTTGCCCTTCATGTTGTGTATCCTCTCGCCTATCTTCAGAAGCTCGTCCTCGGTGAACTTCAGCCCGGTTATCGCCTCGATGACCTCGGGGAGCTTTGCGATCAGGTAGAATCCACGAGAGAACTTGCACAGGCCAACTGAGTCGTAGACGCACATGAAATTCTCCGTCTGGGTGACCATCGCGCCCTTGCCGACAGCCGAGAATCTGTCTATGCCCTCCCACTTCCAGAACTTGCCGACCAGCTCGGGCGCGTAGAACCCCGCCCTCAGGTGGCACGCTCCTCTCGTGGAGGTCATGTAGGCCAGCCCGTGCCCTTTCATCCCGCGGACGTCGTACGCGGGCGGTTCCATACCCTTGGTGTGTATCGCGTATCTGTCGGAGCCCTTGCCGATCCTCTGTGCCGCGACCTTCACGCCGTCCGCGAGCACGTCGCCGAAGCCAGTCCTGTTGCCCATCATCTCGATCATCTTCGGGACTGCGTCCGAGGCGTTGCTCCAGGCGAGGTTCACGCCGGTCTCCTTCTCAGTTATGATGCCTCTCTGGAACAGCTCCATGGCGAACCCCACGGTAACGCCAGCGGAGATCGTGTCCAGGCCTAGCAAGTCGCAGAGCTCGTTGGCCTTCGCGACAGACTCTACGTCCGAGTTGCCGCACGCACCGCCCAAGGAGTAGAGCGTCTCATACTCTATCCCGTCGATTGCCACGCCGGCGAACTTGCCGGACTTCACTTCAAATAGCTTCCCGCAGGGCTTCGTGCACGCGAAGCATGCCTTGTTCTTCGTCACATACCTCGTCGCCCAGTAATATGGGTCGATCTTCTCCCGCTCGTTGAAGACTGATTCCTGCCAGTTCCTTGTCGGGAAGACGCCTCTGTCCTTGTTCACCCAGCCAAGGAACTCGCCAGTCCCATACTTGGTGTCCTCAACGAACGAAGGCGCTGCCTCGTAGATCTTCTGGTAGTGTAGGGCAAGGTCTAGGAGCTTCTTCGGGTCCGCGGGCACAAGGTCCTTGGTTCCCCGGATGACGATGGCCTTCAGGTTCTTCGAACCCATGACCGCTCCGAGTCCCGCTCTGCCGGCCTGTCTGTCATCGCAGTCAATCGAGGCCAGCCGGGACAGCTTCTCCCCGGCTACTCCTATGCACGCGACTTTGACATCCCAGCCGTGGCGCTTCTTCAGAATCTCGGGGACTTCTCTCGTGTCCTTGCCCCAGAGGTCCGAAGCGTCCTTCACCTCTACGGTCCCATCGTCGATCCAGATGTACGCTGGGCTCTCGGCCTTTCCAACGATCTCGAGCGCGTCATAACCAGCATGCTTCAGCTCGGGCCCGATCGAACCTCCCATGATGCTCTCCGCAAGTGTTCCCGTGGCGGGCGACTTGGCGGCGAACGCGACCTTGCCACCAGTGCCGACAGGGAATCCGTCGAACGTGCCTCCGGCCATTGCCAGCACGTTCTTGGGCCCAAGCGCGTCGGCCCCCTTGGGGACTCCGTGATAGACTAACTCGACTGCGAATCCCTGGCCTCCCAGGTACTTCCTCGCATGGCTCTCGTCGAAGGTCCTCTCATGCGACTTCTCCTCGGTCAGGTCGACCTTGAGTATCTTCCCCGTGTAGCCCTTCATGCTCAGACCTCCTTCAGGAGCTTCTTGACCTTCTCGTACTGCTCAGGCTTGGGCTCCTCGTAGACGATTGCCTTCATCGGGCAGAACTTGACGCAGGTCGGATCCCCTCCGCACAGGTCGCAGTTGAACGCCTTCTCCTCCATGCGCATGACGCCGAACGGGCACACCTCGACGCAGGTCCCGCACGCGGTGCACTCGTCCTGGTTCACGTGCACTAAGCCGTTCTCCTTCTTGATCGCCTCGACGGGACAGTGGAGCACGCAGCAGTCCTCGCCGCACGAGACACAATGTGTGCAGACTGACGGGAAGTCGACTTTCACATTCCTTCTATGAACCTGCAGCCGGGCGTCCGCGTGGTTGACCTTACCGTCGTGGTAGACGGTGCAAGCCATCTCGCAGAACCTGCAGCCAGTGCAGTTCTCTGGGTACGGTACCAGCATCTTAACCATGCCGAATTTTCCCCCTCAGAAACTAAGGTGAGACTGGTAATGGGATACGCATAAAAAAGGTGTGCGTCGTCGGACCGTTATGCTCGACCGTTCATTTCGATTTCTTCCTCGCGGGCTTGATCTCTATCTTCCTGAGCTCCGAGGACTTCCTCGGAGGGATCTCCTTGTCGACCTCCGTTAGGATGACGTCGATGGAGCTCTTGACCGCGAGGAGAGCCTCCCTCTCGGCCTTGTGTATCCTCGTCTTCGTCTCCTCGGGCAGGTTCATCTGCTTCATCGCGACGTTCGCGGCCTGGATCAGCTCCATGCCCGCGTTCACGAAATGGGTCATCGTGTCCTTCGTGGCTATCTTCGTCACGATTTCCTCAGCGTGCCTTTCTAGCTTCTTTGCGGCCTCGAGTCCTTTTTCTACCTTTTTCCTTGGCATGTGATTCACCCTCGAATCTGATCGTGAGCCATCCGTCGTCCATCTCCGCCCCGAGTATCTTCTTGTTCGTCATCGAGTAGGGCAGCGTGATGGATCTCTTGAACGCCCCCAGCTGCACGGTCAAATCGTCTTTGCGCGTATATAGTTCTAGTTTCTGGTCCATGGGGAACGGGAGCCTGATCGCGAGCACCTCCGCACCCTCCTCGGAGTACATCTTCATGGGAGACTCCTTGGAGTAGATCTGCGTCGGGTCGGTGCCTCCGAACAGCTCGGTGGCCAGCATGTCCAGGGCCTTCATTCCGAGGACCTCGCGGGGCATCAGCTTTGCCCTGAAGGTCTTCAGGGGCGAGAACACGTCATCGATGATCTTCAGGTACTTCTTCTGCTCCGTGAGTTTGGCATCGAAGTACCCGTTGCCGAGTTCCTCCGGGATTATCCTGTTGATGACGAGGCACTCGACCGTGTAAGCGTAGAGGCAGAGGTACGTGTACGCCCTCTGCGTCTCCGTTATGACCATCTTCTCGGGATTCACGACCAGCCGGACCGACGTGATCTCAGGGTCGGATAACAGGTCACGCACGTACGCGAGCCTGGTCCTCAGGTTCTGCAGATCCTGAAGGAACTTCTCCGTTGGCAGGGGCGTCGTCATCAGCTTTCCCACGGTCGCCCTCGCGACCCTGATGACGTTCCTGAGCATGTGGAAAAGCCTGTCGAAGTACCAGTTGGCGGTGTCAGGGAATGCGAGCAGACGCAAAGTATCTGCCGTGGGAGCCGTGTCCATGACCACGACGTCGTACTTCTTGCTCTTGTGCCACTCCTCGATATAGAACAGCGCGGACATCAGCTCCATGCCGGGGAACACGGCCATCTCCTTGGCCGTGACGTCGTCCATGCCCTGCGACGCGAGGAAGTCCGCCAGATAGGACTGTATCTCCTTCCACCTGGTCTCGAGCTCATACTGCATGTCCACCTCGATGCCGTCGAGGTTCTTCGCGATGGGCGTCATCGTGCCCGAGAGCTGTAACTCGAGCGAGTCGCTCAGGCTGTGAGCCGCGTCCGTGCTCATGATCGCGGTTCTGTGGCCCATCGCGGCCGATCTCAGTGCGGTCGCCGCGGCCACCGAGGTCTTGCCGACGCCTCCCTTCCCCGTGTAGATGATTACCCTCATCGAACGCTCCTCGCAGGCCCGTGAGATGGCTCCAGGCCAATAATCATGTCGCCAAAGCTGGTGTCGGGGACGGGGTTCGAACCCGTGACCTCCGGATGTCTTAGGAGCATCTGGTCAAGACCTCTCCCTATGAGTCCGACGCTCCACCAGGCTGAGCCACCCCGACTTTATGTCAGAAAGGCGTCAGAGCTATTCGCTCTTCTCGCCCTCGGCAGGAGCTGCAGGCTGCTCAGCCGTTTCCGGCGCGGGCGTCGGCTGGGGCGTCTCCGGGGCCTGGGCTGCTGGTTCCGCCTCCGGCTCCTCAGGAGCCGGTGGCTCTTCTGGGGCCATTATCGGGGCCTCGCCCGGCTCGGGCATCTTGCCCGCCTTGATAACCTCGCTCCTCCTGATCTCTATCCTCTTGATGGGAACAATGATCTTCGACGCGTCCGATATCTTCTTCGCCAGCTCGCCCATGATGAGCATCCTGACGAACTCGCCTATCGTGACATCCGAGGCGATCCTCTTCAGGTCGTCCACCATGATCTTCCTGATGGCGGTCTCCTGGGACGCCTGGATCCTCTGCTCGGACACGGCCATGGGCTTCACCCGGATCTCCCAGCCGTCCTTCGTGGACACGTCGACCACGGAGTCCGTCTTGGTCCTCTTCCTCCTCGTGAGCCTCCTGACGTAGTCGCTGGTCAGGTCGTGGCCGTAGAAGATGGTGTGGGCGTCGAGCCCCTTCACCTCGATTACCTTGAACTTGATCTTGATGTGCATCTTCGAGAAGTCGCCCGTGAGGTCCTGTACGGTCGCCTCGGTTATCCTGCCCATCAGACCCTCGGGAGAGTCCGACGGAGATTCACCGAGCTGCATCTTGCTGAACATGTCGGGGGCGTAGAGCTTGTACCATTCCTTCGCCCTCCACTTGTCCTTGACCTTCTTCGCTGCGGCCCTTTGCTTTGGTGGCAATCAATTACCTCTTGGTCGATTAGGGATGCTCGATAACAGATTTCTATATTAATAGATTGCCGTGGACGTTGCAGGGCTCCAGTGCATGGCCTGGCTCTCCCCAGATGGCCGGTCATCTCTGTCGCAGCTTCGGGTTCAGCACCTCGTCCATGGCGTACCCAACGAACGTGAACCCGAGCACGATTATCACGATGAATATGCCCGGGACCAGGATGTACGAATAGGGGCCGATCAACTGCGTGTTGTACCTCGAGGCTTCTTCCAGGATCTTCCCCCAGGTTTCCACGTCCTTGGGCCCCATCTTGAGGTAGCTAAGGGTCGACTCAGAGAGGATCGCGATCGCGACCGTCAGGATGGCGTTGGCGAAGATCAGGGGGACCACGTTCGGGAACACGTGCCTTCTGATGATGTGCCAGTCCCCTGAACCTATGGCCCGCGCGCGCTCGACGAACTGCCTGGTCCTCAGGGTTAGCACCTGCGACCGGACAATCCTTGCAGTAGTTGACCAGCCAGTCACTCCTATGACGATGATGACTGTGAAAAGCGTCTGGCTATGCAGCACCGATGCCAGGACCAGCATCAGCACGAGCCAGGGTATCGAGAGGAAGACATCGTTGACCCTCATGATCACCTCGTCCTTCCAACCGCCCCAGTATCCTGATGCAAGCCCGACAAGCGTCCCGAGTATCATGGATATGGCCATCGCTGCGAACCCCACGACCAGGGACGCTTGCGTTCCCTGCAATATCCTCACGAATAGGTCTCTGCCGATGTAGTCCGTCCCGAACGGATGGTCGAGGGATGGTTCTTCGAAGGGGGCTCCCGTGACTCCTGGCTTCTCTGGATAGACTATCGCCGCGGCTATCGCCATGACCACGAACAGCAGAATGATGAACGTGCCGAACCTGCCCATATTCGTCGCAAGGAAGAGGTCGACGTTCTTGCCCATCTCCCTTCCAGTCAACCCCAACTTGTCTGATAGGACCTCGTTCCGGGCGAAGATCCGGCGGCCCCATCTCTCTAACCTCTCCTCGAAGCTCATGTTTCTTGCCGCCTCCTATGTGATGTGCACCCTCGGGTCTAGTTTGACGAGGATGAGGTCGGCGAAGAGGTTCGCGACGACTACCGCGACTCCGCCTATGAAGAATATGAACTGCAGCACAGGGTAATCCTGGTTCCAAATGGCCTCCATCGTGTACCATCCGATGCCTTTGTAGCTGAACACGACCTCTATTTGGAAGACTCCGCCGAGCATGAATGCCGTGTCCATCGCGATGGTCGTGACTATGGGTAGCCGAGCGTTCGGGCCCGCGTGCCGCTTCATCACCTGTCCCTCGTTGAGCCCCTTCGCGTAGGCCGTGACGATGTAGTCCTCCGTCAGGACGTCGACCAAGGAGTTCCTCATGAGGAGAATGACACCAGCGACGGAACCTACCGCCAGCGCGGTAGCAGGGAGCGCCATGTGGACCAGGATGTCCCAGATTTTCCACGCGGTTATGGGCTGCAAGACCACGCCATCCGTCATGTAGCCCTTCGCGGGCAGCAGATTGAACTGGCCGACGAAAATGACCATGAGCACTATTGCGAACCAGAACACAGGCATCCCGTAGAAGAACAGGCCGAAGCTAGTGATCGCCAGGTCCGTGGTCTTGCCACGACGTCGCGCCGACAGCTTGCCGAGCGCTATGCCTATGATGAACATGAATGTCATGGAGACGCTCATCAGGAGGACGGTCCACAGGATGGCTCCCCCCAGGACTTCTGTGACGTTCCTCTCGTGTTGGTACGAGACGCCCCATTCCCCGGTGAATGTCATGATGTAGTACTTCACAAACTGCTCGGCGTATGAATCGTTCAGGCCCATGATCTCGACGTTCCGCCAGTAGGCGTAGTCGGACTCGTGAGTCGAACGGTCCATCATGAGGACGGCTGGATCTCCAGGGAGCAGTCTGAAAAGAGCGAAGTTCAAGGCCATTATGAGCAGGATCGTCACGATCGCGTTGAAGACCCTCTTGGTCAGAATCACCCTGAACGATTTGGCCAACTTGGCATCAGCCCCGTGTCCCCTTAATCCTCGACGCTATATTATGTGAACGCCCAGCGCAAATAGTAGGTAATAAATGAAGTTTGGGAAGAGGTTTGGATCCGCGTAGCGCTGTTCACGCCTTCGGAGGTGGCGGCGGGGCCATGCCTTCCATGCCACCCTTCTCCTGAGGCTGTTCTCCGGACTTCTTCTTGCGCATCAGCATCCAGACGACGAGGAGCACCACTATCGCGGCGACCACGCCGATCACGACATACAGCATGAGGTTAGAGCTCTCTGGCGGCTCGACGCTTATCGAGACCGTCTGGAGCTCCGGAGTCTTGCTGGAGCGGTACTGTATCATGCCGTCGTCCACCGTGACGGTCACGAGATACGGCGCATCCCTTCCTTCCTCGAAGGTGTAGTTCACCGTCTTGTTGAGCCAGATCTTAGGCTCAGTGGCGATGTCCGCGATGATGACCGGATCCGTGCCGTCGTCGAAGTCGATGGTTATGTTGATTGTGTCGCCCTCGTAGTCCCTCACGCAAATGGTGAACATGACCGTCTCGCCCCTGTCGTAGAGATCCTTGTCAGGCGTGACAAGGATTGGGGGCCAGAACTGCGGCTTCAGGTTCTCGTTGATGGTCACATTCATCGTAGCGCTGACATTGTGGCCGGCAAGACCAGTACCGTCATCCGCATAGACGGTGACAGTGGCGTTTCCCCCGATCTCGTACGCATGCTCTCCAGAGTAGGTCGGTGGTCCCATTCCAGCGCTCTCGTTGCCGTCGCCCCAGTCGTACCAGACGGTGACGACATCTCCATCCGCGTCGGAAACCCTGGCCGGGGTAACGGTGAAGGTCCTGTTGTAGAGCGCAGTCGCCTCTACAGGCAGCATCAGCTGCGGCGCTGAGTTCTCCGTAACCGTGACTGTCGCCTGTACGCTCACGTTGCTGGTCCCGTCATCCACCCAGAGTTCCGCAACATACACGCCTGCGTCAGCGTACGTGTGCACGAAGTCGACACTCTGTCTAGTGGTGACTCCGCCGGCGGTCGTCGAGATGTTCGACATGCCGTCGTCGTACGTTATGTAGAACGTCAACGGGTCGCTGTTCGTGTCGATCGCACTCGCGTTGAAGACCACCTCATCTCCCGGGAATGTGGTCGCGGGCACCGGTATGAGCCCTATCGCGCTGGGCGCGACTTCCGTCCCCGGGTTGGAGATCTCGGCGGTGATGCTAGAAGTCACGTTGTGCCCAGGCTCTCCAGTCTGGTCGTCAACATACACCTCGACCAGGAAGCTGCCCGACGCAGTCCACGTGTAGTTCACCGTCGACACGACGAGCTCGTCCGGGGCGGCCTGCCCCTCAGTCACGATGGTGGTTCCGTCCTCGAATATCCACGTGAAGAGGAGCGAATCTCCGTCCGCGTCACTGCTCGTTGCCAGGCACTCTACCTGGATCCCCCTGTTGACCGTAATCGGGGACAAGCTGGGCAGTGCCGGCGGCTGGTTCTCGACGACCTCGAAGTCTATCGGCGGCACGGCCATGGAGACGTTGTGTCCCGGCAGGCCGGACATGTCGTCGACCCATAGCTCCACGGCATACCAGTTCGCGACGCTCCATGCATGCATGACCGTATCCATGACCTGAGTGTCGTTGACAGTCGGCTGGTGTAATGAGACATTATACGTACCGTCGTCCCACACCCAAGTGAACTTCAGCCCGGGCCCGGTGTCGCCACCAGACTCGAGGTCCTTAGCTCCGGCGGTCCAGGTCACCAACTCGTCTATGTATGCCTTGTCTGCGGGTGTGCTGAGCATCGGATATGTCAGCGTCGGAACGCTGTCCGGTTCAGCTATGACATATACAGTCGCGCCCGTCAGGACGTAATTGCCCAGGGTGGGGTCCGAGATGTTCACGACCATGTCGAGGCCTGCCGTGGCAAGCGTGTCATACAGGTGCGTCCTCGGGACGACTACTCCGGCAGCGGTTCCAGTGGTGATGGTGTCGGTCGCGGTCTGGCCGTCTCCGAAGTCCCAGTTGACCGTGAGCGGGTCGCCTTCGGGGTCGCGGACTGTTATGCTGAAGCTCTGGCTTGACCCAACCACGACCGTGTATTCGCTCTGCAGGTCGTTGACGATCTCAGGCGGGGCGTTCGCTCCCGTCGGGACCAGGTCGAACCAGACCCAAGGTAGGTCGGAGATGACGCTCCTCCCGAGGTGCTCCGACCAATTCCCCCAGCCGGTGAAGAATTTCGTGCTGACCGCATAGAGTCCAGTCGGGTAGATGGGCGGGGTCTCCGTCCAAGAATCGTATATCCACTGCTGGAGCTTGTCCACAATGACCTTCCTGGCGTTGAGGTCCTGCTCCTTCTGTGCTGCTGTCCAATTCTCGTCGAAGGCACCATAGGCCTTTCCAGTCGACGAGTTCGCAGCACTGTACCACCACGGCCCCATCGGCATCTGGCAGTTGTTGCCGCCGGGCTTGATCTGGTCCGTCAACCAGACGGCCAGGTTGCTCAGAGGTTCGGGGCTCCAGTACCACGCCCAGACCCAGATGTCGTAGTTTGCCTTGTACCAGTCCTGCGCGATCATGGTCTTCTCCGGGGTCACCCCTTCGTATACCAGGTCGATGCCCGCCAGCTCAGCGAAGGCAGGCCAGTCACTGGCGATGGTGTCATAGGTCGGGTCGGTATCGGGCGCCCTCAGCCTGAAGCTGAGCGGATCCCCTTCGTCCGCCCACCCCATCTCCACGGGGTATGCTGTCGCGGTGGCCTGGAGTGTTCCTCCAGTTCCCTCTTCGTATCCGTTTGCGAGAAGCATGGTCTTGGCCGCTGCAGGATCGTATGGGAGCTCGG
>Ga0299912_10003115_pt1 | contig 13618 bp, 17 predicted proteins | sample RVTome_2_FD_207667 | JGI IMG/M metagenome (GOLD analysis project Ga0299912, IMG submission 207667) | Soil microbial communities from uranium-contaminated site in the Upper Colorado River Basin, Wyoming, United States - RVT95D214 (version 2) ...
AGTAAAAATGATTTTTTTGTATACCTGAAAGGATAATTATTTTGGTAAAATATCCTTGACTAAGGAAAATGAAGCTATTATTATCTTTCAAGTCCTATGATTGAAAATTGGAACGGTTTAACACCTTAATGATTCTTCCAGAAAAAATATGAGCACCATTCTTAAATCTAAAAAAGAAATAATAAAAACAGGGAAAAGAATGTATGCTAAGGGGTATGTGGTGGCATCTGAGGGAAATATGAGCATCCGGATTGGAAATAAACAAATTTTAGTCACTCCATCTGGTAAAAATAAAGGATTGCTTAAGGAAAAGGACTTAGTTGTAGTTGATCTGGAAGGTAAAAAACTTGCCGGTCCGCAGGATCCAAATTCGGAGAATTTAAAGCCTTCTTCTGAGCTTCTGATGCATCTTTACGTCTATCAGAAAAGGGAAGATGTCAATGCAGTGGTGCATGCTCATCCTCCCTATTCCTTAGCTTTTGCCTCTGCTCATCTTCCTTTAGCTCAAAATTTATTGCCGGAAGTAATTATGTTCTTAGGGGAAATTTCTCTATCTGCTTATGCTACTCCCTCTACTGAAGAGGTCCCAAAATCTTTATCTTCTTTTATTGAAAAGCATAATGCTTTCCTACTTGAAAATCATGGCGTCTTAACCCTGGGTAAGGATATAGATGAAGCCTATTCCCGCCTGGAAATGGTCGAGCATTTAGCTAAAGTTAATTTATTATGCAGAATTTTAGGGAAAACAGAAGAGCTGTCAAAAGAATCTTTAGATAAATTAGAAAAGTTGAAAAGGATATGAGAAAAGTTATAGTGGAAAAAGCTGAAAGGTTAGAGAAGATTCCACCTTACCCCTTGTTTGACATCAATCGAACTCTGAAGAGGCTGGATAAAAAGGGGGTGGAGATAATCGATTTAGGTCGATTCGATCCTGCTCTTTCTTCACTTGATTCAATTCAAAAGGTCTTGCCTTCGCTTTATACTAAAGAGAACTTCAGTTATGCCGAAGCTTCTGAGGTCTTAAAATTAAAAGAGATTTTTTCTGTCTGGTTCAAAAAAAGATACGGGGTTCTATTAAATCCTAAAACCGAGATTTTATTCTATACAAGCAAAAGAGAAGTTATAGCTCAATTATCCCTCTTTTTCATCAACCCGGGGGATAAGGTTTTCATAACTGAGCCTTCCAGTCAGATTTACAAAGGTTGTACCCTGTTAGCGGAAGGAGAAATAGAAGTCCTTCCGCTTTTAGAAAGGAACGATTATCTTCCGAATTTAAACTCTCTAAAAGGTCAAAGTAAAGATAAGCGTAAGTTTTTCTTTCTAAATTTTCCTCATAATCCTACCGGTTCTTTAGCTGATCTTCTTTTCTATCAAGAATTAGTCGAGATTGCTTTAAAAAATAATATCCGGATAGTACAGGATGCCACCTATAACGAAATCTATTTTGATGAGCATTTACCTCCCAGCCTGATGCAGGTTGAAGATGGTAAAAAGGTTGGAGTGGAATTGCATTCGCTTTCAGCTGGCACAGGACTTTCAGGATTAGATTGTGGTTTTATAGTCGGGAACAGAGAGATGGTCTTCGGGCTGGAGTCCCAGAACAAACTGTTTAGCCAGAGGCAGAACAGGTTTATACTTAAATTAGCTGAAGCTCTTCTGCAGGAATATGAGTCGGTAATAAGCAGGAACCGGAATGAGTATAAAATTAGAAGAGATATTATGATAGAAATCCTTTTGGGTTTGGGCTGGAGAGCAAAAAAACCCAAGGCAACGCCATTTTTCTGGGCTCAAATACCTGGCAGGTATTCATCCTTAGGTTTTTGCCGGATGCTTTTGAGGAGGACCGGAGTCTTAGCTTCTCCAGGTATAGAATATGGAGGAATTGGAGAGGGTTTTATCCGGCTTAGCTTGAATCAGCCTAAGGAAAAGCTTAAAGAGGCAGGGGAAAGGATAAAAGACCATTTCCATATCTGGCAGAAGAAGTACCGGAGCTAAAGAGATGGGTATAATCAGACTGCATAATATGATCTTCTACGGGTTTCACGGGGTTTCTTCTGCTGAAAAGGAGACTGGCTGGAGATTTGAGGTGGATCTGGAGCTCTCCTTAGATTTATCCAGAGCTGAGCAGAGTGACAGATTGAAAGACACAGTAAATTATAAGGAGGTCTATCAGACTGTAAATGAGATTATTACTGGAGAACACTTTTCCCTTATAGAGGCACTTGCCAGTCGCATTGCGGATGCTATTCTACTAAAGTTCAAACCTGATCTGATCAGAGTGAAGGTCAGGAAGAAGATACCTCCGGTGCCGGGGAATTTAGATGATATCGAAGTTGAGATCGAAAGAAAAAAATAGATTTAATATAAAGGAAGTGTGAAAATTGACAATCGTTTATCTTGGGCTGGGGTCAAATTCAGGGGATAGAGAGAAAAGTCTAAATCTTGCCTTAAAAGAACTCAAAGGTTTAAAATTTCTTAAAATCCTGAAAATTTCTTCTATCTACGAGACGGAGCCAGTGGGCTTTAAAGCTCAAAACTGGTTTCTAAATGCAGTGGTTAAAATTAAAACCAAACTGCCTCCCTTAGAACTATTCTATACCCTGCAAGGGATAGAAAGAAAAATGGGCAGAAGGAAAGGTAAAAGATGGGAGCCCAGAAAAATAGACCTGGATATACTACTTTATGACAGGATAGTTATGAAAGAAGATAAACTCATCCTTCCCCATCCGCAGTTGCATAAAAGAAAATTTGTTCTAATCCCTTTGATAGAGTTAGGCGCAAGATGGAAACACCCGGTTTTGAATTTAACTCCTAAGAGCCTTTTAGAAAATATTAAGAAAGTTCAGGAGATAAAATTATTTAAATCCTACGGATCAAAATAGGCAGGAAATGTCAGAGTTAAACTACATGGTTATAGAAGGGGCAATCGGGGCTGGAAAAACCAGCTTAGCTCAGCTTTTAGCTGAAAGGTTCGGAGCTTCTTTGGTATTAGAGGAGGTGGAGAAAAATCCTTTTTTAATGGATTTTTATAAAGACCGGAAAAGGTTCGCCTTTCAGACTCAAGTTTATTTTCTCTTGTCCAGGTTCAAACAACAACAAGAGCTATTGGAAAGGGACCTTTTCAGATCCAGGATGATAAGCGATTACCTTTTCTGGAAAGACCGGATCTTTGCCTCTATAACTTTAAGCGAGAGGGAACTTTATTTGTATGAAAAAATATTGCCCATATTAGAAAAGGACATACCCAAACCTGATCTGGTAATTTATCTGCAAACCGCACCAGAGTTTCTACTTAAAAGAATCAAAGAAAAGGGAAGAGATTTTGAAAAGGGTCTGGATTCTGAATATATCTCTCATCTGGTGGAATCATATAACCATTTCTTTTTTCATTACAATTCAAGCCCTCTTTTGGTTGTGAAAAATGACAATTTAGACTTACAGCGAAAGCCAGGACAATTCGAGGACTTGATAAACATAATCAAAGAACAAAAAGAAGGGACCAGGTATTACGTGCCTGCAGTTGAAGGATGAACTTTATGCCAGTTGACAAAAATCTTACAGCAGCTACGCCGGGCAAAGCTCCTCGGAGAGAAGAAAAAGTTACGGTTAAGACTTTCCTCAAGATGAAACAGAAGGGGGAAAAGATTGTTATCTTAACTGCTTATGATTTTTTCACTGCTAAAATCCTGGATGAGCTTGGAATAGATTCTATCTTAGTGGGAGATTCAGCCAACATGGTCTTTTACGGGGCAAAGAATACTCTCTCCATTACCCTGGAGCAGATGCTCTATCATACTAAAGCGGTCTCAAGTGCAATTAAAAGGGCTCTGGTGATTGGTGATATGCCCTTTCTATCCTATCAGACCTCAATTTCAGAGGCAATTTTGAATGCGGGGAGATTCTTAAAGGAGGGAGGGGCAGATGGGGTAAAGATCGAAGGGGGAACAGAGATGGTTAGCACTGTCAGAAGACTTATTGAAGTAGGAATTCCGGTTATGGGGCATATCGGGATGACTCCCCAATCGACTGGCAAATTTGGAGGATACTCGGTTCAGGGGAAAAATGAGAAAGGGGCGCAATATCTCTTAGAAAGTGCTAAAGCCCTGGAAGAGGCGGGGTGTTTCTCAATAGTTTTAGAATGTATCCCGAAGGAGCTGGCAAAAAAGATAACATCTACCCTTAAAATTCCTACCATAGGGATCGGAGCAGGTCTGGATTGCGATGGACAGGTTTTAGTGGTTAATGATATCTTGGGACTTTATGAAGAGTTTAAACCCAAATTCGTAAGAAGATATGCAGAACTGGCTAAAGATATAAGAAAAGCGTGTAAGAGTTTCATAGAGGATGTCAAAGCTAAAAAATATCCTGCGGAAGAGGAGAGTTATTGAGTAGCGAGGAGTTAGGGGAAAAGATTACTCAAGCATCTTTAGATGAACTCTATTATTATAGAATACTTTCAAGGGATTTAGGTTTTATTCAGGATAGTAGGAACTCTATGAACCAAATTGAAGAGATAGCAAGAATGCTATCAGGGTTAATAAAATCTATTAAGATACGCTGAGAATGTTTTCTTTCATACCTATCTACTCGCTACTGACAAAAGCGTAATGTTAAGAGGGGAAAGAAAATCCCAAAAGTGACACAACCATTTTAAGACTATGCATTTAATCTCCTCCCCCCAAAAAATGCAACAGCTTTCTCTTTCCCTCAAGTGGAAAAGCAAAAAAATCTCTTTTGTGCCTACGATGGGAGCTTTGCATCAGGGGCATTTGAGTCTGGTTAAAAGGGCTAAGAGGTTGGGGGATTTTGTGGTGGCAAGTATTTTTGTGAATCCTGCTCAGTTTGGGCCTAAAGAGGATTTTCAAAGGTATCCCAGAAATCTGAAAAAAGATATGGAATTATTAAAGAAAGCTGGATGTGATCTAATATTCGCTCCCAGTTTAAAAGATATCTATCCAGAAGGGTATCTCACCTATGTGAATGTAAATAAACTCTCGGAGAAATTGGAAGGTGCTTCCAGGTACGGGCATTTTAAAGGGGTATGCACGATTGTGGCTAAGCTTTTTAATATAGTTCAACCGGATTTCGCAATCTTCGGGCAGAAAGATGCTCAGCAGGCGATTATTATCAAAAAGATGACAAAAGATTTGAACTTTCCGGTGAGGATAATTGTATCTAAGACTGAAAGGGAAAAAGATGGACTTGCCTTTAGCTCCAGAAATAGTTATCTTAATTATGAAGAGAGGAAACAGGCCAAGGTATTATATCAGTCTTTAAAATTGGGGGTAGAGATGATAAAAGCTGGTGAAAAAAGTCCAGAGAAGGTTATACACAAGATGAAGGAATTGATAAACAAGGGAAAATTAGCAAAAATAGATTATATCGCTCTTACAGATACTAAAAGATTAGAACCGGTGAAAATTATTAAAGGGGAACTTCTTCTCTCTTTAGCCGTAAGATTTGGAAAGACCAGATTGATCGATAATCTGGAGATAAAAGCTTGAAAATTTCAGGAAAATAACTATGCTAATAGCAATATGTAAATCGAAAATCCATCGGGTTAAGGTTACAGATGCTAATCTCAACTATGAGGGGAGCATAACCATAGATCAGACTCTTTTAAAGAAAGCGGATATCATTCCCTATGAGATGGTTCAGGTGGTTAATATCAATAACGGCGCCAGGTTTGAGACCTACGTTATTCCTGGAAAAGCAAATTCTGGAATAATCTGTCTTAATGGACCTGCTGCCCGGCTGGGCGAAGTCGGGGACATTTTAATCGTGATCTCCTATGCCTGGATGGAAAAAAAAGAAGCTTTTAGGTTTAAACCAAAAGTTGTTTACGTCGATAAGAATAATAAGCTCAAGAAAAGATGAATCCTGACTTAAAGAAGGTCGGTTGCGTAATCTTAGCTGCGGGCAAAGGGGTGAGGATGAAGTCCGACCTCCCCAAAGTTCTACACAAATTAACTGGAAAACCACTTTTATCTTATGTTTTAGATACAGTTCAAAGTTTAGGTCTAAAAAGAGTTGCAATTGTAGTCGGGTATCAAGGAGAAAAGGTTATTGATTTACTAAGAGGTAAAAATGTGGAGATCGTCTGGCAAAAGGAGCAGTTAGGCACCGGGCATGCGGTTATGCAAGCTGAGCCATTATTCTCTGACTTCAAAGGAGACCTGTTGGTTCTTTATGGTGATGTTCCTTTAATCCGGTCTGAGACTATAGTTGACCTTATAAAAACTCATCAGGAGAAAAAGACTAAAGCCACTGTCTTGACAGCCGTCTTAGAGGATCCCAAAAAGTATGGGAGGATAATCAGGAAAAAAGATGGAAGCTTAGAAAGGATCGTGGAGGATAAGGATGCCACTTCAGAGGAGAAAAAGATAAAGGAGATAAACTCAGGCGAAATCTGCTTTTCTGCCCCAGCTTTGTTCTCTGCTTTGAAAAAGGTAAAGAAAGATAATCTGCAAAGGGAGTATTATCTTACTGACGTTATGAGGATTTTAAAAAAAGAAGGTGAAAAAGTAGAAGCCATGCTAGTTAAAAATCGTTGGGAAACAGAAGGGATTAACTCTACTCTGGAATTAAAGCAGATGGAGGAATACGTTTCAAACAAGAAGATTGAATCTAGCGTAAATAAATTAAGCTTGACAAAAAAATGAATAAAATTATATTAAATAAGCTCTGGCAAGAGGGGAAAATGAAAAAGTTCTTATTTTTAAACCTAATTACAGTTTTACTTTTAGTCTTTTTATCTACCGGTTTTAGTCAGCAGAGAAGTTTAGACGAACCAGCTATCAAATTAAAAGGTGCGAGTTTACTTGACCCCAGTCGGCTAAAGATGTATCAAAGCTATTCTTTTTCTTACTTTTCCTCAGGTAAGCGAGGTGGAACATTTGGACTCTATACCAATACTTTAGAGTATAAAATCTCCGAGCCTTTACTGGTTCGGGTTGGACTGGGTTATCTGCATCAGCCTCTCTCTTTACTCAATAGAGGTAGCCAGGATCTCAAAGGTGTTATCCTACCCAATTTCCAGCTCTTTTATCAGCCGAGCAAAAATTTTTCACTCCGCATCAATTATTCCAGTATGCCTGGCTGGTTAGAGTATGGATATTGATGAGAGGAAGGTCGCCTTAAATTCTTTATTTGGTTCTTTCTTATAACGGGTTTTATCTAATATAGATTTTCTAATAGACTTTCTGCAGTGATGGATTTAATCTTTTCCTGAAATTATGTTCAAGAGAAAAAGGAAGGTAAAAAGTTACCGGTTTTACCGGAAAAGGTCTAAGAAGAAAAAAGGTAGCAGATTTCTGGATCTGGGAATAGCCCTTTTAGGGATATTAACCATTCTATTTGTGCTCTCTTCAGTCAAAAGGCTAACCCAAACTCAAGCTGAAGGTAGTTTGAGGACAACTCCTTTACGGATACAGGTTTTGAATGCCTCAGGTCAAAGGCTTAATCCAGAGATTATAAAGTTAAAAATAGAAGAAAAAGATTTGAACCCTTATTTTTTGGTGGTTGTGGAACAAAAAGATTTTTCTGATTCCTTAGTTAAAGAAAGTCTACTTCTGGATAGAATGGGGGGAAAAGGGATTTCCAAACAGGTAGCTGAAAAGTTAGGATTGAAAAGGGAGAATATCCTTTTGGAGAAATTAGAGGGGAATTATCTTAATATAAGTTATACTTTGATTCTGGGTCAGGATTACCAGAAGCTTTTAAAACTAAATGATCAAAAGGAGGAATAAAAGCTCAAGTTGAAAATCTCTTCCCGGAGTTTAGCTAATTTGGTTGGCAGTTATGCCCTGGAGAAAAAAGCCTCGAAGATAGAGATTTTAGACCTTCGAAAGCTTACCGACATCACTGACTATTTCGTGATCTGCTCAGCTGAGGTGGCTCTGCACGCCAGAGCGATAGCGGATCATATTACCGAAAACTTAGAAGAAAAGGGGATAAAGTCCTGGCATTGTGAGGGACATCAAAGCTCCAGATGGATACTTTTAGATTATGTGGATGTGGTGGTGCATATATTCTTAGAGGAGAGTCGGGAATTTTACGGGCTGGAGAAGCTATGGGGGGATGCGAAGGTAAAAGAGGTTAAGGAAAAAATTAAATCACCATTAAAAGAATAGATCGACCGCTTTTAGATATTTCCTCTATTAAGCAAGTTAAATGTGGATAATAAAAATTCAAGTATGAGGACATTAATCAAAACAAAATTTAAGAGGAGAATTTATGGATATAGTAGAGCTTAAAAGTAAAACCGTATCTGAACTTCTGCAATTAGCGGAGGAGTTAGATATACCCGGCTGTGCAGGGTTGAGGAAGCAGGACCTGATCTTCAAAATCCTGGAAGCAAAGACGGAGAAAAACGGGCTTATTTTCGCAGAAGGGGTCCTGGAGATTTTACCAGAGGGTTATGGTTTCCTGCGTTCTCCGGATTATAACTATCTTCCCGGTCCGGACGATATCTATGTCTCCCCTTCCCAGATAAAGAGGTTTGATTTGAGAAAGGGGGATACTATTTCCGGTCAGGTCAGGCCTCCCAAAGATTCAGAGAGGTATTTTGCCCTTTTGAAAATCGAGGCGGTGAATTTCGAAAATCCGGAGGTGGCTAAGCATAAAATCCTTTTTGATAACTTAACTCCTCTTTATGCGCAGAAAAGGATTAAGTTAGAGACTGTTACTGAAGAAGTCTCTATGCGGATAATGGATTTGATTTGCCCGGTTGGAAAAGGGCAAAGGGGATTGATCGTTTCTCCTCCTAAAGCAGGTAAGACCATTCTTCTTCAAAAGATGGCCAATAGCATTACCGCCAACCATCCGGAGATAAAGCTTATAGTTCTTTTGATCGATGAAAGGCCGGAAGAGGTGACGGATATGAAGCGCTCGGTTAAGGGTGAGGTGGTAAGCTCCACTTTCGATGAGCCGGCAGATCGGCACGTGCAGGTAGCGGATATGGTCATAGAAAAAGCAAAGAGATTGGTTGAACATCAACAACATGTGGTTATCCTTTTAGATAGCATCACCCGTCTGGCCCGGGCGCATAATGCAGTTGTTCCGCATAGCGGTAAGATCCTTTCCGGTGGAGTGGATGCTAATGCTCTGCAGAGGCCTAAAAGATTTTTTGGAGCGGCTCGAAATATAGAGGAGGGTGGGAGCTTGACCATTATGGCAACTGCCCTGATTGAGACCGGAAGCCGGATGGATGAGGTTATCTTTGAGGAGTTTAAAGGAACTGGAAACATGGAAATAGTCTTAGATCGGAGGCTTCAAGATCGCAGGATTTTTCCGGCTATGGATATCAACCGTTCAGGCACCCGTAAGGAAGAGCTTTTATTAACTGAGGAGGAGTTGAGTAAAATCTGGATCTTGAGGAGATTCTTGAATGAGATGAACTCAGTTGAGGCTATGGAGTTTTTACTGGATAGGATAAGAAAGACCAAAAACAATGGTAAATTTTTGGAGTCAATGAAGGACTAAGTTTTTTGGGGTTCGTTTAACCTGCCCCTTTTTTATATACCATAACATTATAGTTGCTTGATTTAGCAAGCTTGTTTTGCTGAAGCGAAACTTTACCCCACCCTCCACTTTCTAATGATAGGGTAAGGGTGAGGTTTTTCTGTTAGATGAGGGGAGCCCAAATGGTCATGGAGACCTTTTCTTCGTTGTTGAGGACACCAATCCTGTAGATCCCCAATTTTGGGTCTTGATGAAAAATTCGGACGAAAAGCAAAATCTACTTTACCTGAGACGGATTGCTTCGTCGTCCCACCTATGGAGAACTCCTCGCAATTACAATTGATCAATTCCCTCGGTTCGGGCAGGAATCGTACTCTTACCCGGGAATGGGGTAAAACCCCTATCTCAGTATGGTAACCACACCCCCACAGTTTAATTTTGTCTTGCGATTTTTTGAAATTTTCTATAAGTTAGTTTCAATATGAAAAGAATGCCGATTTTAGGTATCACTATGGGTGATCCAGCTGGAATAGGTCCAGAGGTGGTCTTTAAATCGATAATAAGTCCCCAGGTTAAAAAGGTTTGTATCCCTTTAGTCTTTGGTTCCAAAGACGTTTTCTCTGAGACGATGAATAAATACGCTAAAGGTTATAAGTTAAATCAAGTCTATTCAGTAGAAGAACTTAATAGAGATAAAAAGGTTATAAATATTTTACATTGCACCGATTTGGATTATAAGAAGGTAAAAATTGGAGAAATTAATAAAACCTCAGGTGATATGGCAGCTTGCTGTTTAGTCTATGCAGTTCAGTTCGCCTTAGCCCGGGAAATAGATGGGATGGTGACTGCACCTTTATCCAAGAAGGGTCTAAAATCAGCCGGTTATGATTTTCCAGGACAGACTGAGATGATCGCTTTCCTTACTGCTTCCACTAAATTCGGGATGATGTTTGTAAGAGAGGATTTGAAACTTATCCTGGTAACCACCCATTTACCTTTATCCAGAGTGAGCAGAGAGATCAATTCTCGGAAAGTTTTTGAAAAGATTGAGCTGGCAGATAAGGTTTTAAGGTTTTTATTCCGAATAAAATCACCCAAAATCGGTGTCTGTGCTTTAAACCCTCATTCTGGAGAGGAAGGGCTTTTTGGAAAAGAGGAAAAAGAAGCGATTATACCTGCCATTAAAAAAGCTCAAGGAAATAAGATAAGAGCATTTGGTCCTTTTGCGGCTGATTCTATATTCGGCAAAGAATTTTCAGCTAAGTTCGATTGCATAGTGGCAATGTATCATGATCAAGGGCTTATTCCGATGAAAATAAACGGAGTAGGGAGCTCGGTTAATCTATCAGTTGGTATTCCAATCATCCGTACCTCTCCGGATTTCGGTACCGCCTTGGATATTGCAGGTAAAGGAAAGGCAGATCCAAAAGGAATGATTAAGGCTATAATTTTAGCGGTCAATTTGACAAAATCTGCAAAATATTTAGAGAAGGTCTGGTCTAATTAAGGGTAATTAAATGAAAGATATTATTATAAAAGCACAGGGTGTCACTAAAATCTATGAGAGCTTTAAAATCGCTTTGAAAAATATTGATCTGGAAATAGAAAAGGGTGAATTCCTTTTCCTGGTTGGATCGAACGGGGCCGGGAAAACCACGTCACTTAAACTTCTCTGGATGGAGGAGGAACCAAGTTCAGGTATGGTCTTCATAGATGGATGCAGTACTCTGGAAAAAGATAAAAAAAGGGTTTCAGATTTAAGACGGAAATTGGGGCTGGTGTTCGAAGATTTAAAGCTTATGAGGAAGAAAACTTTAGAAGATAATTTAGCTTTTCCTTTGAGGGTTCTGGGTAAAAATGAAAAATATATTAAATCAAAAGTAGCTGAGCTTTTGGGAACTTTTAACCTCTACTCCAAAAGGAGACTTTTACCAGAAGAGATTTCAGCCGGGGAAAGGAAAAAACTGGCTATTGCCCGGGCAGTGATAAACGAGCCGCTGATAATTTTAGGGGATGAACCTTTCGGAGGGTTAGATGAAAACTACTCCTCTGAGATAATCGACTTTTTTAAACAAGTAAATTTTAAAGGCACTACCGTGTTTTTAGCTACCCATAGAACTAACCTTGTCAGAAATTTTAAAGGGAGAATAATCCAGTTAGAAAATGGGGAGATAAGAAGATGAGCTTAGTTTTCTGGTTAAAGGAGTCGTTTGCCGGGTTTTTCAGGGAAAAAGGCTCTGCTTTTATATCTTTCTTCGTCAACACCTTTTTCTTTCTGATCTTCGCCATTTTCCTTTTAGTTACTTATAATCTTTACACCTTCACCCAGAAGGTAAAACAGAAAATGGAGATAGATGTCTATTTAGTTGAAGGGTTGACTGAAAAAGAGAACGAAGAGTTAAAGTCTAAAATTATAAAAATAGAAGGGGTGGAGGGTACTATATTTCGTACCAAAGAAAAAGCTCTGAAAGAACTTAAAAACTATTTAGGTAAGGATATCTTGGAGGGCCTGGAATCTAATCCTTTGCCTTCTTCCTGGGTAGTGAAATTAAAGCCAGCTTATCAGAACTTAGAGAAGATGCAAAAAATCTCTTCCCAGATAGCAAAGCTCAAAGGGGTAGAGGAGACAGACTACGGAAAGTTCTGGGTTGAAAAAATAGATCGGCTTTTAGAAATCTTCCTCTGGATAAACTTAATTTTAGGGATTCTGATAGTTACGGGCTCCTTGTTTTTAATGATCCATACCTTAAGAACTATCCGCCAGTCTAAAGCTGAGGAAGTTATGCTCTTAAACCTTTTAGGCGCAGAAAGAAGTTTCTTAAGAAAGATTTTTCTTTTCGAAGGGATTATGCAGGGTGGAGTTTGTGCATTTTTTAGCCTTTTAATCCTTTATATACTTCACAGATTTTTTATTTATTTTGGATTCGAGCTTGACTTTTTACCTTTATCCCTTTCGATTGCCTTTATCTTCTTCGGATTTCTCTTGGGTGGAGTTGCCGGGCTTTTATCCGGTGGAAAAAAATTAAATTGATACAGTAAGACAGGGATTTCAGGTTGGAGCAGGGCAATTGCCCTGTCCCAGCGGAAAAGATGTATGATGAAAAGGTTTTTCAAATTAAGCGTCGTCCTTTTTCTTTCTTTTTTAAGTTCAGGGATTTTATTATATTCTGCTAATAAAGGTAAAGTCCGGGCTCAAGGTCTGGATGATAGAATCACTGAACAAAAAGATGAATTAGAGAAGATCAGAAAAGAGTTAGAAGGAAAAAGAGAGAAGGTTAAGAAGCTTTCCAAGAAAGAGTCCTCGGTTTTCATCGAGATAAAGAATTTAGAGGAAGAGCTTGAGCTTATAGATAAACTATTTTTGAGGCTTAATCAGAAATCTAAAAAGGTGGGAAAAGATATTATAACCACGGAGACGCTTTTGGGGAAATCTCAATTGAGATTTCAAGCTAAAAGGGAGGAGTTAGGGTGCCGCCTCAGAGATATTTACAAATATATGAGGTTCAGGGAATATGAGATCCTCACCGGTGCCTCATCCCCGCTTGATCTGATGAGGAGGTTGAAATATATGAAGCTTATCACCCGACAGGATCAGACTTTAATTCAGGAGATCTCAAAAGAGATTGAGAACATAGAAGAAAACAAAAAATCCTTAGAGTCAAAAAGGAAGGAACTAACTTCTTTGATTAAGGAAAAGGATAAAGAGGAAAAGAAAAGGAATCAGGAGAAAAACAAGAGAGAGAAACTTCTGAAAACGATTAGATCGGAAAAGGAAATCCATCTTCAATCGGTTAAGGAATTAGAGAAAAGCGCTCAGGAGATTGAAAAACTTTTAACCTCCTTAGAAAAAGAAAGGTTCAAAGAAGAAGTTGAGACCACAACCGGCCTTTTCCGGGTTTTAAAGGGGAGGCTCCCCTGGCCGGTTACAGGAAGAGTAGTCTTAGGTTTTGGTGAGCAGAAGGAGTCAAGGTTTAATACCAAGCTTTTTAATCCCGGAATCGATATCTCACCTTCTTCAGATCTGGAGGTGAAAGCGGTAGCGGATGGCAGGGTAGTCTATTCATCCTGGCTCAGGGGTTATGGTAACTTTATCATACTCCAGCATGATGATGGTTATTATACAGTTTATGCCAATCTAAAAGAGATTCTGGTAGGG
>Ga0299912_10003116_pt1 | contig 13618 bp, 16 predicted proteins | sample RVTome_2_FD_207667 | JGI IMG/M metagenome (GOLD analysis project Ga0299912, IMG submission 207667) | Soil microbial communities from uranium-contaminated site in the Upper Colorado River Basin, Wyoming, United States - RVT95D214 (version 2) ...
GGTGCCGGTGATCCCGGCGCGGGCTCGCGAACCAAATCGATAATAGACAGGATTAACCGGATGCACATGATTTTTCCGGGATTCCAATCTTGGTAATCCTGTAAATCCTGTCCATTGCTTGTTTTCAAGACAGGCGCTAATCATCATCAGCGCTCTGTTTTATGACGCGCAATACCGTTTCCAGCGCAAAGCCGCGGCTCTGCATGAACCTCACCTGCTTGGCTCGCTCGGCCATGTCGCGCGGCGGCTTCCCGAATTTCCTGTGCCACAGCGCGCGCGCCGCTTCGATATCGCCGGCCTTGAGCTGCGGCAGCGCCTGGGCAACCAGTTCCTCGGCGATACCCTTGTCGAGCAGTTCCTGCCGGATACGCTGGCTGCCGTGCTTGCCGCGCCGCGCATGGATCAACTGCTCGACCACGCGCTGCTCGGACAGCCAGCCGCGGCGCACCAGATCCTCGATCAGGTTGGCAACCTCGTCCGGGTCCTGCGCATGGGACGCGAGCTTGCGGCTCAGCTCCAGCCGCGAATGCTCGCGGCGCGCCAGCAGCCTCAACGCCCGCGCCCGCAGGCTGGGTTCCGGCCTATTTTTCTTCGGCGGGGGCCGCTGCTCCACTGGCAATGCCTATCGCGGCGCGGATCTTGGCCTCGATTTCCCGCGCCATCTCGGGGTGTTCCCTCAGATAATCGCGCGTATTGTCCTTGCCCTGCCCGATGCGCTCCTTGCCGTAGGTATACCACGCGCCGGACTTGTCGATGATCTTGTGCGCGACGCCGAGCTCGATGATCTCGCCCTCGCGAGAAATCCCCGTGCCGTAGAGGATGTCGAATTCGGCCTGGCGGAACGGCGGTGCCACCTTGTTCTTGACGACCTTGGCGCGCGTCTCCGAGCCGATCACCTCGTCGCCCTTCTTGATCGCGCCGATGCGCCGGATGTCGATCCTGACCGAGGCGTAGAACTTGAGCGCGTTGCCGCCGGTGGTGGTCTCGGGGTTGCCGAACATCACGCCGATTTTCATGCGGATCTGGTTGATGAATATCACCAGCGTGTTGGACCGCTTGATGTTGGCGGTAAGCTTCCTCAGCGCCTGCGACATCAGCCGCGCCTGCAGGCCCATCTGCGGCTCGCCCATCTCGCCTTCGATTTCCGCCTTGGGCACCAGCGCCGCGACCGAGTCGATCACCACCACGTCGACCGAACTCGAGCGCACCAGCATGTCGGCGATTTCAAGCGCCTGCTCGCCGTTGTCGGGCTGCGAAATCAGCAGTTCGTCGACATTGACGCCGAGCTTGGCCGCGTACTGCGGGTCGAGCGCATTCTCGGCATCGATGAAGGCCGCGGTGCCGCCGAGCTTCTGCATCTGCGCGATCACCGACAGCGTCAGCGTGGTTTTGCCCGATGATTCCGGGCCGTAGATCTCGACCACGCGCCCGCGCGGCAGCCCGCCGATGCCGAGCGCGATATCGAGGCCGAGCGAGCCGGTGGATACCACCTCGATGTCCTTCGAAATCGGGGACTCGCCCAGGCGCATGATCGAGCCCTTGCCGAACTGCTTTTCGATCTGCGACAACGCGGCAGACAGGGCTTTACTCTTGTTTTCGTCCATTTTTTTCCTCTGCGAATAAGCGTGAAATTATGGCACAACTCGGGGCACAAGTCGCTCAGAGTCCCTGGCCTGATGAAACACGTGTGCGTTTCATTGTGTTAGGACCTCTTAACGCAGCCGTCCGGCGGCGGATGACCTGCAATTGCTTATTCGGCAACGCTTTCCAGCAGGCGCAGCACGCCTTCAAGCGCATGTGCCACCGACTGCTTGCGCACCGCATCGCGATCGCCCGCAAAATGTTGTGTCTCCGAACGCGCTTCGCCGTCCTTGGCACTCCACGCGAAACACACCGTGCCGACCGGCTTCTCCAGCGTGCCGCCGCCCGGTCCGGCGGTGCCGCTCACCGCCACGGCAATCTGGGCATGGCTCGCGGCCAGCGCGCCCCGCGCCATTTCCCGCACGGTCGGCTCGGCAACCGCCCCATGTGTGGCCAGCGTATCCGCACTCACGCCCAGCATTTCGCGCTTGGATATATAGGTATAGGTGACAAAACCGCGCTCGAACCACTTCGAACTGCCGGGCACCATGGTCACCGCTGCGGCGACCCAGCCGCCGGTGCAGGACTCGGCGGTCGCGAGCATCAGGCCGCGCGACCTGAGCGCTTCTCCCACCTGTTCCGCCAATCGATAAAGCTGGGTGTCGGCCATATTCTCCTTTCAGCCCATGAGGTTCAACCACAGCGCCAGCACCAGCAAGGTGTAGAAGGCGGCAATCAGATCGTCGAGCATCACGCCGAAACCGCTCTTGAATGTCCGGTCGTAGTAACGGATCGGTTGCGGCTTGAGGATATCGAACAGCCGGAACAGCAGGAACGCCCAGGCCTGCCAGTAAAGGGTATCCGGCGTGAAAAACAGCACCAGCAGGAAGGCGACGACCTCGTCCCACACCATGCCGCCGTGATCCGCCACGCCGAGCGCGCGTCCGGTTTTCCCGCACGCCCAGATACCCGCGACAAACATCACTGCGAGCAGCACCAGAAACTCTATTTTGGAAAACCGCGGCTGAAGCAGCCAGTACAACGGAAAAGCGAGCAGTGTTCCGGCCGTGCCCGGCGCGCCGGGCACCAGGCCCGCCCCGAAGCCGAATGCCAGCAAATGCGCGGGGTCGCGCAGCACGAAGCGCCATGATGGCTTTAATCTGATCTCAGCCAAAATGATCGAATCCGCCGCGTTTCACGTTCATCGACCTGCCGTCGCGCGCCAGCACCACGACGTCCGGCGTGGCGCGGGCCGCACGCCGCACTTCGCCGATGCAGGTCAGTTTCAGGCCGAGGCGGCGCGCGATGCCGAGTATGGCACTATGCCTGGCGGGCGCCGCCGTAAAGCACAGCTCGTAATCGTCGCCGCCGGCGAGCAATGCCGCGCGCGCGGCAGGCCGCTGCAGATGACGTTTCATGATCGCCGAAACCGGCAGCCTTTCGAATTCGATGCTTGCAGCAACGCCCGAGCGCTCGCAGATATGGCCGAGATCGGCAAGCAGGCCATCGGAGATGTCGATCGCGCTGCGGGCGATTTTTCGCAGCGCCTCGCCCAGCGCGATGCGCGGCGCGGGCAGGTGCAATCGCCGCGCGACCGTCGCGAGTTCCCGCCGCTCGAGGCTGATGTGCTTCCTGAACGCCGCCAGCGCCAGCGCGGCATCGCCCAGATGCCCCGACACCCAGATCTCGTCGCCCAGGCGCGCGCCGTCGCGCCGCAACGCCTGGCCTGCGGGAACTTCGCCCATGATCTGCACGCAGATATTGAGCGGGCCGCGGGTGGTATCGCCGCCGACCAGATCGACGCGGTGCTTGCGCGCGAGCCGCATGAAGCCGCCGGCGAAAGCACGCAGCCAGGTCGCTTCGGCTTTGGGCAGCGCCACCGACAATGTCGCCCAGCGCGGCGTCGCGCCCATCGCCGCCATGTCGGAAAGATTGACCGCCAGCGCCTTGTGTCCGAGCTGGCCGGGATCGGCATCGGCAAAAAAATGCTGTCCGCAAACCAGCATGTCGGTGGATACCGCCAGTTCCATGCCGCGCGCGACGCGGACCAGCGCCGCGTCATCGCCCACGCCGAGCCTCGCGCCCGGCGCCGGATACGTGAAGTAGCGCTTGATCAGCTCGAATTCGGTAAGGGAGACCGCCTTCACTCCTTCACCCTTCACTCTTCACTCTTCACTCTTCACTTGCGCAGCATTGCGCTGCTGCTCCTCGAGCTGTTGCTGCTGCTCGAGCCACTTCTTTTTCAGCAGCTTCGGAAAATAAAAATCGACCGCGGCAAAACCGAAGAAGAAAACCACCAGCATCATCGCGGTGCCGCGCGGGATGGACGAACCGGCCGCGAACAGCACGTACATGCCGAGAACAAGATTGACCACACCGGCAAAATAAAAGGCATAAATGCGTTTCTTGAGTCGCGGATCCATTGCGTTCGATTCACTCCCCTAGCAGCCTGCCGGACTTGAGCTTTTTGAGGCGGTGCATAGCGACGCCAAATGGGCTCTTGACTCAAGCCGGAGCGACAGGCTGCTTAAAAAAACTTGATTTCCGCGGCGCAACCCTTCGCCGCGTGCTTCTTACCCTAACCGGCCTTCATTTTAGCAGTCTGTCGTCACGGCTTCGACAAAAGTCGTAAAGGTTACATTCGTCCCCGCGTACCTTAGCGAAGTCCGACAGACTGCCAGCCGCCCGCCTCAGGCCGGCTTGACCTCAAGCGCCCGCACGCGCGCCGCCAGCTTGTCGAGCACGCCGTTGACGAACTTGTGGCCGTCGGTGCCGCCATAAGTCTTGGCCAGCTCGACCGCCTCGTTGATCACCACCCGGTACGGCACTTCCGGCTGGTGCATGAGTTCGTAACCCGCCAGCAGCAGCACGCCGCGTTCGACCGGGCTCAATTCGCTGAATCTGCGATCGATGCAGGGCAGGAGTTCCCGCTCCAGCGCGGCCGCATGTTTCACCGCGCCCTCGAGCAGCATCGAAAAATACCCGGTGTCGATCTTGTCGAACCCCCTGGCTTCGGCAAGCTGCTGGGCGATAGTCTTGGGATCGGTGTGCGCGAGCTGCCACTGATACAGGCCCTGCAGCGCAAATTCGCGCGATCTGCGGCGGCTACTTTTCATCGTCGAGTCGCTTCAGCAGATTCGCCATTTCGATCGCCGCCAGCGCGCAGTCGGCGCCCTTTTGCGCCATGCGCGCCAGCGCCTGGTCATCGTCCTCGGTGGTGAGTATGCCGTTGGCGATCGGCACGCCGGTGCCGAGCTGCACATGGGTGATGCCGCTTGCCGACTCGTTGGCAACGAGCTCGAAATGATAGGTTTCGCCGCGGATCACCGCACCGAGCGCGATCAGCGCGTCGTATTGTCCGCTTTGCGCCAGCCTCTGCAGCGCGAGCGGCGCCTCCAGCGCGCCGGGCACGGTCACGATGCGCACATCGGCTTCGCGCACCCCATGCTTGACGAGCGCCGCGCTGCACGCCGACAGCAGGCCTTCGCCGACATCGGTGTTGAAACGGCTCACGACGATGCCGATCTTCAGGCCGGCGCCGTTGAAATCGGGCTCCACTTCTTCGATATTGTCGTATCTTGACATAATTTATTGATTTAATTAAGTTTTTTTAGGCGGTTCCAAATAGCCGGTCACTTCCAGGTCGAAGCCCGTCATGCTCGGCATGCGGCGCGGCAGCGCCAGCAGCCGCATTTTCCCGACCTTGAGGTCGCGCAGGATCTGCGCGCCGATGCCGTAGTTCCGGAGCGCGAACTTCGGCGGCCTCGCATCCGCGCGCGACGGCTGCGCGCGTTCCAGCAGTTCAGCCGCGGTTTCCAGCCGGTGCAACAGCACGATGACGCCGCACTCGGCGCGGCTGATGGCCGCGAGCGCATCGTTGAAATTCCACGAGTGGCTGGTGCTGCCGGTGTCCAGCAAGTCGATCACCGACAGCGGCTCGTGCACCCGCACCAGCACTTCCTTGGCCGCCTGCGGCTTGCCCTTGACCAGCGCCAGATGGGTGGCGTTGCCCACCTTGTCGCTGTAGGCGTATAGCCGGAAGCGGCCGTGGACGGTCTCGATATCGCGCTCCGTGACGCGTTCGACCAGCGATTCGGTGCTGCTGCGGTAATGGATGAGATCGGCGATGGTCCCGATCCTGAGCTGGTGCCGCGCGGCGAATTCCTCCAGGTCCGGCAGGCGCGCCATCTCGCCGTCGTCCTTGAGGATTTCGCAGATCACCGCCGCCGGCATCACGCCCGCAAGCCGCGCCAGATCGCAGCCGGCTTCGGTATGCCCGGCGCGCATCAGCACGCCGCCGTCCTGCGCCATCAGCGGAAAAATATGGCCCGGCTGCACGATGTCGAGCGGACTGGCGTCGGCGCGCATCGCCGCCCGCACCGTGCGCGCGCGGTCGGCGGCGGAAATGCCCGTGGTCACGCCTTCGGCGGCCTCGATCGACACCGTGAAATTGGTGCCCAGCGGCGAGCGGTTGTTGAAAACCATCAGCGGCAGGTTGAGCTGGCGGCAGCGGTCTTCGGTGAGCGTGAGGCAGATCAGCCCCCGGCCGTAGCGCGCCATGAAGTTGATGGCTTCGGGCGTCACGAACTCCGCCGCCATCAGCAGATCGCCTTCGTTCTCGCGGTCTTCCTCATCGACGAGGACGGCCATTTTGCCGGCCTTGATGTCGGCGATGATTTCCGTGATCGGACTGATAGCCATTTTTTGCGGATACTCTTTCAGGCGCCGTTATCTGACTGTCTCAGGCGCTCGGCGTAACGCGCCAGCATGTCGGCTTCCAGATTGACCCGGTCGCCGGCTTTCAATTGCCGCAGGTTGGTCGCCTGCAGCGTGTGCGGGATCAGATTGACCGTGAATTCGGCGCCGTTCACTTCGTTCACCGTGAGGCTCACGCCGTTGATTGCAACCGAGCCTTTGCGCGCGATGTATTTCGCCAGTTCGCGCGGTACAGCGACCGCCAGCAGCCGATTGTCCCCCACCGCTTCGCAACGCGCCACCATCCCGATACCGTCGACGTGGCCGCTCACCAGATGCCCGCCGAGCCGGTCCGCCAGGCGCAGCGCTTTTTCCAGATTGACGCGCGCATTCCTGGCAAAACCCGCAGTACAGGCAAGCGTTTCCTGCGATACGTCGGCCTCGAACGCGGCCGGCTTCAGCGCCACCACGGTCAGGCACACGCCATCGACCGCAATGCTGTCGCCCACCGCCACGTCGTCGAGCGGCATGCCGCCGGCGTCGACGCTCAGCCGCAAGCCGCCGGGGGCCGGTTCCGTTCCGGCAATTTTCCCCACCGCGGCGATGATTCCGGTGAACATTATACGTTTATCGCTCTGGCGATCACACGAATATCGTTGCCGACCATGCGCAGATCGTGGATTTTCAGCTCGCGGCGGCCGCTCAAATCCTCGAGCTCAGGCAGATGGAACATGCCGCGCGCGGCGTCTCCGATCAGGTGCGGCGCGAGATAAATCACCAGTTCGTCCACCAGCCCTTCCCCGAGCAGCGAGCCGTTCAGCTTGAAACCGGCCTCGACATGCACTTCGTTGATCCCGCGGCGCCCAAGTTCCCGCATCAGGCCGCCGAGCTCGACTTTGCCCGCGGCATTCGGCAGCACGACGATCTCCGCGCCCTTGCCCTGCAGCGCGCGCATCCTGGCGTCGTCCTTGACCGCCGCCGCCACCAGCGTGCCGCCGCCGGCAAGCACTTTCGCATCCAGCGGCGTCTCCAGCCGGCTGTCGACCACGACACGCAGGGGCTGACGCGGCGTGGCGACTTCGCGCACCGTGAGTTGCGGATCGTCGTCCCTGACGGTGCCGATGCCGGTCAGCACGGCGCAGGCGCGGGCGCGCCAGGCGTGGCCGTCGCGGCGCGCAGCGGCGCCGGTGATCCACTGGCTGCGGCCATTCGCGAGCGCGGTCTTGCCGTCCAGGCTCGCCGCGAGCTTCACCCTGACCCACGGCCGGCCGCGGGTCATGCGCGAGACGAATCCGATATTGAGTTCGCGCGCTTCGTTTTCCAGCACGCCGGCGGCGGCGGCGATTCCCGCGCTTTGCAACGCCGCCAGCCCCTTGCCCGCCACCTGCGGATTGGGGTCCTGCATCGCGGCCACCACGCGCGCGGCTTTGGCCGCGATCAAGGCATCGATGCAGGGCGGCGTGCGGCCGTGGTGGGCGCAAGGCTCGAGCGAAACGTAAACGGTCGCGCCTGCGGCCTGCGCTCCGGCTGCCGCAAGCGCGTTGATTTCCGCGTGCGGCGCGCCGGCCTTTTCGTGCCAGCCTTCACCCACGATTTTTCCGTCACGCACGACGACACATCCCACCCGCGGATTGGGCGAAGCGGTGAAAAGGCCCTTGTGCGCCAGCTCCAGCGCCCGGGCCATGTAACGATGATCGTCAGCAGTGAACATAAAATCGATTTAGCCGCCAAGGCCGCCAAGAAGTTCGAAAAACAGATCGGTTATCGTGTAAAGACACCGTGCGTCGGATATTTATGTATCGGAAAGTTTTTCGGTCGACAGTTTCTTGTATTTTTTGTTTTTCTTGGCGCGCTTGGCGTACCCGTCAAGCGGGTATTAAAAAGAAGCCTTGGCGGCAAAAAATTACTTTTTGAAGGCCGGCTTCTGCACTTCCTTGATCGCGTCCCGGAAATCGTCTATGCCCTGGAAGCTCTTGTAGACCGAGGCAAAGCGGATGTAGGCGACCTCGTCAAGTTTGTGCAGTTCGCGCATCACCATTTCGCCGATGCGCCGCGACGGAATTTCCCGCTCGCCGAGCGCAAGCACTTCCTGCGTGATGGTCGCAACCGCCTCGTCGACCAGCTGCGTCGGCACCGGCCGCTTGTGCAGCGCACGCATGAAACTGGTGCGCAGCTTGTCGAGATCGAATTCGGTGCGGCTGCCGTCCTGCTTGACGACCTGCGGCATGCGCAGCTCGACCGTCTCGTAAGTGGTAAAGCGCTTGTTGCAGCCGGTGCAGCGCCGGCGGCGGCGTATGCTCTCGCCGTCCTCGCTCACCCGCGAGTCGATCACCTGCGTGTCGTCGGATTTGCAGAATGGGCACTTCATAAAATTTCCCGTTTATGCCCCATAAACGGGAAATTTTTCGCACAGCTTCTTCACTTCGCCCTTCACGCGCGCGATCGCCTTGTCGTCGTTCGGCGCATCGAGCACATCGGCGATGAGACTGGCCAGAACTTCGGCTTCGTGCTCCCTGAAACCGCGCGTCGTCATCGCCGGCGAACCGACGCGGATGCCGCTCGTCACCATCGGCTTCTGCGGATCGTTGGGCACCGAGTTCTTGTTGACGGTGATATTCGCGCGCCCGAGCGCCGCTTCCGCCTCGCGCCCGGTCAGCTTGCCGCGCAGGTCGACCAGGAACATATGGCAGTCGGTGCGGCCCGAAACAATGCGCAGCCCGCGCTCCTGCAGCACCTTGGCCATCACGCGCGCATTGTCCAGCACCTGTTCCTGATAGAGCTTGAATTCGTGCGTCATCGCTTCCTTGAGCGCGACCGCCTTGGCCGCGATGACATGCATCAGCGGCCCGCCCTGGGTGCCGGGGAAGATCGCCGAGTTGAGCACTTTTTCGTGCTCTGCATTGGCGAGGATCAGGCCGCCGCGCGGACCGCGCAGCGTCTTGTGGGTGGTGGTGGTCACGAAATCGGCAACGCCCACCGGGCTCGGATAAAGGCCCACGGCAACCAGCCCGGCGTAATGCGCCATGTCGGCCATCAGCAGCGCGCCGGCGCGGTCGGCAATGGCACGGAAGCGTTTCCAGTCGATCACCAGCGAATAAGCCGAGGCGCCGGCAACGATGAGCTTGGGTTTGTGCACATGCGCGAGTTCCTCCACCTCGTCATAATCGATCTCCTCGGTTTTGAGATCGAGGCCATAGCCCACCGCACTGTAGTACTTGCCGCTTACGTTGACCGGGGAGCCGTGGGTAAGATGCCCGCCGGCGTCGAGCGACATGCCGAGGATAACGTCGCCCGGTCGCAGCACCGCGGCATACACCGCCTGGTTGGCCTGCGCGCCGGAATGCGGCTGGACGTTGGCATAACCGGCATGGAAAAGTTTCTTGGCGCGGTCGATCGCGAGCTGCTCCGCGATGTCGACGTATTCACAGCCGCCGTAATAGCGTTTTCCCGGATAGCCTTCGGCGTATTTGTTGGTCAGCACCGAACCCTGGGCCTGCATCACGCGCGGGCTTGCATAGTTTTCCGAAGCGATCAGTTCGATGTGGTCTTCCTGGCGCTGATACTCCTGCGCGATGGCGCTCCAGAGTTCGGAATCGAAGCTTTCGATGGTGTCTTTGAGTGAGTACATTGCGCTGTGCGTCCGATCGGCTAAATGGTTGATTTTACCATGCTTAACCCGGTTCGGTCGCCTGCGGGCACAGTCCGTGCCGACCAGACCGGGGGGCAGATTCGCGGCGCCACTGCCTTCTGCGCTCCCTATGGGATGGCAATCGCCGCGCCGCGCGGAGCGGCCCCGCGTTTTTGCGCGCCGCTTGCTTTGCCACGTATGATGGCGTTCCGGCAAAAAAACGGTTCAAGAACCGAGGAGGACGGATGAAAGTTCTTATGGCGATGTCGCGCCTGGTCGATGCGCTCAACGAACACGCCGGCCGTTTCACCCACTGGCTGATTCTCGCCTGCGTGCTGATCAGCGCCGGCAACGCCGTCGCGCGCTACGGCTTCAACCTGAGCTCGAACGCCTTTCTCGAAATCCAGTGGTACCTCTATTCGATCGTGTTTCTGGGCGCCGCCGGCTACACGCTGAAGCACAACGCACATGTGCGCATCGATCTCGTCTCCGGCCGCTTGTCGCCGCGCACGCGGGCATGGATAGACGTGTTCGGCGGCCTGTTCATGCTGCTGCCGGTGTGCGCCATCATTTTCTGGTACGGCTGGAGCGCGTTCCTCGAATCCTACCGCATCGGTGAAATATCGAGCGATGCGGGAGGCCTGGCGCGCTGGCCGATCAAGTTCGCGCTGCCGTTCGCCTTCCTGTTGCTGATCCTGCAGGGCCTTTCCGAAACCATCAAACGCCTGGCCTTCCTCAAGGGTCTCGCGGGCGACGCGGCGCAGCCTGAAGCCCCGGGCCGCGAACACGCGGAATAAGAGGGAACACGCAACAATGGCTTTCGAGCTGATGGCCCCGCTGATGTTCGCGGGGCTCGCCGTCTTCCTGCTGCTCGGCTACCCGGTCGCCTTCGCGCTCGCCGCCAACGGGCTGCTGTTCGCCTTTATCGGCTTCGAACTCGGCATGCTGCAGCCCGAACTGCTGCAGGCCCTGCCGCAGCGCATTTACGGCATCATGGCCAACCCGCTGCTGCTCGCCATCCCGTTCTTCACTTTCATGGGGCTGATCCTGGAACGCAGCGGCATGGCTGAAGATCTGCTCGACACCGTCGGCCAGCTGTTCGGCCCGATCCGCGGCGGCGTGGCCTATGCGGTGATACTCGTCGGCGCGTTGCTCGCCGCCACCACCGGCGTGATCGCCGCCTCGGTGATCGCGATGGGGCTGATCTCGCTGCCGATCATGCTGCGCTACGGTTATTCGCAGCAGCTTGCGTCGGGCGTCATCTGCGCCTCGGGCACGCTGGCACAAATCGTCCCGCCTTCGATCGTGCTGATCGTGCTGGCCGACGTGCTCGGCGCTTCCGTCGGCGACATCTATGCCGGCGCGGTACTGCCCGGCGTGATGCTGGTCGTCCTGCTGATAGGCTATGTCCTCATCGTGTCCATCGTCAGGCCGGCCGCCGCTCCGGCGTTGCCGCCCGAGGCGCGCACGCTCAGGGGCTGGGCGCTGTACCGCCACGCGCTGCTCGTCATGGTGCCGCCGCTGGTGCTGATTTTTCTGGTGCTGGGTTCGATTTTCGTGGGCATCGCCACGCCCAGCGAAGGCGGCGCGATGGGCGCCGTCGGCGCCCTGGCCCTGGCCTTTGCCAAACGGCGCCTCGATTATGCAGTGCTGCGCGAGGCGCTCGAATCGACCACCAAACTGTCGAGCTTCGTGATGTTCATCCTGATCGGATCGACGGTTTTCGCCCTGGTGTTCCGCGCGGTCGACGGCGACCTGTGGGTCGAGCGGCTGTTCACCCTGGTGCCGGGCGGCACCGTCGGTTTCCTGATCGTCGTCAACCTGCTCATTTTCGTGCTCGGCTTCTTCATCGATTTTTTCGAGATCGCGTTCATCGTGCTGCCGCTGCTGGCGCCGGTCGCCGCGAAGATGGGCATCGATCCGGTGTGGTTCGGGGTCATGATCGCCATGAACCTGCAGACTTCCTTCCTCACCCCGCCGTTCGGATTCGCGCTGTTCTACCTGCGCAGCGTGGCGCCGCGGGAAATCCGGACCGGCGCGATCTACAAAGGCATCATCCCGTTCGTAGGCATACAGTTGCTGGCGCTGCTGATCGTGATCGCCTGGCCGGCGCTGGTCACCGGCAGCGAAACCCCAACAGACACTTCAAACGTTGAAATCCGGCTGCCCGCCGAAGAAAGCCGGCAGGAGGGCGACAAGCCACAACGTGACGCCCCCTCCCAGGAAGACAATACCGCCGCCGAGATCGAACGCATGCTGCGCGAAGGAAAATAAATCATGTAAATCCCGTTAAGGAACCCCGGATTATCAAGGTCTCCTTAAATGAAAAAGGGCAGCCGAAGCTGCCCTTTTCGTTTCCGAACGATTGTCCCGCCCAGCCGGATCGGCCGCGCTACTTCTTCCCGGACTGAGCCGAGGCAGCGGTAGCCATGAAGCCGTCATAGCTGCTTTCCGCGACTCGGAACCATAGCAACTGGTCGTTGCGGAACTTGCGCCACGGCTCGTAGATCTTCCCGAACTCCGGGTGCTTGGCGACGAGTTCGTCGTAAAGCCCGTTCGCCACCTTGAGACACGCCTCCATCACCGGCCGCGGGAAAGCCCGCAACTGCGCACCGCCGGCCACCAGTCTGCGCAGCGCTTCGGTATTCTTCGCATCGTATTTGGCGACCATGTGGATATTGGCTTCGGCACACGCGGTTTCGAGCGCAGCCTGATAACTCTTCGGCAGCGACTGCCACTGCTTGATGTTGACGTAGATCGAAAGCTGCGCTGAGCCCTCCCACCAGCCGGGGTAGTAGTAATACTTCGCGACCTTGTTGAGCCCGAGCCGCTCGTCATCGTAGGGCCCGACCCACTCCGCGGCGTCTATCGTGCCGCGCTCGAGCGCCTGATAGATCTCTCCGCCGCCGATCTGCTGCGGCACCACGCCCAGCCGCGCCAGGATCTGGCCGGCCAGCCCCGGGATGCGCATCTTGAGTCCCTTCAGATCGGCCACGGATTTGATTTCCTTGCGATACCAGCCGGCCATCTGGGTGCCGGTGTTGCCGCACGGAAAATTGACGATGTTGTAGGACTTGAACAGCTCGCGCATGAGTTCCATGCCGCCGCCGTAATACATCCACGCGTTCTGCTGGCGGCAGTTCATGCCGAACGGCAATGCGGTATCGAAGGCAAAAGCCGGGTTTTTCCCGACGTAGTAATAGCTCGCCGTCTGCCCGCATTCGACCGTGCCGTTCTGCACCGCGTCGAGCACCTGCAGCGGCGGCACGATTTCCCCCCCGGCAAAGACGCGGATCTCGAACTTGCCGTCGGTCATCCTGGACACGCGGCCGGCGATGTCCTCGGCAATGCCATACAGGGCATCGAGGCTCTTCGGAAAACTCGACGCCATGCGCCAGCGGATCTGCGGCTGCGACTGCGCCATCGCCGGCGCCGCGACGGCACCCGCGGCCAGCCCGAGCCCCGTTTTTTTCAGGAAGTCGCGTCTTTTCATTTTCCCCTCCATGTCCGATGAACAAGACCAACGACATTAACCGCCGATGAACGCCGATAAAACCCGCTTGGCACCGTGACTACAGGCAATAAATATCTGTAATAAAAACAAGTACGTTATGTTCAAGGCACCATCTGTGGATTTTCGGTCCTGGTGGTCATCGGCGTTTATCGGCGTTTATCGGCGGCTAATGATTTGGTTTTTGAGATCCTAATATACGG
>Ga0299912_10003118_pt1 | contig 13613 bp, 11 predicted proteins | sample RVTome_2_FD_207667 | JGI IMG/M metagenome (GOLD analysis project Ga0299912, IMG submission 207667) | Soil microbial communities from uranium-contaminated site in the Upper Colorado River Basin, Wyoming, United States - RVT95D214 (version 2) ...
CTCCCCCAATCCCTCGTTGTTTTTAGGGCAGGGGGGAGTCGGGGCCGCAGACCCCGACTCCCCCTGCCCCTTTTGGGGGTTGGGAGGGGGGTGTGGGGGGAGGGCAGGGACCCGTAGGGCGGGCGTCCTCGCCCGCCGCTTTAAACCGCACAGGCTGGAAAGCCTGTGCCACCAAGTTCTAGGAACTTTTCAAGGCAGAAAACAGAAAACAGAAAACTCTATCAGATGGTGATTAAATGGACCTTGTTCTCTTGAGCCACGGCGCCGGCGGGGTGGAAATGACGGCCCTGATTGATAAGGTCTTTCTCTCCCGCTATGGCAACCCGGCCTTCCGGGGCGACGACAGCGCCACCCTCCAGTTGGGCTCCCAGCAACTGGCCCTGACCACCGACTCCTACGTGGTGGACCCCATTTTCTTCCCCGGGGGGGACATCGGCCGGCTGGCCGTGGCCGGGACCGTCAACGATCTTCTCACCGCCGCGGCCCGTCCCCTGGCCCTGTCCGCGTCTTTTATCCTGGAAGAGGGTCTGGCCGTGGAGGCCCTGGAGAGTATTGCCCGGTCCATGGGCGAGACCGCGGCCGAATGCGGGGTAGCCATCGTCACCGGGGACACCAAGGTGGTGCCCCGGGGCTCCGCGGATAAGGTCTTCATCACCACCTCCGGGGTGGGGGAAGTGCTGCGGCCGGGAGTCTCCGGGGCCGCCGCGGTCCTGGGGGATAAGATCATTCTCAGCGGTTCCGTGGGGGATCACGGCACCGCGGTGATGCTGGCCCGGGAAAATCTCCTGGAAGGCGCGTCCCTGAGGAGCGACGTGGCCCCTTTGACGGAAATGGTGTTGAATCTGCTTCAGGAGGGGTGCGAGATTCACGCCATGCGGGACCCCACCCGGGGGGGCATTGCCGCGTCTTTAAACGAAATCGCCCGGCAGTCCCAGGTCTGCCTGGAAATAGAGGAGCGCGCGGTCAGGGTCAAGCCCGGGGTGGCCGCGGCCTGCGAGGCCCTGGGCCTGGACGTCTTCAAGGTGGCCAACGAAGGGAAGATGCTGATTTTCGTGGCTCCGGGCGACGCCCAAAAAGCCTTGGCCACGGTCCGGCGCAGCCGATACGGCGCCGAAGCGGAGATTATCGGGGAAGTGAAAGCCGGACCTCCGGGCCGGGTGCAGGTGCGCACCGCGATTGGCACCGCCCGCATCCTGGACCCACCTTCGGGAGAATTGCTCCCCAGGATTTGTTGATAGTGATTGGGGGAGGGGGCTAAGGGTCGCAGACCCTTACCCCCTCCCCCAAACCCCCCTTACAGGGTTAGAAAGCGGCTGGGAAGGCGGGGCCTTAGGCCCTCCCCCCACCACCTCTAGCCCACCTTCCGGTGTCGTCTCCGGAAAAAGCCCCCGGCCTTTTCCTTGAAGCTCTCCATGTAGAGGTAAAATACGGGAGTGATATAGAGGGTCAGGAGTTGGGAGACCAACAGGCCCCCCACCACCGCCAGGCCCAGGGGCCGCCGGGATTCCGCGCCCGCGCCGAAGCCCAGGGCGATGGGCAGGGACCCCATGAGCGCGGCCATGGTGGTCATCATGATGGGCCGGAAGCGGATCAGGGCCCCGGAATAGATGGCCTCTTGGGGCGATTTGCCTTCCCGCCTTTGGGCCTCCAGCGCGAAATCGATCATCATGATGGCGTTTTTCTTGACGATCCCCACCAGCATGATCACCCCTACAAACGCATAAATATTCAGGTCCTGGCCGAAGAGCATCAGGGTCACCAAGGCCCCCACCCCCGCGGACGGCAGGCCCGAGAGGATGGTGATGGGGTGGATGAAGCTCTCGTAGAGAATGCCCAGGATCATGTAGATAACCAGGATGGACATGATCAAAAGCAGCCACAATCCCTGCATGGAGGCCTGGAAGGCCTGGGCCGCGCCCACAAAGCTGGTGGTGATGCTGGCGGGCAGCAACTGCCGGGAGAGTTTTTCCACCGCGGCCACCGCGTCCCCCAGGGCCGCGCCCGGCTTCAGATTGAAGGAGATGGTCACCGCGGGGAGCTGCCCGGAATGGTTGATGGTGAGTGGTCCCAGGGTCCGGGTCAGGGAGGCCAGGGCGTCCAGGGGCACCAACTGCCCTTTGCTTGAACGGACATAAAGCCATTGCAAGGCTGCGGGGTCCGCCTGGTAGCGGGGCTCCAGTTCCATGATGACGTCGTATTCGTTGTTGGGCGCGTAAATGGTGGAGATCTGCCGGGAGCCATAGGCGTAATAAAGGGCGTCTTCGATCTGCTGGGCCGTGACCCCCAGAGTGGAGGCCTTGTCCCGGTTGATCTCCACGTTCACCTGGGGGTTTTTGATCTGCAGGTCGCTGGTCACGTCCTGCAGGCCCGGGAGGGTCCGCATCTTATCCTCCAGGAGGGGGGCGTAGTGGTACAGGTCTTTGATATCCGGACTTTGCAAGGTCAGTTGGTACTGGCTCTTGGTCAGCATGCCGCCGATGCGAATGGGCGGCAAGATCTGGGGAAAGACCCGGATGCCCGGGATCTTGGCTATCTCAGGCCGGAGTTGCTGGATGATCTCTTCCGCCCCCGGACGCTGGCTCCGGGGAATCAGGCGGATGAATATGCGGCCGGTATTGCCGGACACACTGTGGACGCTGGCCCCGATGGCGGAGAAAAAGTTTTTCAAATACGGGTTTTTCCCCACCACCTCCATCACCGCCTTCTGCTGCCGCACCATGGCTTCGAAGGAGATGCCCTGGGCCGCTTCGGTGAAGGCGAAGATGGTGCCCTGGTCCTCGTTGGGGAGGAATCCCTTGGGAATCACCCCAAACAGGGCCAGAGTGAGGATGAGGAGCAGAAACGAGACGATCATGGTGGCCCGGCGCCGCTGGAGCACCCACTTTAGAGTGAGGTCGTAAAGCCGGAGCATGCCGGTGAAGAACTGCTCCGTGAGGTCGTAAAGACGGCCGTGGCGCTCTTCCCGGGGCGGCCGCAGGAAGCGGCTGCAGAGCATGGGGGTGAGGGTCAGGGAGACCAGGCCGGACACCAGGATGGCCGCGGCGATGGTCACCGCGAATTCATGGAGGAGCCGTCCCAAAATACCGCCCATGAAAAAGACCGGGATAAAGACCGCGGCCAGGGATAAGGTCATGGACAGGATGGTGAAGCCGATCTCCCGGGAGCCCGTCAGGGCCGCCTGGAAGGGCTTCGTCCCCATCTCCATGTGGCGCACGATATTTTCCAGGACCACGATGGCGTCGTCCACCACAAAGCCCACCGACAGGATGAGAGCCATCAAGGAGAGGTTGTCCAGGCTGTAATCCAGGAGATACATGACCGAGAAGGTCCCCACGATGGACATGGGCAGGGCCAGGCTGGGGATGACGGTGGCGGAAAGATTGCGCAGGAAGAGGAAGATCACCAGGATTACCAGACCCAGGGCCAGCAGCAGGGTGAACTGGACGTCGTTCACCGATTCCCGGATGGTGGTGGACCGGTCATACAGGGTAACGATCCGCACGGCCGCGGGGATCTGCTCCCGCAAGGTGGGCAGGAGCTTATTGATGGAGTCCACCACTTCGATGGTGTTGGTGCCCGGTTGCCGCTGGATGGCCAGGACGATGGCCCGGGAGTTGTTGAACCAGGACGCCACCTTGTCGTTGGAAACGCTGTTCAGCGACTGGCCCAGGTCCGCCAGGCGCACGGGTTGGCCGTTGCGGTAGGCCACGATGAGGGGCCGGTAGGCCGCGGCGGTGGTGAGCTGGCCGGTGGCCTGGACCGTGAAAGCCTGGTGAGTGCCGTAGAGGGTGCCCGTGGGCAGGTTGACGTTTTGGTTCTTCACCGCGTCGGCCACCTCGTTGATGCCGAGGCCCCGGCTGGCCAGGGCCTTGGGGTCCAACTGGAGGCGCACCGCAAACTTCTGCTCCCCATAGATCATCACCTGGGCCACCCCGTTGACCATGGAGATGCGTTGGGCCATGAGGGTGTCGCCGTATTCATTCACGGTGGACAGGGGCAGGGTGTCCGAGTACAACGCCAGGTAGAGGATGGGTTGATCCGCGGGATTCACCTTCTGATAAATGGGGGGGGTCGGCAGGTCCGGCGGCAACTGTTTCCCGGCCTTGGCGATGGCCGCCTGGACGTCCTGGGCCGCGGCGTCCAGGTTGCGGCTCAGGTTGAACTGCAGGGTAATCTGGCTGAGCCCCAGGGCATTGGTGGAGCTCATGGAGTCCAGGCCGGCGATGGTGGAAAACTGGCGCTCCAGGGGAGTGGCCACCGCGGAGGCCATGGTTTCCGGCGAAGCTCCGGGGAGGTTGGCGGTCACCAGGATGGTGGGGAAGTCCACGTTGGGGAGATCGCTCACCGGTAGATACCGGTAGCTCATGGCCCCAAAAATCAGGATGGCCAGCATGACCAGGGTGGTCATGACCGGCCGGCGGATGAAAAGCTCGGTGAAGTGCATAGGGCCCCTCGCGGCCGGCTAGAGCCCGCTCTTGATCTCCACTTTGGCTCCCGGCACCAGCCGGAGTTGGCCTTCCGTCACCACCCGTTCCCCGGGCGTAAGCCCTTTGGTGATGATGACCTCGCCGTCGATGCTGCGCTCCACTTCCACGGGGCGGGTCTCCACCGTCAGGTCCTCCTTGATGATGAAGACGAACTGACCCGCCTGGCTGGTCTGCACCGCCTGGGAGGGGACCAGGATGGCGTGGGGCTGGGTGGTGAGCTTGACCACCACGTTGACAAAGAGCCCCGGCCATAAGCGCTTGTGGGTATTGGCATAGGTGGCCTTGCAGAGGATGGTCCCGGTGCTCCTATCCACGGTATTGTCCACGAAGGTGAGAGTCCCCTGTTCGGGGTTTTTTACGTCCCCGCCGATGCCGGCCTCCACCGGCACCTGCTCGGCCGCCATGTACTTGCGGATGGCCGCCAGGTTTTGTTCCGGCACCGCGAAGGCCACGTAGATGGGCTGGATCTGGTTGATGACCAGCATGGCGGTGTCCGCGTCGGCCTTGATCTGGTTCCCCTGGTTGGCCAGGAGGTTGCCGGTGCGCCCGGAGATGGGGGCATGGATATAACAGTAGCTCAGCTGCAGGCGAGCGTTCTGCACCGCCACTTCGTCGGCCTTGACCGTGGCCGCCAGGGACTCGGAAGTGGCTTTGGCCTGGTCATACTCCTGCTGGCTGACGAATTGCTTGCGGATCAACTCGGCATAACGCCTGGCGTCCGCCTGGGCCTTGCCGGCCAGGGCCTTGTCCCGGGCCAGGTTGGCCTCGGCCTGGCGGAGGGCGGTCTCCAGGGGCCGGGGGTCGATGACGAAGAGGAGCTGCCCCTTTTCCACATCCTGGCCTTCCCGGAAATTCACCTGGGTGATCTGGCCCCCCACCCGGGCCTTGATGTTCACGGTGGCGTAGGCCTCCACGTTGCCGATAACCTTCAACTCCACGGGCACCGTCCGCTCCGTCACCGTGGCCGCCAGCACCGGCACCGCCGGAGGCGGCGGTTTCTTTTTCTCGGAACAGGCGGGGAGAAGGAATATGGCTACCAAGAATAATAAAAGTAGAGCAAATGAAGTACGCATTGAGCAGAAAGGATTTAAATTCTTTTTCATACTTGTTGACTTGGACATAAAAAACCAGGTTCTTAAAGAGGCATAAATGGAAGGCTCTTAGGGGGAGTCTTCGACTGCGAAGCATATTGAAAACTTATAATAAATATTCATCATGAGATCAATTCTTCTCTAACCGCTTCTCGTTTACTCCAGAGGATAGGTTTAACATCATAACTACGGAGTGCATCGAGGATATAGCTTGAAAGCCCGTTATTAGAATCATTCAAAAATGCGTATGCGCGGGAATCTGGATGACGCACCTCTTTAGTATCAATCCAAGAAAAAGCCACTGATTGGGCCATTTCTCTGCTTGGCCTATTTATAGCTCTAATAAGACGTTCCGGCTGTTTGGTCGATGCGGGTATGGCAAAATCAAAGTTATGGTCAAACCCACTTTTTCCCGTAAACTTAACATTAGAGATATATCTAATGCTATATAATTCTAGCCAAGAAGTAACGTCTTCAATAAATATGCTTGCAATAACAGGCTCAGCCAAATAGAATAAGTCGTTAATAGCAAGCATTGCCTGTATTAGGTTATGTTTTTTTTGAGAAAAATTATCTAACGATGCACGTACTGATAAAGTATTGCCGGCTTTTTGTACACCAAATCCATTTAATGTTATTTTTAGCAGATCTTGCCTCTTTGGACTTTCAAGTTTGCAGCCAGAGTTTTCCAAGTCTGTAATAATATAACCATCATCAGTAATAACAAAACCACTATTTTCTTTCTTGGCAAATATTTGCAAATAATCATTGTGGCGGTCTAAGTAGGGTGTTGTAATCTCAACCCAATCTTCTACCTGTCTAAGCTTTGTCTTATCTTTCAGCCAAACAATATACCTATTAATAAGATTTTGTATATCGATTATCATGAAAACAACCCCCTATTTATCATGGGTTGTTTGCTTATATTGCAGTATTGCATAAAATCCTTTAATGTTTGCCAACGGTCATCTATATTTTTAAAATCCTCTGGAATAGGAAATGCCCATTTATCACTGTAGCCTTCCCGATAAATGTGTAGATGAGGTGATGGTATTTCTTCACCATCAGGGTTTTGATGAGGTTGCCCTCCAAAATCTAAGCGAACAAGAATCACAACCTGGCGAACTCGATTTTGATATGTTCCTTTAAGGAGATTAATTGCACTTCTACTTACATCGAGAAGGAACTTTTCCCTACCATTAGCTGAGATTAGTGGGATGTTTATCGACCATCCAGGATCAGGAAAATTCCAATGTTGATCGTCTATCCGATGCTTTTCCATTGCCAGGAGAGCATCCGCCTCAGCCTGAGGTAGGTTTATCTCGGGCATTTTTCCCCCTGGGAACCGTCATCATTTCATGCCCAATAAATCAATCAATTTGATTAAGTTTCCTTAATTAATAGCATATTTAGAAGATAAAATTCAAACTCAAAAGAGGTGTCTTTTATAATTATCCTTAGCTCAACCTCCTCCTAAACCGCAGCACGCTCAAGGTGAGCAGGGCGGTGCCCAGGATGGCCATGCCCGCCATTTGCGGCCAGAGGATGGCCAGGCCCACGCCTTTAAGGAAAATATCCTGGATGACAATGATGAAATATCTCAAGGGGTTGAGATAGGTGATGTACTGCACCGCCACGGGCATGTTGGGGATGGGAAAGACCAGGCCCGAGAGCAAAATCGCGGGGGTAAAGAAGAAGGTGCTCACCATCATGGCCTGCTGCTGGGTGGAGCACAAGGTGGAGATGAGCAAGCCCACCCCCACGGTGCTGATGAGAAAGAGCAGGGTGCCCAGGAGCAGCACCGGGGGGCTTCCCCGAAAAGGCACCCCGAACCAGAAAATTGCCAGCATGGTCACCAGGATCACGTCCCCTAAGGAGATGAGGACAAAGGGGATGGTCTTGCCCAGGATAAATTCCACGGGCTTAAGGGGGGTGACCAGAAGCTGCTCCATGGTGCCGATCTCCTTTTCCCGGACCACGGAGAGGGCGGTGAGCATGATGCTCACCAGCATGACCACCATGGCGATGACTCCGGGGACAAAGGAGAAGCGGCTGATGCGGTTGGCGTTGAACCAGGTCTGCTCCTCCACCACCACCGGGGTGGACCGGCCCCCCGTCAACCCCTGGCGGCCCAGGCGTTCCTTAAGAATTTCCAGTGAATAATCGTTGAGAATGGTGCTGGCATAGCGCCCCACAATGAGGGCGGCATTGGAATCCGTGCCGTCGATGATCAACTGCACCGGCGCGGGTTTCCCCATTTTGAGCTTCTTGGCGAAGTCATAGGAGAGACGCAGGGCAAAGGTCACCTTCCCCCGGTCGATGAGGTCCCGCACCTCCCCTGGGTGGCCCACATAGTAATCCAGGGCAAAGTAGGGGTTGGAGGCAAAGCGGTTGATCAACGCCCGGCTCTGGGGGGTGCGGGATTCGTCAAAGACCGCGGTGCGGATGTTCTGGATGTCGAAGTTGATGGCATAGCCGTACATCATCAACTGGATGATGGGGGGCAGGAACAGAAAGATGCGCAGCCGGGGGTCCCTGACTGCCTGAATGAACTCCTTGACCAGGAGATAATAAATGCGTCGCAGTCTTATAGTCATTGGATCTTTTTCACCAATTTGCGGCCCGCGGTGAGGAGGAAAAACGCGGCAAAGGCGCAGAGTACCAGGGCGTTGGGCCAGAGGATATCCAGGCCGATGCCCTTCAGGTAGATACCTTTGCTGATGGTTACCAAATAAGTGGCGGGGACAAAAGCGGACGCCACCTGCAGGGCCTTGGGCATCTGGTTGACGGCGAACATGGCCCCGGAAAGGATAAAGGACGGCAAAAAGGTGGTGAGCATGGCCATCTGGTAGGCGTCCAGGGTGCTCCGGGCGATGACCGAGATGAGAAGGCCCTGGCCCAGGACCACCAGCATGAAGAGCGCGGCCAGGGCGATGAAGAGAAGGGCGCTCCCCCTAAGCGGCACCTGGAAGAGAAACTCCCCCATGGCCATGGCGATGAACATGTCCAGCATGCCTACCAGAAAGTAGGGGCCCAGCTTTCCCAGAATCAGTTCCCATTTTTTCAAAGGCGTGCCCATCAGGCCCTCCATGCTGCCCCGCTCCTTTTCCCGGATGATGCAGAGCGCGGTGAGGAGCGCGCCCACCATGGTCATGATGATGGCGATGAGGCCGGGCACGATGAAGTTGCGGGACTCCAGTTCTTCGTTGAACCAGACCCGGGGGTCGCTCTTGAGGGGGAGTTCCAGGCGGTTAAGGCCCTGGAGCCGCAGCCGGTCCAGGACCACTTGCTGGCTGTAGGCCGCGGTGACGGCTTGGAGATAGCCGATGATCAGATTGGCGGTGTTGGCGTCGGTGCCGTCGATGATGGCCTGGACTTTGGCTGTCTGTCCGGTCTTGAGGGACCGGGAAAAGTCGAAGGGCAGCACCAGGGCCAGCTTCACCTGGCGGGTGTTAATGAGGTGGGCGATTTCCGGGTAGCTGAACACGGAACTGTGAATCTGGAAATAGCGGGTGCCTCGGAAGCCCTGGAGAAAATCCTGGCTGACCCGGCTCTGCTCCTGGTCGTAGACGGCCAGGGGCACGTCCGTGAGGTCGAAGGTCAGGGCATAGCCGTTCAAGAGCAGCATGACCACCGGCAGGAGAATCACCTGGATGAGGCTGGGCAGATCCCGGCGGATGTGGATCAGTTCTTTGCGGAATACCGCCCAGGTGCGTATTAGATCCATAGTTTCCAATCCAAATCAATTTTAGGGGTCAGGGGTTAGGGGTTAGTCGAAAAGCATCTTTTTTACTGACCCCTGGCCCCTGGTCCCTGATCCCCTGGCCCTCCCCCCACAAGCCTAACTATTCCCCGCCTTTTCAATCAACGAGATAAACGCGTCCTCCAGGCTGGGCTCCACCCGGCCCAGGCGGCGGATGGCGATGCCCTCCGCGGCCAGGGCCTCCTGCATGGCCGCCTCGGCCTCGGCGGCCCGGGTGGTGGCCACGTGCAGGCCGTCCCCGAAGACCGCGGCCTCTGAGACCTGGGGCAGTTTCCGGATCACCTCCAGGGCCTCTCCCAGGCGGTCCGGGAAGACCGCGATGATGGCTTCCGGCACCCCGGCTTTCAATTCCCGGGGGGTGCCCTGGGCGATGAGGCGGCCCTGATAGATGAGCACCAGCCGGTCGCAGAATTCGGCCTCATCCATGTAATGGGTAGTTACCAGCACCGTTACCCCTTTCTCCGCCAGGGAGTAAATCAAATCCCAGAAGTTGCGCCGGGAGATGGGGTCCACCCCGCTGGTGGGCTCATCCAGAAAGAGGATGGGGGGCTCATGGAGGAGGGCCGAAGCCAGGGCCAGGCGCTGCTTCAACCCTAAGGCCAGGTTGCGGGTGATCTCCCGGCGCCGGTCCAGGAGGCCCACCTGGCGGAGCGCTTCTTCGGCCCGTTCCCGGAGCCGGGCCGGGGGGAGGCCGTAAACGCCGCCAAAAAAGGTGAGGTTCTCCTCCGCGGTGAGGTCCTCATAGAGAGAAAAACGCTGGGACATGTAGCCGATGTGCTGCTTGATGGCGTCCGATTCCCTGACAATGTCATAGCCGGCCACGGAGCCCTCCCCGCTGGTGGGCAGCAGCAGGCCGTTCAACATGCGGATGGTGGTGGATTTGCCCGCGCCGTTGGGCCCCAGAAAGCCGAAAATCTCCCCCTTGCTCACCTGGAAGCTCACCTGGTCCACGGCCCGGAACTTGCCGAAGTCCTTGGTGAGATTCTGGACGACAATGGCCTTTTCAGTTTGCATTTTTAAATATGATTATGATGCATCACTTGATGCATAGTCCTTTGATGGCCTCAAATTTATCTTTTCCGATTTTTTCAAAATTTTTTGCTATTGGATAGCAACCGGCAATGCAATTGCGTAACATAGACATATTGGACCACGACAGAATGGCTTGCATTACAAAATATTCAAAATTTTCTACGTTGTATTCGAATTTTTTAGTAGCTGATCCAGTTTTCTTTTTGTGCAACTTTTGACCAAGCGCAACTGCCTTATGTTTTCCTTGCAATTCTTTCAAAATAATAAACCATTTGCCATGTAGTAGGTCATTTCTAATTGAAATCAACTCCTTAAAAGTCTTAAATACGTAATCGATAATTTTAGAGGTTTCGTTATCTGGCTTTAGATGTTCATTACATAAGCTATGAAACAAATCACTGAGAGGGTCAGCTGTAAAACCAGCCAACAGGATTTCATGAATTTGTTCATTTTCGAGGCCTTCCTTTGAAAGGATACACCTAATCCCACTCTCAATCGTGTGGCAAATTTGCTCAAACTCAACGACAAACTCACCGATGCGCGTATAAATATCAATATAACTTTCTTTTTCACCCATGATTATTCCTTTCTATCTTAATAATGGACGCCTCACGCGGCCATTCTAAATAAGTTTTTACAAATAATTCTTCTAGAATTGTTTGTTATTTTGTCATTCTGAACGGAGCGAAGCGGAGTGAAGAATCTCGTATTTTGAGATTTCGCTTCGCTCAGAATGCCACATTATTACAGAATAGCTCCATTTAAAACCAGTCTTCGCTTAGGTCATTCCACTCTGGATTGATTGATTCAATAAGGGCAATTTTCTTGTCACGCCGCCAGCCTTTAATCTGTTTCTCCCGAGTAATTGCTGCAAGAATATCATTGGTTTCTTCATAATAGACTAATCTATTTATATTATATTTCTTGCTAAATCCTTCAATTAATGAGTTCTTGTGTTCAAATACTCTTCTTTCCAGATTATTAGTTACGCCAGTATAAAGTGTTCCGGATTTATTCGTCATAATGTAGACGAAATATTGGTGCATGTCGGCAATCAGGTCCTCAATAAGTTAAAAGAGAAAATCTTCAAATAGTGATTTTTTAGCAAGTCTAAGGGTATTAACCCCAAATACGAGATTCTTCACTCCGCTGCGCTCCGTTCAGAATGACAGATATTGTTTATGTTAACGATTATTCACTTCCTCCCGGCGGACGATCTGCACAAAAAGCTCCTCCAGGGCCGGTTCTGCGGGGGCGATGCGGATGCCGGCAAACCCTCCGGCCTCCAGGGCCTTGGTCAGGGGTCCCAGAGCGGTTTCGCCCCGGTCTACGGTGACCATCAGGCGATCCCCCATGGCCAGGACCTGGCGCACCTCGGGTAGCCCGGCCAGGATTTTTCTGGCCCCGTGCTGGTCCTCGGCCCGCACTTCCAGGAGTTCCCCCTCAAAGGTGGCCTTGATGGCACCGGGAGTGTCGGCCACCAGCAGACGGCCCCGGTGCATCAACCCCACCCGGTGGGCCCGCTCCGCTTCGTCCATGTAGGCGGTGGACAGGAAGATAGTCATGCCGGTGCGCAGCAACTCATAGAGGATCTGCCAGAACTCCCGGCGGGACACGGGGTCCACCCCGAAGGTGGGCTCATCCAGGACCAGGAGGCGGGGCGTGTGGATGAGGGCGCAGACCAAACCCAGCTTCTGGCGCATGCCCCCGGAGAGGTTGGCGGCCAGGCGGGTCTGGAAGGGGGCCAGGTTGGAGAAGGCCAGGAGCTCCGGTACCCGGGCGGCGCGCTCGGCCCGGGGCACCCGGTAGATGTCGGCGTAGAACGAAATATTTTCGGCCACGGTGAGGTCGTCATAGAGGCCGAAGCGCTGGGGCATGTAGCCGATCTGCTCTTTGAGGCGCTCCGCCTCCTGCACCGTATCGAACCCCAGCACCCGGGCCCGGCCGCCGTCCGGGTCCATGATGCCGCAGAGCAGGCGGATGGTGGTGGTCTTGCCCGCACCGTCCGGGCCCACCAACGCAAAAGCCTCCCCGGGGGCCACCTCCAGGCTCAGGTTATCCACCGCCACCAGGGCCCCGAAGCGCTTGGTCAGGCCCTCGGCCCGGATGGCCGGCTCAGCGGGGTTGGTCCTTGAGGAAGATAACGACATCGGCGGGCATGCCCGGCTTCAGGGAGTGGTCCTTATTTTCCACCCGAATTTTGGTGCGATAGACCAGGGTCACCCGCTCCTTGTGGGTCTCCACGGTCTTGGGGGTGAACTCGGCCTTGGAAGAGACGAAATAGACCCGGGCCGGATATTTCTTCCCGGGATAGCTGTCGGTGGTGATCTCCGCGTTCTGGCCGTAGCGCACCCGGGCCAGGTCGGTTTCGGGGATATAACCTTCGAAATAGGCGTTGTCCAAATCCCCCAGGGTGAGGACCGGGGAGCCTATGGCCACCACCATCCCTGGCTCCACGGGACGCACCAGGACGACTCCGGTGACCGGGGAAGAGATAGTGGCGTAGCTCAGGCGGGTGCGGGCCAGTTCCAGGGCCGCCTCCACCCGGCGGGCCTCGGCCCGGGCCGCGTCAATGTCTTCTTTGCGAAAACCTTCCTTCACCAGGCTGTAATTTTCCCCGGCCCGGCGGTGGGCTTCCTTGGACATCAGGTAGGCCGCTTCGGCCCGGTCCCGGGTCTGGGCGGAGACCGTGCGCCGCTCAAACAGGGCCTGCATGCGGCGGAATTCCCGCTGCTTGTCGTCCAGGTCCGCCTTGGCCTGGGCCACCGCCGCGGAGGACTCCTTTTTCTCCTGGGGGCGGGAGCCGGCTAACAATTTTGCCAGGTTGGCCCTAACCGCGCCCAGGGCCCCTTCGGCCTGGGCCACGTCCTCCCGCAGGTCCTTATCCTCCAGCGCGGCCGCGACCTGCCCGGCTTGAATCCCATCGCCCTCCTGGAAATGGATGGCCGCGATCTTGCCCGGCACCTTGAAGCCCAAATCCGTTTCCGTGGCCTCGATGTGCCCGGAGAGGCGCAGGGTGTCGGGATTGACCGCCTTCCCCCGGAAGACCAGCAGATAGGCCAGGACGGCCACCACCACCAGGGCCGCGGGGATTATCAGTTTGGGACGCTTCAGAGCCAAATATTACCCCTCCAGAGAGCCGGAGTTTTAATTCCCACAAAAATACCAGAATCCTCCCCCTAAATCCAGGGGAAGGAGTCTGAAAATGAATTGGGGGAGGGGGCCAGGGGTCGCAGACCC
>Ga0299912_10003119_pt1 | contig 13613 bp, 12 predicted proteins | sample RVTome_2_FD_207667 | JGI IMG/M metagenome (GOLD analysis project Ga0299912, IMG submission 207667) | Soil microbial communities from uranium-contaminated site in the Upper Colorado River Basin, Wyoming, United States - RVT95D214 (version 2) ...
ATGCCGGGATGCCTTCTTCATCATAACCAGGAGCCAACCTATTTATAGCCATCACTTTGCCACTATCACCGGCATAGGTGGCAACATAAACTAGATTACCAGCAACTACCGGCGTGCTGTAAATGGTCGCCGGCTTTGCTGACGGAGCACAACCCAAAGGACCACACATTCCGCCTGGAGCAGCCTGTGCTTTGACAGGAACAATCCACTCCCCTTCGCTGGGAAAAGGCAGCCCTTGACTCCGAGCCGAAGGGTCTATTGCCAACACTTTACCATCCATCGCTCCGAAATAAAGAATACCATCATAAGCAGTAAACCCCGACCAGCCCTGCCATGCTGGTCCAGCACAGCCAAGAGTGATTAAACCCAGAATAATAACACAGAATATCAGGCTTAATTTATTCTTCGATTTTCTTATAAAGAAACCAGTCATCTCATTCACCATTAACACAAAAAGCCAATAAGTTTCATGGTACCGGGTCATAGCCACCGATAGACCATGGGTGACAACGCGCTAAACGTTTAGCTGCCAGCCAGCTCCCTTTAAGAAATCCGTATCTCTCAATTGCCTCGTAAGCGTAATGAGAACACGTGGGAGCAAATCGACAAGCACGTGGAGTAACCTGCGATACCGTAGATTGATACAGCTTAATCAACTCCAACACTAAGCGTTTCATCTTTATTTGTTAAATGAGCTCGGAGTAGCAGCTTTTCCATTGACTTTTTGAGCTGATGATAGTCAGTAGTCGCTGCAGCTGGCCGAGCAATAAACACTATATCCCATCCTGGTTTTATGTTTGCTAAGCTAGCAATCTCTTTGAGCAAACGGCGTACTCTATTACGAACCACTGCCTTGCCAATCTCTTTAGCTACCGAAAATCCATACCGGCTAAACTCAAGCTCATTAGGTAATGCCTTTATAACTATGAAGTTATCTACCCAAGCTTTACCTGATTTATAAACAGTCAAATACTGGGCTCTTTTTGTTAAAGCCCATTTTCTTGCCATGCTGCTAAACTGGCGTCAATTGCCACCGCCCCTTGAGCCGCCTCGATTTCAATACTTTTCGCCCTCCTCGGGTTGCCATCCTGGCCCGGAAGCCATGCTTACGTTTTCGTGAGATTTTCTTAGGCTGATATGTTCTTTTAGGCACTTTGCTCTTCCTTAGAAACTACGACTCTATTTTCAAAGGCTCCCTTAGGGCTGGTATGATCCGGAGTATAAGGCAATAAAGCTAGATAGCGATCTCTCTTTATGGCCAATGCCAAACGTCGCTGGTGCTTGGCACAAATGCCTGTCCGACGGCGTGGCTCAATTCTGGCCCGGTCAGAAACATACCGCCGCAATCTGGAGAAGTCCTTATAATCTATCTCAGCCTTGTCAGCGCAAAAGGGACAAACTCTGGGCTTGAAAACAAAACGACGTCCCCTTTCTTTTGTCCCTCTAATCCCCTCACCTTCCTCCATACTTTAATCTATGCCTCCTTCTTAAAAGATAGACCTACTAAAAAGGTAGATCTTCAGGCTCTACCTCTTCTTCAGCAGCTTCGACAGGAGCAGCTTCCACAGTGGCTTCTTCACCAGGAAGTGGAGCCACAGCCTGCCTATCAAGGAACAGCACTCTATTAGCTATCACCTCAGCTGTGACGCGTTTCTGTCCGTCACGCCCTTCCCAGAAACGAGTCCGTAAACTACCTTCAACGTAAACCCGCTGTCCTTTAGTCAAAAACTGATTGCAACTCTCAGCCTGCTTCTTCCAAGCAACTATAGTAAACCACTCTGTCTCTTGTCTTCGCTCCCCTTCAGATGTCGTGTAAACTCGACTAGTTGCAACACGGAACGAAGTTACCGGGTTTCCACTAGGTGTGAAGCGCATCTCGGGATCAGTGCCCACGTTCCCAATAAGCATAACCCTGTTTAAACTCACCATAGCTAACCTCCTTACACCTTAATCCCCAGATCTTATCAAGAGATGACGTAGAATTTTCCCGGAAAGCCGAAGGTTTGCTTCCAGTTCCTTAGTCACAGTCGGCTTCATTTTAACCTTAGTCAACAGATAATTACCCTCTGTAGACCGCTTTATAGGATAAGCCAGCTTTCTCCTACCCCACTGATTTACCTCATCCACACTACCACCAACCTTATTAACTAGCTCGCTCAGCTTAGTTATAAATTCAGGCATTTCCTCATCAAGCACTTCGGGACTGACTATAAGCACCAGTTCATAATTAGACATTCGCATTACCCTCGAAGTTCAAAAGTGGACACATTATAACATATCAAAGAAGATAGAAACAATACTACCAACAAAGCCATGCACCCCTTGCATTTTATTCGATTCTGGCTTATATTTCTGTTACACAAAGGAACCATTCTTGGAAATCTGCATCATCGGGCTGCCCAAGAGCGGCAAGACAACGATTTTCAATGCCTTGACCAAGGGAAGGGCTGACACTAAAACTTACGCCACAGCTACCATGACTCCTAACATCGGAGCTTCTAAGGTGCCAGAACTTAGGTTGCAAGTTCTGGATAGAATATACCATCCGAAAAAGATAACGCCGGCTGAGGTCAAATATATTGATATTGCCGGTGCAGCTAAAGGCTTAGGCAAAGGAGAGGGAATAGGTGGCCAGTTCCTTAATTATCTAAGTAATGCTGATGCATTGCTCCAAGTAGTCCGAGCCTTTGAGGATGAAAACGTGCCACACGTAGATGGTAGTATCGACCCAAAACGCGATATAGCTACTATGGACTTGGAGCTCGTCTTCTCTGATTTAACCATAATTGAAAGAAGACTGAAGCGACTTGAAGATTCTTTGAAAGGTGCCAAGCCATCAGAACGCGACCCGCTCCTGAAAGAGCAAACCCTACTGCAAAAGATCAAGTCAGAATTAGAAAAGGATGTACCGATTTGGCAGCAAGGTTTAACTGTTGAGGAACTTAGGAGCCTGGCCAACTATCAGTTTCTTACTGCCAAACCTATGCTACTTGTCATCAACATTGGAGAGAACCAATTGCCACAGGCTTCTTCCCTCGAAGCTGAGATACGCACATCCTATTCCCACTCTCAATTCGAAGTGGTTTCCTTATGTGGTAAGTTAGAAATGGAACTGACCCAACTCAGTGATGATGAAGCTATAGAGTTTCGCAGGGCTCTGGGCCTGACTGAGCCGGCGGTTGACAGCATCATCAGACTTTCCTACCAACTCCTGGGGCTAATCTCTTTCTTCACCACCGTCTCCGAGGAATTAAAAGCCTGGACAATCACCAAAGGAACAACTGCCTTAAAAGCCGCTGGCAAAATCCATTCCGACATCGAAAAGGGGTTTATACGGGCGGAAGTTGTGGGTTTTAATGATTTAGATAGATGCGGCAGTCTGGCTGAAGCCCGAAAACACGGCCTGCTAAGACTCGAAGGCAAAAACTACATCGTGCAAGACGGCGACATAATAACCTTTCTTTTTAACATTTAGAGGAAATCGCTCTCACTCAAAACTATGTCACTTTAAGAGAGACATAAGTGGTGTTGCCGTCTTCAATATCCTCATTTTAGATGGTATAATACTCCCACAGGGGACAATTCGAACAACCTAGAAGGAGAGGCATGAAACAAGGGACAAAAATTATTGCTTGGTTTGACGAAGTAACCAAGGATGATATTCCGCTAGTAGGTGGTAAGGGGGCCAACTTAGGTGAGATGGTTCATGCTCGGATACCGGTGCCACCAGGTTTCATCGTCACCGCAGACGCCTATTTCAAATTCCTGAAAACCAGCAAGTTTACAGACGAAATCCGCCGATACCTTGAGGACTTGGACGTCAACGATAGCAAAAGGCTTCAAGAGGTATCTAGTCTGATTAAGGACAGAATTTACAGCATACCTATGCCGCCTGACATTGTTAAGGAGATTAAAGATGCTTATCGCAAACTAGGCCAAGGACTGGTAGCAGTCCGTTCCTCAGCCACAGCCGAAGACTTACCCGAAGCTTCTTTCGCCGGACAACAACGCACTTTTCTCAACATTCAAGGAGAAGATGAGGTAGTGGCAGCAGTACAAGGCTGCTGGAGTTCCCTTTTTGAACCCAGGGCTATATTCTACAGACAAGAGCATGGCTTTGATCACTTCAGGGTAGGCATCGCCGTTCCAGTGCAGAAGATGGTACAATCAGAGACTTCCGGAGTCATGTTCACTGTGGAGCCTTTGAGCAACGATACAACTAAAATACTTATCGAAGCAATTTATGGGCTGGGTGAAGCTATTGTCTCTGGTGATGTCACTCCCGACCAATATCTATTGGATAAAAATGGAATCAGAATCATCGATAAAAAAATCCATAAGCAAGAATGGCAACTGATGAAGAACGCGAAAGCACCAATAGGCGAGCTTGAACAAAACATTAAAATCCCCGTCCCACCATCAAAGCAAGCCAAGCAAAAGCTAGCTGATAAGGATATTGTTGCCCTGGCTAAAGTGGGCAAAATGATTGAGGATCTATATCAGTTTCCACAAGACATCGAATGGGCAAAGGATGGAAAGCAGCTCTTCCTCCTTCAAACGAGGCCTGTGACCACTCTGAAACCAAAAGAAGAGACGAAGACACTTCCTAAAATAGAAGCTAAGGCAATTTTAACTGGCATTGCAGCCTGCCCAGGGATAGCTGTTGGTCCAGTCAAAATTGTGGAGGCTTCGCAGATAGACAAAGTGAAAAATGGTGATGTTCTAGTAGCCGAAATGACAACTCCAGATTTCGTGCCAGCAATGAAGCGAGCAACGGCCATAGTCACCGACCGTGGTGGTCGAACTGCTCACGCAGCTATTGTTAGTCGTGAGTTAGGCATCCCTTGCGTAGTAGGCACAGAGGTGGCAACCAAAACTCTAAGCGATGGCCAAGAAATCACTGTAGATGGCTCACGCGGAGAAGTCTATGATGGTAAAGTAGCCGAGCCAACAGCAGCCGTCCCAACAGTTATCACTCAGGAACGGATTAAAACAAAAACCAGAATCTATGTAAATCTGGCTGAACCGGAACTGGCTGAGGTCGTAGCTGCAAGACATGTAGACGGGGTTGGCTTGCTTAGAGCTGAATTTATGATAGCTCAAATTGGTGGGCATCCACGATACATGCTGCACGAGGGAAAGGGCGAACAATTCATGGAAATGCTTTCTAGAAACATCACCACTTTCGCCAAGGCTTTTAATCCCAGGCCGGTGGTCTATCGGACCACCGATTTCAAAACCAACGAGTACAGAAACTTACGCGGCGGGGACAAATACGAGGAGTTTGAGGAGAACCCCATGCTAGGCTACCGTGGTTGCTCCAGATATACACGGGAACCCGAAGTTTTTAGGCTCGAAGTGGACGCTATCAAAAAAGTGTGCCAGTACTACGATAATCTATATGTCATGATTCCATTCGTCCGCTTCGTAGATGAAATGGCCAGAATAAAGAGGTTCCTCGTAGCTGAAGGACTATACCAGTTCCCCAATTTCAAATTGTGGATGATGGTCGAAGTGCCATCAAATGTCTTTCTCATAGACAAATTTATAGACGTTGGTATTGATGGTATCTCCATCGGCTCCAACGACTTAACCCAATTAATCTTAGGAATAGACAGAGACAATCCCAAACTAGCACAGCAATTTGATGAGAGAAACGAGGCGGTGCTCATGGGCATAGAAAAAGTCATCAAGGTTTCGAACAGTAAAGGCATCACCTCTTCCATCTGTGGACAAGCACCTTCGGTCTACCCAGAACTTACCGAGAATCTGGTGAGATGGGGCATCAACTCAGTTTCGGTAAGTCCCGACATGATTGACGAAACAAGGCGTATTGTTGCTGCTGCTGAAGCAAAACTTAGCCAGCCATAGGATTACAGCGAAGCGGGGAAGTAAAGCTTAGGTTTTGATGGTTAATCTGAATATTCGGCAGCGAATAGAGGGATCTGAAAACAGCCTCTCCCCATACGCGGCAAAAAGCAAGTTTAGCCGAGGCAGACTCAAATGGGAGGAACCTTGCTCAATACGAACAGACTTTCAGCGGGACCGCGACCGCATCATCTACTCCAATGCCTTCCGCCGTCTCAAACACAAAACTCAGGTTTTTATCGCCCCCTTAGGTGACCACTATGTAACACGGCTGACACATACCTTAGAAGTCTCTCAGATTGCCCGGACTATATCCAGAGCACTAAACCTTAATGAGGATTTAACCGAGGCTATCGCTTTAGGACACGACTTAGGTCATACCCCATTCGGTCATGTGGGTGAACAGGTTCTAAACGAACTGTTCCCCGGCGGGTTCAGGCATAACGAACAAAGTCTAAGGGTAGTCGATCTACTGGAAAAAGATGGGCAAGGGCTGAACCTCACCTGGGAAGTTAGGGATGGCATCTTGAATCATTCCAAGAGCGGTATCGAGGTACTTGGTGAGAGATGGACAGAGGTTAGTACTATCGAAGGACAGGTAGTCAAGATGGCTGACATTGTTGCTTATGTCAACCACGATATTGCCGATGCCATAAGGGCCGGTGTTATGACTGAGAACGAGCTACCAACTTCCGCAGTGAAACTCCTCGGTAGCACCTCTCGCCAGCGAATTAACACGCTTGTCTGTGATATCGTCAGCTATTCCTTGGCATCACTAAGTAATGCAAACTTGAAAAAACCAACCATCGGAATGAATGCTGAAATCCTAGAAGTCACCAATAGCTTGCGTGAATTTCTCTTTGACAAGGTGTATAATCCCAGTCTAGCCAATAAAGACACATCAAAAGCCAGGAAGATAATACGCCTTCTATATTCATATTTTCTGAAACACGAAGATACTTTGCCAAGAGAATATGTCCTTCGCGATGATGCTGTAGAACGAAAGGTTACTGATTACATCGCTGGTATGACAGACCAGTATGCATTACGAATGGCCAAAGAAATCGCACGCTGAAAAGAAGATGCCGTCTGCAATCATAGTTTTGAAACAAGCGATTGAGTTTCTGAAATGAGCGTAATTGATGATGTAAAACAGAGACTGGATATCGTGCAAGTTGTCTCTGAATATACAAAATTACAGAAATCGGGACGAAATTATAGGGCTCTATGTCCGTTTCACAGTGAAAAGAACCCCTCGTTTTTTGTATTCCCCGAGAGACAGAGCTGGCACTGTTTCGGAGCCTGCGGTACTGGCGGAGATATCTTCTCATTCACCATGAAGAAAGAAGGGGTTGATTTCGCACAAGCGCTGCATCTTTTAGCCAACAAGGCAGGGATTTTATTAGTTGCTCTGACAACCCCGGAGAAGCAGACTCAAAAAAATAAAGAGAGGGAAAAGTTATTCGAAGTAAACGAAGCCGCCGCCGAATATTATCACCACCTGTTGCTGAATACCTCGGTGGGCGAGATAGCAAGGAACTATGTGACTCGAAGAGGGCTACTAACTGAGACAATAAAGAATTTTCAACTGGGTTTTGCTCCAGAAGGGTGGGATACCCTAAAGCAGTATTTGAAGGATAAAAAATACGGGGAAGCAGAGCTGTTAGCTAGTGGTCTATTAGTAGAGCGGGATGACAAAAACAGCTACGACAGATTTCGCAACCGCTTAATGTTTCCTATTCGGGACATCCAGGGTAAGATTCTGGGCTTTGGTGGTAGAGCATTAGATGATTCTCTGCCTAAATATCTCAACTCCCCTCAAACACCAATTTTCGATAAGAGCAGCAGCCTCTACGGGATTGACCGGGCTAAAACGGCCATTCGTCAGAAAGACCAAGCAGTAATTGTAGAGGGCTATATAGATGTCCTAACAGCCCACCAGCACGGGTATTATAACGTAGTTGCCTCCATGGGAACAGCCATGACTGACAAACAGCTATCTATTATCAAAAACTTGACTAAGAATTTAATACTGGCTCTTGATGCAGACACCGCAGGAGAAGAAGCTATTTCAAGAAGTGGTGAGATGATCGATAAGATGTTACCAGTACCACCATCGTTTTATGGGTGGGTAAAATATGAAGATGCTCACAACGCAGAAGTAAAGATTCTAGTCTTACCTCAAGAGAAAGACCCGGACGACATAATCAAAGAAGATGCTTCACAGTGGCAAAAGCTGATAATAGACGCTAAACCTATGATTGACTTCATTATCGAAACTGTAATTGCTAAATTGGACCTATCAAGTGCCAGGGACAAGTCTTCGGCTGTAGAGAGGCTTCTGCCGCTGCTTTCCCAGATGGAGGACTCAATACGGCAAGCGCACTACGTGGAAAGGCTTGCCCGGTTATTGAAGATCGATGAGCACGACCTGCATGACAAATTGAAGAAGTTTAAAGCAGACGAGCGAAAACGAAGAGCCACCAAAAACGTGAAGGCTTTCACGCCCGTAGTTCCTGCTATCACTTCATTCAGCCCAGAGCAATATTGCTTAGCTCTATTGCTTCAGTATCCGGAGCTTAAGTCAGAAAGCACAGGGCTATCGCCCGATCATTTCGAGAATACCGAAAACCGAGAGCTGTTTGTAAAATGGCAACAATGTGATGACCTTGCCTATCTTAGGGATAGTCTCGACAGCACTCTTCAAGAGTATTTGGAAAGCCTTTTAGCTAAGGACTTACCCCCAATCCTCAAAGAAAGTGAGACAGCACGCTATGAAGACCTGACCCAGTGCATCAATCGCTTACAAGAGAGAAAATTAAAGAACCTAGGGGCTGACAAACAAGAACTTTTGGCTATAGAAGCCGAGATAGGCGGAACATCAGCACAATTAGCTAGGTTAGAAGAGCAAAGCTTGGAAATCGCTAAGCAGCTTCAAGAGATCCGAATCAAGCAAGACCACCGCCGACAGTTAGCAAGGAGTGATGGGCAATGACTTCAAATAGCGATGAAAAGCTTCTGTCGTATTTCCCTAGGAAAGGCAGAAACAAACTGGACTCCGAGGATATTCTTGGCATCGATGATGAATCGCTCATGCACTCGGATAATAATTGGGAAACTTTTGAAAAATATGAGTCTGAAGAAGATACTACCCAAATCGTTTTTCCATGGGAAGGCGAGGAGGCTGCTGAACTTGAAAACGAATTGGCAGGTAAAGAAGAGAAAGAGGATAAGTCACCGATTGGCCTTGAACTAGAGCATGTTGAGCACGAAGCAATTGATGACCCGGTTCGTATGTATCTCCACGAGATTGGCAAAGTCTCGCTGCTCACTGCGAACGATGAGAAGGTGTTAGCCAGCAAAATCGAGGAGGCCAAATATCTGGAAAAGATTGAAGAGCTTTACTTTCAGCGACATGGTGAATATCCATCAACAGTTGATATAGTAATCTATTTGCTCCGTCATTTGCTCGCATCACAACCCCTGATTAACATTCTTACCAAACGACTTAAGCTAACTGCTACAGACAGCTTTATCAAGAGAATTCACGACCCAAAGCTGCGATCGGCCATTGATAGAGTGATTAACCAAGAACTAGTGGAAGCCATTGCTAAGAACACTGGTAAAAGCACTCCTGAGGTTGAAGGAAATCTTGTAGACTTTTCTACAGACAGTCGACTTCTACCTGCAGAATTACTCAAGCTCATAGGAGAAAAAACTACCTGGAGACAGTTAGAATCTCTGGTTGCCGAGCCCGTCAATCCCAAGTTCCTATCTCAGCTTCACACACATACTCAGCAATTCAAAGCTCATTTCACTAAAGTGAAAAGAACAGCAAGAAAATCAGAAAGACACCTCACTGAAGCAAATCTACGCCTAGTGGTCAGCGTCGCCAAAAAATATGTAGGCCACGGTATGCCACTCCTTGACCTTATCCAGGAAGGCAATATCGGGCTAGTCCGTGCTGTGGAGAAATTCGAATATAGGAAAGGATACAAATTCAGCACTTATGCTACTTGGTGGATTAGGCAAGCTATTACCCGAGCTATAGCTGACCAAGCCCGCACCATTCGCATCCCGGTGCATATGGTAGAAACTATCAACAGACTGCTAAAAGTCAACCGCCGCTTATCTCAAGAATATGGGCGTGAACCAAGTTACGAGGAAATTGGCAAGGGCATGGCAATATCTTCAGACAGGGTAAGAGAAATCCTGAAGTTATCTCAAATGCCGATATCTTTAGAGATGCCAATAGGCGAAGAGGAAGACAGTCACCTCGGCGATTTCATTGAAGACCGGGCTACCTTGCCACCAGCCGATGTCGCTTCGCAAGAATTGCTTAAGGCACAATTAAACAGAATACTCTCTGAACTCACTGATAGAGAGAGAAGGGTCATACTGCTCAGATTCGGTTTGGAGGACGGACGAGCCCGAACCTTAGAGGAAGTAGGCAAGGAATTTAATGTAACTCGAGAGCGAATTCGCCAAATCGAGGCTAAAGCACTCCGCAAACTACGTCATCCAAGCCGAAGCCGAAAGCTTAAAGATTATCTGGAATAGGTCAGCATAACATCCTGGCCACTAGGAGGAATTAGATGAGACTGATTAAAGGATTAATTATGGTCATTGGCATAATCGGGGTTATGGTCATCGTTGCCCTGGTTATAGGCTACTATCTTTACTCGCTTTCCCCTCGAATGCAAGCCAGGCTAATACCGGTGGCGGTAAGTGCCGATGCGGTTCAAAGTTTTGACCAGAAACTAGATGAACTTGAGGGCCAAATCAAAGCTGCGGTTGGCGCTGGAGAAAATAGAGAGGTAAGTTTGATAATCACCGAGAATGAAATAAATTCCAAGTTGGTCCAAATGTTAGCCGAAGGCGAACTGCCATTATTGAAACGTATATTGATTAACTTCGGTGACGGCTATTTCTTAACCTATGCTGTGGTGGACGCTCCCGGCATTGATGCTAAAACTGGCTTAATGGGACAAGTGAAGATTATAGAAGGTAAACCAGAAATAGTAATAGATGAGTTCAATTTGGGCAAATTACCTTTGCCCAAATCTGTGGATAAAAGAGTTGAACAACTGCTAAATATCATAGCAAGCCTGCAACTACCTGAGGTGTCTCTGAATATAACCAATATCGAAATCAAAAATCACGAGATGACTGTTACTGGAATTACCGAGACTGCAAAGTAAAAATTCCTCACCGCCCCAGAATACCCATCAAGTTTTTAGGCAGTCTTCCTTGCGCTGCCATTTTAGCCAATTTTTGCATCTGGTAGAATTGGTTGAGCAATTGGTTGATGTCCCTGGTTGCTGTTCCACTCCCCTGTGCAATGCGTCGCCTCCGGCTCCCCTTAACAATAGCTGGGTTATGTCTTTCCTCCGGAGTCATGGATAGGATAATAGCTTCAATTTTTCGCATCTGGCTTTCCTCACCCTCCTGAGGAATATTGGAGGCAAGTTTAGAAAGACCAGGTACCAATTCAACTAATTGAGTCAGCGACCCCATTTTCTTAAGCTGACGCAACTGCCACAAAAAGTCCTCGAGATTAAATTCCGCAGTGCGCATCTTTTTCTCTAGCTGCTTGGCATGCTGCCCATCAAATGCCTTCTCTGCTCTCTCAATGAGAGTAACTACATCTCCCATACCTAAAATGCGGGATGCCAAGCGGTCTGGGTAAAAAGGTTCAAGAGCGCTAACCTTTTCGCCCGAACCGATGAACTTTACCGGCACTCCGGTGGTAAATTTGATTGAAAGAGCGGCGCCCCCTCGGGCATCTCCGTCCATCTTAGTCAAAATAAGCCCGGTCAACCTAACATGCTTCTTAAACTCCTCAGCTGTGTTCACCGCATCTTGACCTGTCATAGCATCGACTATCAATAAAACCTCCGAAGGATGAATCTCAGCTTTCAGTTGCGTCAGTTCTTTCATCATTGCCTCGTCAACATGAAGACGCCCTTGAGTATCAATAATAACCCAAGTAGCCCCCATTTCTTGGGCTTGCTTCAAAGCTTGGCGACAGATGACTAACGGCTCTACCCTAGCATCCCCACCCGAGACTGGTATGTCCAAGCTTTTGCCCAGCATCATCAACTGGTCAATGGCTGCCGGTCGACGGGTATCTGCAGCCACTAGCAAAAGACGCTGTCCAGTGTTTTTAAGGTGTAAAGCCAGCTTAGCTGCCGTAGTAGTCTTCCCCGAGCCCTGCAAACCGACAAGCATAGCAATCGAAGGTGACCGGTTAGCCGCTATAAGATGATTACGCTCCTTACCCAAGATATTTACGAGTTCTTCATTGACAATTTTTATGATTTGCTGAGCCGGAGTGAGACTTTCCAATACCTGTGCGGTCAAAGCCCGCTCTCTTACACCAGCAAGAAAACTCTTCACCACCTTGAAATTAACATCGGCTTCCAGAAGAGCTAAGCGTATCTGCCGCAGAGCCTCATCAATATCTTTTTCACTGAGCCTACCCTTGCTGCCAAGGCTACTAAATATTTTGCTCAGTTTCTGTGTCAGAACTTCAAACATCAATCATCCATAGCATTCTACCTATGCCTGTTCTTGCAGTCAATTGTGATAAAATAGAATCGGCATCTGAAACTGCAAGTTTACTTCAAGATGATTTAAGAATGTTTGAAGCTTCACCATTCAGCCTGAATATGTTTCAGCAGTGCCCGAGACAGTATAAGTTTCAGTATGTCGACCGTCTCGGGGACATTTACAGAAAATCACGACCCTACTTCACTATGGGCGATCATATACACGCCACGCTAAAAGATTTCCTCTCCTTAGTCCCGGTTAGTGAGCGGAACCTGCCGAGGCTCGAGAACTTGCTGCGAGAAAAATGGCGACGTAACCGCAAAGGATTCAGCAGCAGGCAGGATGAGAAAAAATGGGGTGAAAAAGCCCTCAGACAAATGCGTTGGTTTGTCCAGAATCAAGATATATCGGTTATGCCATTTATGATAGAAAATAATCACCGCGCTGAACTTACAGATAACATACTGTTAAAAGGAAGAATAGACCGAGTGGATAAAGAAGCCGATGGCAGTCTGCACATCATCGATTATAAGACCGGTAAGATGCCAGCCGAAATAAACCAGCTTCAACTCCACATCTACGCCCTTATTCTTTCCAAGAAACAGGACTTGCCGCCCAGAAAAGCTTCCTATCTCTACCTGGAAGCTGGCAAATTCCAAACTATTGAGCTGACCGCTGCAGACTTAGCACAAGCCACTTCCTATGTAAGCAACATGGTTGATAAGATATGCACGGAGAGGGAATACCCAGCCACCCCAAACATCTACTGCTGGAACTGTGATTTCCTGGAAATATGCCCCAGTAAAGAAGAGGCAGCCAAATTCACCGCCGATGAAGATGGGTTAGATTCCTAGTGTTTACTAACATTGTGTTCTGTGCACTAACAACAAACATAACTATATGTAGCCTTGACGCAGTTTGATATTTACGGCTTCGACGAGAAACCAAAAAGGCTCACGTTAATCTCGTTACATCCTGGAGTCAGCGTTGATTAGGCAATGGAGGATAGTAAATTCGAAATTATGTTACCAGACAAGATTGAAACCAACCCTGAACCTATTGACGAAGAGTTGAGAATATTACGCGAAAAAATATACCATACAGGTACTATGTTAGGAAAGTAGCTGGCGAGTATAGTACTAAGCTACACTGAACGTATTCCATCCACACCGGCACCACAGCCAACATATGTT
>Ga0299912_10003120_pt1 | contig 13610 bp, 11 predicted proteins | sample RVTome_2_FD_207667 | JGI IMG/M metagenome (GOLD analysis project Ga0299912, IMG submission 207667) | Soil microbial communities from uranium-contaminated site in the Upper Colorado River Basin, Wyoming, United States - RVT95D214 (version 2) ...
ATATCGGCTGCGCGTCTAGAGGAAAAAAGGCCATCGACAACTTCATGATGAGAGCACCGGCAGGCGTATTGGCGATGACTCCGTCTTCACCAATTGCGAAGAATTTGCCGGTCGTTCTCATCTGATCCCAGTTATAGAAAAACACGGTGGAGACGGGCAGACCGAATTCGCGAAAGCCAAAGATGTATTGATTATCGTCAAACTTGTAGACGGAAGCGAAGTCGACATCGGCTTCACCGCGCAGCGGTCCTATGATACATTGCCAGGCATAGCGCTGCGAATTCAGGTAGATATGTTCGAAGCATTGCCCGGGGCTGTAAGTATAGAGCCCGCGCAACCCGATCAGATCACGCGTTGGCGCCGGCTTGCGTCCCGTCGGCGGAATTGCCGGATTACCGAGCACGCCGGCCGAGAAATTATGGACGGCCCGGGGCTCTTTGCCAACATCGCCTTCGCGCATGATCGTGCGGACCGCGAGCACTTGCCGTGTTTCGGTGTTCACGATAAAGGTCTGCGACTGACGAGGCTGATGGGTGAAGGTCATGTCGATAAAATAGGTTTGCGGCGCTACTTCCACCACCTCGCACCAGTCCGTGCCGCCCTCGTTGCCGCTTTGCCAGATGACCTTGTTGCGATCGGCAAACTTGAGATCGAGGGATGTCCCCGAGTCAAACGTGATCTTCATCGTCTGATTCACCAGCGCCGCTGTCTGGGGAAGACGATGGGTCGCCATTTCCGACGCATAGTCCTCATACTTGTAATTTGTCTCACCCTCTCGCTGTGGCATTGTGCACCTCCTTTGAATAATAGGTTGTTATGATTGGTTTGTAAAACTTGTATTTCAATCTATATCATGATCTCTTTCACTCGGCCATTCATTTTATTATAAATGAAATCGTCAAATAACTTTCGCATACACATAGCAGTCATACCATTTCCCCTCGACTAATAGCATCTTGCTCATGATACCTTCTTTTTTGTAACCACATTTAATAGCAATTTTTTGACTTGCTTTATTTCCTTTAGCCATTCTAATCTCAATACGGTGTAGTTTTAGATTAGAAATGATGAATTTCTCCAATTTTATCACCGCTTGAGTTGTAATACCTTTTCCCCAATACTTCTCATCAATGAAATATCCGATTTCCCCAATATATGGGCGGAATTGGTCAATTCTTATGCCAATTGCACCAATATGGTTACGATTATAAATTATTGAAAAATTAAATTCCGACTTATTCCTACACTTTTTGGAATTCAATCTTAAGAATTTCTTTTCTTCATTAATAGTTTTTGGTTTAATCGAGAAGTAGATAAATATTGGGTTCGATAAAATTTCAAAAAAGCGATTTGCATCAGATACCTGTTGTGGTCTGATTTCAATTTTCATTGAATGAATTCCTCTTTCTTGCTAACGAACGCTGAGGTCAACGGGGCGCGGCTTTTTGCGCATCCGATACACCGCCTTGTTCGGCGATTCTTACAAGTCTTCAGGGGCAAGGCCGGTATGCTTGGCAATCCGTGCCAACATCTTCGGTCCGATTTCTTCACGATCATGAAATGCAAAAACGTAATCAGGCCAACCGGGCCGCGCAAGAATACGGTGAGAAGTGCCAGACTGCCGTTTGATTATCCAACCAATGCGAAGCAAGGCAGTGAGGACTTGATGGGCTCTGGTTGATGGCCATCGGCTCATGCTGAGACCGCGAACACTTCCTTAAGCTCTGGAATTTCTTCCCCATGTTCAAGCCGGTCAGCCAGGACTCGCAAGGCCAATGCTTCTGCCTTTGAAATGGCTTCGTTCCGACTATCCGCGTATACCATGACTCCAGGAAGCTCTGGGATTTCAGCAATCCAGCGGCCATCCTCTTCTCTCTCGATTTCGATTTTCATGCGGTCACCTTATAGAACATAATATCTCACTTTGAAGGCGATGTGCAATCCCGTATTTTTCTTTCGCCTAACATTAATTTTTATATCGGTATATATTTTCCAATGAGATGAGGTTTTTATGCCAGTAAAAGTCTTCTTCTGGTTTAGAATAGCCTTCAAACAGCCCCTTCTTGCAAGATAATATACGCCTTTTTTGAGATTCTTGGAAGTGGAAAATTATGGTTTCTTGTATCCCCTCAGTCTCGGGTTGTGGTTGGATCAGGGTGGTCTCCCCTCCGAAAACTTGAAAAGCGGATCATTAGAAAGAGGGGAATCGACGGGTGGTGCTGAAATTGTTATCGATAATCGCCACCTTAGTTATGATGGAGCCGATATCAATACCTGCAAAGGGCATAGCGTCTTTCAATCATTTCTGGGATGCTACCAGGCTTAAGCGGAGCGAGCTGAGAGAACTTCGATAAAGGCGCTGATCTGTACCTTCCACTGTGCTTCCGAGTAATCCCTGAGATCCACCATGTCCGAGACAAGCTGCATCATGGGCATATCTGTAAACCGGCTCAACTGTTTTTTGATATGAACCTGGCCGATAGTGGTGGCACGGCAGGAGCGGCAGGCGTGAAAGACCACACCATCTATTTTATAGTTGTCAATCATTTCCAATAGGCGCTCGACAGCGGAATTCCCGCTATTCGCCTTTGCCTTCTCATGGCGCTGTGTAACACGGAGAAAGGTACGCCAGGCCAGGTATTGCACAGGGTCCTTAACGTGACTTGGTACCTCCACCGGATCATAGGCACGGTATACGTTTTCAATTACAAAAACAGCGCCGAAGTTCTCAAAATAGTTGAAGATCCAAAGCGTGTGCCAAGGGGGAAGCCCGCCGCCGTAAAGGATACGATACTTTTCATTCGGGATCACACCTAGCTTGTTTTCCACCCTGTACTTCACTTCAGCGTAGAGGTCGTTAAAGAAGTCAACTGCTTCCTTGGTACCACAGTAATAATAAGCAGGCACCATCACATTGAAGTGGTCCTGGGTTGGCATGGGACTGGGCACGGCGACGCGCATCCGGTCTATCTCGTACCAGAGACGCCAAGCCTCATCTCCCAAGCGGATGGTTTCCCAGAGACGCTCCTTATCTATTTTCTTATTGGTCTGCTCTTCTAGAAACCTAATCAACCCTCGCAACTGCTCACCTTGGTACTGAATATAGTAGTCGCGAACTTCATTCAGATCACTGAAAACCGGCGGCATTACTACGTCAATACCATAGGTTGGCACGTCCATGTAGCGCCCCGCTGCCTGATACCACTTAAAACGGGGATCGCAGACGCTACTGCTCCCCAACATCATGTCCGGCATGGCCATACCGCCGTCGGGAGCGTTTTCTGGAATGCCTCCTAGGTCTTTTCTCAAGCTGTCAAAGCCGAGGCCGATACGGGTATAGCTACAAAGTTCCTGAGAATAGCCGTCTACCTCAGCCTTAATGAGGAAACGGTCTGTGTCGCGCTTGGCAGCGCACAGGCCGGCATAGTTCTCGGTCGGTATCGGCACCACGTCCATAGCGCGTAGGATTTCATCATACTGAGATGCGACCATGAAATAGGCCACTTTTTTACCTTGTGCTTTGGCTTCACTGGCGCCCCGATAGATATTTTTCACCATAGCCCGTACCTTTCGGGCGGACTCAGTCCCTTTTTCGGCTGTCGTTTTCACCTGCCCTCTTTCTTCAATGCTTATTCTCCGTAAGAAATCATTTCTATGAACGCCTGGACCCGGGTGCGGAGCTGGCCGATCGTAGAGGTGGAGTAATCGTCCTCTATCATCAGCACCGGCAGTTTCATTTCGTTTAGGTATTCGCGCAGGTCAGGCCCCTCCAGCTCGCAGGTATCGCAGTAGCGGACAATGTAGAAGATAATCCCGTTAGCGTTCCATTCTTTAATAAAATGGTTGATGTACCCATAGCGGTTCTCCAAGTCTTTCCTCCGGGTCTCCGCTTTAGGAATGAAGCTTCTGGGGCAGTGCGTATGGAGGTAGCGGTTGACAATACCGTCGAGGGGATCATTGGTTTCCGGCACGTCGTCCCAGAAGAAACGGGTGCCGGTGCAAAGGTCGTCCATCACCACATAGGCACCACTTTCCTCTATAAGCTTGATGAAGGTAATGTCATCTATCTCATTCCCCCAGATGAAGATGCGGGGAAGCTTCTGTGCCTTCGGCTTGGGACGCCCCTTGGCTTTGGCGATAAATTTCTTTACGAGTTCAATGTGCTCCGCCGCCGGGATGCCCATGCCTGCAACCAGAACCATTGTTATCTCGGAGCCGGAGACAAGGGGCGGGTTTGGCTTCCTTAGTTCGTAAAGTTCTCTGAGAATTGCTCGCCGCTCGTTGTATAGTCTGACGGCCTCCTTGAGTTTGGCAGTTTCTAATTTCTTCCCGGACCATCTCTCAATGCCTTTGATAAAGAACTCCAATTCCTTGCGGTAGAACTCCTCTGAACTTGGTCCCATCATGTGAGGGACATTTATAAGATGGGTAAAAGGAGCAGGCTTATAATGACGCCAGATATGGTACATTCGCTCAACTGTGTCGCAGCTGTGTGGGGCCACAAAGCCATCAAGGAAGTCGTACTTCCCTTTGAGGGCAAGGTTGAAGCAGTTCCGGGCGAAGGGGCAGGCCATCGGCTCGATGTAGGCATCCGCTTGGTCTATAGGCACGCTTTGGCTGCCCTGGATGCGGTAAGGTACCATATCAAAGGCAGTGATGATCTCATCCGGCACGAAGCAGCAAAAATAGCCGATGACTTTCTTGCCCGAATTGTGCAATTGCCTGGCGCGCTTGCCCCTTTCCGTATAGAGCTCTTGGAACTGCGCGATAGCTGTCATGATTCAGTTTCCCCTTTTGCTTTATGGACCCCTACGTTTTTAGAGACTCCAAGCGGCACGAGCCCCTTCTTCTGTGGCCTCGATGATTCTGCGCGGCTGAAGGGCATCGCCGATGATAAAGTGGCGAATCTTTCTGGCCTGCAAGATTTCTTTGAGCTCATTGTGAGGTTTAAGTCCGACTGCTATGATGACTTGGTCGACGGGGGAAAGGATTTGTTCTCTGCCCTCAATAAGAACCGTTACAGAAGATTCTTCAATTTTTTTTACAGTGGTGTTGAAAAGGAGCCGGCATCCGGCTTCTTTTAGCCGGGTGTGCAACATATAGCCGTGGGAGGTGATTTTGAGAACCGGCGAGTGTTTGAGGACTTCAACCAGGGTGACCTGCGCTCCTTTTGAGCACAAATAATCGGCTGTTTCCATCCCAATCAATCCGCCGCCAATGACTACCGCATTTTCCCCCGGCAGAACCGCTCCGCTGAGAACCTGCCAGGCATTAGAGACGAAGGAAAGGTCGCTTCCGGGAATGTCAGGTTTGATCTGTTCTCCTCCGCTGGCCAAAATTACCACTTCCGGATTCCCTTCGGAAATCATGCTTTCAGTTACTTCAATCCCTGTACGCACAGTGACTCCCATCTTTTTAACCTGGGCGGTAAGCCAGGAGGCCCAAACTCCATATTGGTCTTTAAAGGGCGCTTTACTGGCAAAGCGCAGTTGTCCACCTGTTTCTTCTTCCTTCTCGAAGAGGGTCACCTTATGCCCAAGGCGGGCGGCCTCATAGGCTGCAGTAAGGCCAGCAGGGCCAGCTCCCACGACCCATACCTTACGACGGACTTCAGCTGGCCCCTGGGGATAAATGATTTCCTGTCCGGTCTCAGGATTGAGGGCGCAGCGGATCTTGCCTTCCCCCAGGATCAAACGTTCGATGCATCCCTGATTGCAGGCGATACAGTTGCGGATATCTTCAGGATGGCCTTCCCGCGCTTTGATCAGAAAATCCGGATCAGTTAAGTGCTGGCGGCCGAAGGCCACAAGGTCAGCTTCCCCACGAGCGATCACTTCATTCGCCAGGAAAGGATCTGTGAATCGCCCAACGGCAATCACCGGAACGTCAACTGCCTCTTTTATTTTTTTGGCCCGCCAGACATTAAACCCGGGCTGATACTCAAAGGGGGCGCTGGTAATGCCGCCTGGACTCCCGTGCGTGCCCAGAGAGGCGTGCAGAATATCGGCTCCGGCTTTAACTAGATCGGAAAGGATGGGCCGGATATCATCAAATGTATAACCATCTTTAATGCACTCCTCAACAGAGAGGCGTAGGGAGATGGGGAAGTCTTCTCCTACCTTTCTGCGGACCTCCTGCAATACTTCGATGATGAAGCGGCTGCGGTTGATCAAACTACCGCCATATTCATCGTCACGTTTATTGGAGAGAGCAGATAAAAACTGGGTTAACAAGTAGCCGTGGGCACCATGCACTTCTACGGCGTCAAACCCCGCCTCCCGAGCCCGAGCCGCGGCGGCACCAAAGGCAGCGATGATCTCTTGAATCTCCTCGCAGGTGATCTCCCGCGGGGTCAGGCCAAAAACCAAAGACCGGATCGCTGAAGGAGCAATGGCTTTTCCCTCTTGCAGAAGATAAAGGCTTTCTCGCCCCGAATGATGGAGTTGTAAGGACACCTTGCTACCAGCAGCATGGACCGCATCTGCAATTTTTTTTAACCCAGGAATAAATAGGTCATCATAGGCCCCCAGCTCATTCCCTATGGCTGAACCGCTGGGATGGACTGAGGATATTTCGGTAATAATCAGGCCAGCCCCGCCTCTGGCCCGGCGCTTTATGTAAGCAAGGTTAGCTTCACTCACCGTGCCGTCCGGATTCCCGAGATTGGTCCCCATGGGAGGCATGACCACTCGATTAATCAGCTCCAGCGATTTTATCTTGATGGGTGAAAAAAGATTTGGCAACCGATTCATAGTTTCTCCTTTTTCGTCAAATTATTACATATTTAAGAAAGCAGGGCCAGGAGGGGGCAAAAAGCTTTGGGTCAGGTTTTTACTTTTGCTGTTTTTGGTTTCTCACTTTCTCGACAAACTCATTTACATCAATCCTTTCAATCCCATCAGCCTCCTTTTAGGAGGCTTCCTACAGTTTATCCATTTTAAAAACGTTGGTGAAAAGAGAAGGCTGCCTCTAATAATGTCATTCCTGCGAAAGCAGGAATCCAGAAACTTTTGAAATCACTGGACTCCCGCCGGAGTTTACCCCGTACTTGATACGGGGCGGGAGTGACAAATTGATAATTATAGAAGTTCCCAGAAATAATACTTTGCAGGAGACATGGGAAGGTGTAACTTAGGGGGCATCCATGAAAACCAAAGTAATTTGCATTTACCCCAACGTCCCCAAGTTCTCTTAACTATTGTCCAATCTCGTTCCTTTTCTTTTAGATTTTTGTCATTAAAGGGTTGACTTTTTACAAAGATTCTATAAAATAGGATTATTTCAAAACAGGGCGCTTAGTTCAGGGGGAGAACGCCTGCTTCACACGCAGGAAGTCGTAGGTTCAAATCCTACAGCGCCCACCATAACTTAGGCGCTAAAGGTATTGGGGATTGTTTCCAAATTGTTTCCATAAATCAAATTAACCCCGCATAATCCGTTGAGAATCTCTCCTGTCCTCCTTGCGTATTCCTGACTATCTTCATTTCTCGTTGAGGGTCTGAAGAATCCTTAGATAATCCTTTTGGCTTTCGTGAACCGTTGCTGTAATTAGATTTATAAAGGGTTTGTTATTCCCCCGGTTACTGGCCTTTAGACTATCTAAATACTCACGTCTCAAGATAGGGGGGATAATGGTTATTACGTATCCCTCTTGTAACAAAGCTAAATTCATCAAAAGTCTGGCTGTCCTCCCGTTACCATCAATGAAGGGGTGAATATTAACAAGCCCAAGATGAATTAATGCGGAATGTTCTACAGGGTGGTACTTTTTCCTTAGCAACGGGATTTTTCTTGTGAATTCATGCATGAGAGGTTTTATTTTGCTTGGTGGAGGAAACTTGATATCTGCTCCAGTAATTATTACAGGAACCTTCCGATAAACCCCTGCATTTTTTTTATCAATCCTGTAATAGAAAAGCTTGTGCATCTCTAATATATCCTCTTCCGCAATTACTTTGTTTTTGGAGAGCTTGTAGAGTTGGTCATAGGCTTCGCTGTGCCCCATGGCCTCGAGATGATCCTTTAGAGGTTTTCCCCCGATGGTCATACCCTCTTCCAAAACTATTTTGGTTTCTGTCTCTGTCAAAGAGTTCCCTTCAAGGGCATTACTGGAATAGGTTAGTCCAATTCGGTAATATTCTTTCAACTGCTTCAGTGCGTTACGGGAAAGGGGTCTAAATTTGTTTATCTCCCTTTGCAGGGCATCCACCTCTTTAATCGTACGGGTGTACATTTTTCACCTACTCCTTCTTTTTTGCTCGACAAACCGAACCTCATATCCGAGGTAGTCAAGAATTTTCTTGATCGTTTCCCATCGCGGATTAGCCCCCTCCTTTAGTGAGCGGAGAAGACTCTCCTGCGCTATTCCGAGATCCTTGGATACCCGATAACGAGAGATCCCTTTCCTCTTAATGATTTCTTTTATTTCTTTTCCGATCGACTCCATACATGATCTATGTATCATATGATGATCCATTTGTCAATCGTTTTCTTATGCTCACCCACCTTCATGTTATAAATGGGGGATGGGGTTAACTAATTTGAATAACTTGGCATGAGCGGTGATGCGCTTTAATTCTACTTAGTTAACGCCGTTATCCAAAGTACTAGCCTTGAAGGGTTAACGATATATTCGAAAAGGAAGCTTGTGAAAGAAGAAGGCCAGGATGTGTTTTACTTCCTGATTTCATCCAAGAGAGTCATTTGAGATCTTGTGAACGTCAAGCTGTAAATCAATACATGTCATAAATTACCCCCCTTTTATGTTGCAGACCCCCGACATGCGGGAGTGGGGAGATCAAAAAGGTGAAGAAGGACTGGAGAGGTGAGTACCAAAGCAAGCAGTGCTCTATGCCTTCCTTCTACGAGTGCTTAAACTGTGAGCAAAAGGTATACGAGGGAGAGGCCATGCGTAGAATTGAGGAGGAGTCTCCGGCATTCCGCAAGATGTATAGGAGGAAGGCGGCCTGACGGAGCCAATCACCACAGGCAAACCTGTCCGGCGCTTGGCTACTCAAGCCTGCGTGCTGAAACGCTTACTTGTTGCATGTGAGTCTGTCAGCCAGAGGAAGGCACTTCGGCGGGTAGTGAAGGGCGATTAAAATTTGTCCCTTTAAGTCCCTCCCCCTCCCGATGGGACAGAGTGTGGGTGGGGTTGAACATCCGAATTAGCCCCCTGTCACCTCCTGCAAAAAGATAACAGTTTAGCCAAATAAAGCTGCTATCTCCATTTTTAGCCTTATGAAAAACAAAGTTCAAAATTCCAAGAAACAAATACAAAGAATAATCATCAAATCCCCCTTTATCCCCCTTTTTCAAAGGGGGAAACTCTAATCTCCTCCCTTTATCAAAGGGAGGGTGGGAGGGATTTTGAAATGGCTAACCAGTTACGCAAAAAGCAATTTCTTACTATCTTTAACGCAGGATTTAGATTAATTATTGGCCTTCGAATTAGAAGATTTCGTTTGGAAATCAATAAAGAGTGGGAAACGTTCTTCTCTTTTCGAGGGAATTAATTTAGGCATTTTATGAAAATCTCTTCCACTTTTTTGTTGCCTTTTTTAAATAATATTTTCACGAAAAGCTATAACAATTTGAAAAGATTGCTGGTTTCTGGCGTTTTAGTAAATGGTAAATTTTTGGTATAAGAATTGCGTTGTAAATTGAACGGAAAGGTATATACATATCCCGGTAAAACCTAACCTTTCGTGAAGGGGGGATGAAAGCTGCGGGTTTTAAGGGAAAGATGGCCGAGCAACCAAAGGGTGAAACTTTGGTTAGTTCGGCTTTTTTGTTTAGGGATAAAAGGAGGCGATGTGTTATGCGTGTAAGAAAGGGGCAAACAGAAGCTTGAAGTGAGGTATGGAAATCTTACGAGACAACGGTTTTGTTTTCAAACAGAAAGGAGGAGTCATTATGGAAAAGACAAGGATAAAGACGATATGTGGTTTAGAGTTAAGAAAGATCTCATGTACTTTGAGGGCACTGATAATTGCGCAGGTGTTTCTTTTGGTTATTGGTGCACAGGCATGGGGAGACCATGATCATGAAAAGAAAGTGAACTGCAACAAGGGTGAGACGATCACTCATGCTCTGAAGGAATGTGACGGCAAGCCCATCACGATTCAGGTCAAGGGCACATGCAACGAGAACGTTACAATTGATAGGGATGATGTAACGCTCATCGCGCATCCATCGGGCGGGGCAATAAACGGTGTTGAACCGATTGACGCTACAATTATCATAATGGGCGATCGAACGGTGATCGATGGCCTGACTGTGACAGGTGGAGGGGCTGGAATCAGGGTCAGAGGAAATAATAATATGATCCGAAATTGCACTGTCCAGAATGTAGGTTGGAATGGTATACCTTTTCCTGATGGTAATGGAACTGTGGATAACTGCAAGATTCTGAACAGTGGCATGAATGGGGTATCGATTGGAGGTGGGGGAAGTGCTACGGTGACTAACAGTACGATTCAGAACAGTGGATATCATGGTGTCAACATTTCAGGTGGGGGAAGGGCTACAGTAACTAAAAGCACAATTTCCTCAAACACCCTCAGGGGCATCCTAGTCTATCAAGGTGGTAATGGCTATATAGATAACTGCACTATTCAGAACAATGGGGATGACGGTATCCTCATCGAGGCTGCCAATGCTACAGTTATTAAAAGCACGATTTCCTCAAACGGAAGCGCAGGCATCATAGTCAGTCGCGGCGGATCCGCAAAGATTGGCATGAATGGTGGCGGTGCAAACGATGGGAATACAATCAATAACAATCAAGGTAGCGGAATCTTCATTTCTTCAGGTGGCAGCGCATATATTCGCGGGAACACAATAGATGGAAACGGCACGGGTCCTAACGTTATACATGGCAGATCGGGTATCCTTGTAGCTGGAGCGACAGCTACCCTGTTTGGTGGCAATATAATTACCAACAACAAACATAACGGAATCCAAGCAGTAAGCTCCAGTGTCTTTATCGGCGTGGAAGGCTTCGTGCCAATTGAAAATGTGATTAGCGGGAATGACAACGGCGGTATTGTCGGGTTTTTAGGCTCATCGTTAGACATACGGTACGCCACAATCAATGGCAATAACGGCAACGGCGTAACCTTGGACCTCCGCTCGACCGCAATGATGATTGGGGATACCATAAGCAACAACACAGGCAACGGGATTCTACTGTCACGCGGGGGAGGCCTGTCGCTTCAAAATCCGGTCGTTACGGTCACAGGTAACACCTCATTCGGCCTCCAATGCAACGATGCCGAGTCCAGCTTTAGTGGCAACATAAATGGTATCTCAGGCAACTACCCGACTCACCCAGATTACCCCACAGAGGGGCAGGTGAGTTCGACTTGTACGGGGTTTTGATCGACTGCAACCATCCTCCATTGCTTAAAAGGCACTCATAATCTTCGGTAAGCAATGCACTTGACCTCGGTTTGAAGATCAGGAAGGGGACCGCGAGCGGTCCCCTTCCTCTGATCTAGGATCCACTGAAAACACTCTGAAGGAACTTAACGGCTTGGTCAAAAATTCCAGGTGCATTACTTTCCGGAGGGCCTGCTACGTTGAGTAGCCTGATTCTATTCATCTTTCCCCACTCTTTGACAGTCTTCGGGTCTTCTCCCATAGACAGGTCAACCACACAATACGGTTTCTTGTGTTTTTGTGCAAACTTTATTGTTAATGCCGTTCCTCCTTTTGGCAGTCCCCACATTAGAATGAGAGTCCCATCAGATTCTCTCACGTTCTTTTCAGTCCTTATCGGATAACGTGCAGAAGCGGTTTCCTGGAGTGGATAGCGTGTGTCAATCGGCCCATCTTCGGCTTTTCGTCCTTTTGGACACCATCCGCCACAAGGAATGTCCAGCCATAAAGCTACATCCAAAGCTGCCCGATCTACACCTGTTTGACCTCCGGAGATAATTTTCTCAATGTGAAAGGGGTTCTCCTTAAGGGCTCCTTCCAGTATCCTATCTTTTATCCTCATCTGCTATAAGTTTGGTGTAACCTTCTTTGACAATCTTGTTTTAACCTCGATGAGAGTCTATCAAATTGAGATGGATGGGTCAATAGAATCGCCAATTTTTTCGCCAATTTTTTCCTTGATTTTTCTTTTTAAATGTTATAATGTTCTTCAGATTATACTTCATAAATAATCTTTACGTTCTAACGAGTTACGATTCTTTTGTGGACGTTTCAGACTCAGCAGGTCATTGATTGAAATTCGGGAGCGTCCGCCATTTTTGGAAAGTGGAAAATGGTTTAAATAACGACCTTCCACATCCTACTGTCTGCCTTCGGAGAAAGAGATGTCAGGACATTCAAAATGGAGTACGATTAAACGGAAGAAAGGCGCGGCTGATTCCAAACGGGGGAAGCTCTTTACCAAGGCCATCAAGGAGATCATGGTTGCAGCCCGTTTCGGCGGCGGAGATATCAATGCCAATCCGAGGCTTCGAACAGCAGTGAACGAAGCCAAAGCCGAGAATATGCCAAAGGAAAATATTGAAAGGGCGATTAAGAAAGGAACTGGAGAACTGGAAGGCGTTAACTACGAAGAGCTGACCTACGAGGGTTATGGACCGGGCGGAGTAGCCATGATGTTGGAGGTGTTGACAGATAATAAGAATCGTACCGTAGCGGATGTAAGACACATCTTGTCAAAATATAATGGGAGCCTGGGTGAGGCGGGTTGCGTTTCATGGATGTTCGCGAAAAAGGGGTTGATTTCGATAGACAGAAGCGGTGTCGACGAAGACCGCTTGATCGAAGTGGCTTTGGATGCGGGAGCCCTCGATGTCAAGGACACAAGCAAAGAGTTTGATGTGACGACCAATCCTTCAAATTTCGAAGCGGTGAAGAAAGTAATCGATGAGGCTGGTTTTAAATCCAACTATGCTGAAGTAACCATGGTTCCTCAAAGCACCGTCCGTTTGACAGGAAAAGAGGCCGAGCAGATGCTGAAGATAATGGAGAGCCTCGAAGATTCTGATGACGTCCAGAAGGTTTATGCCAATTTCGATATTGCCGATGAGGAGATGGAACGACTCAGTGCATAGACGGTCCGGTTTGAGTCAGCTGAAAGCCACCACATTGTAAGGCGAAACTTTAGTGGGTGGCTTTTTTCACATCTGGCGAGGTTTTTCCTGTGAGGGCGATTGGAATCGATCCTGGTTTGGCCATGACGGGCTTTGGAGTGGTTGAAGCCCTTCCTCGAAGAGGAAGGGCTTGTGATTGGGGGGCCATCCGAACAGAAGCGAATTCTCCTATCCCCCTGCGCTTGAAAATCATCTATCAAGAATTGAAAGGCCTTCTGGAGAAGTGGAGGCCGAATCTTCTCGTCCTGGAAGAAGTTTTTGTCCTGAAACAATTTCCAAAGGCAGCCATCCAGCTAGGGGAGGTCAGAGGGGTGATCTACCTTGCTGCTCAAGAGATGGACATCCCTGTTGTCGAAGTGAGACCGACAGAGGTGAAGAGTGCATTGACCGGAAGTGGCCGGGCCGATAAAGAACAGATGAAAAAGGCGATTCGTCAAATCCTCAGGATCGAGACCCCTCTCAGTTCGAGCCATGCTGGCGATGCCCTTGCCTTGG
>Ga0299912_10003121_pt1 | contig 13609 bp, 7 predicted proteins | sample RVTome_2_FD_207667 | JGI IMG/M metagenome (GOLD analysis project Ga0299912, IMG submission 207667) | Soil microbial communities from uranium-contaminated site in the Upper Colorado River Basin, Wyoming, United States - RVT95D214 (version 2) ...
GTGCTTTCCCATTGCAGCGTCCGGCCAATACGCACGCGAAGGGCCTCCGACGCGCTGGGCTCCCCGTGGACGATGAAGGTCGCCTTCGGGGGGCGGCTGAAGCCTGACAGCCACCGGATGACCTCCTCCGCGTCGGCGTGCGCCGAGAGCATGGGCAGGTCCGCGACCTCCGCGCGCACGGGAATCCATTGCCCGAACATCTTCACCTCGCGCGCGCCCTCCAGCATGGCGCGGCCGCGGGTGCCGGCCGCCTGGAAGCCCGAGAACAGGATGGTGTTGCGGCGCTCGGGCGCGAAGGCCTTGATGTGGTGCAGGACCCGCCCGCCGGTCGCCATGCCGCTGGCGGAGATGATCACCTTGGGCATGGGGCTGGCGGTGATCGCCTTGGACTCCTCGACGTCGCGGACGTACTCGGCCACCCCGCAAACGGCGCGGCAGTCTGGCGGCGACAGTCGGATGTCCTCCATGTGCTTGCCGAGCAGCTCGCTGGCGTCGATGGACATGGGGCTGTCCAGATAGATCGGCACGAGGCCGAGCCGGCCGGCCTGTTTCAGCTTCCACAGGTGATAGAGCAGTTGCTGCGCGCGCCCGACCGCGAACGCGGGAATGATCACCGTGCCGCCGCGCTCCACGGTGCGCTCGACCACCTTGCCCAGCGCCTCGGTGGCGTTGCGTCGCCCGTGCAGGCGGTCGCCATAGGTGGACTCCACCACCACGTAGTCGGCCTCAGAGACCGGTTCCGGATCGACCATCACCGGATCGTTGTAGCGGCCGAGGTCGCCGGAAAAGACGATCGTCTTTCCCTTCCAATCGACCTGCACGGTCGCGGCCCCCAGGATGTGCCCGGCCCAGCGGAAGGTGGCCGTCGCCCCGCCGGGCAGGGCGACCGGCTTGTGCGCCTCGACGGGCGAGAACTGCTTCAGAGCTCGCTCGGCGTCGCGGACGGTGTAGAGCGGCAGGGCGGGGTGGTGCTTGGAGAAGCCCTTGCGGTTGGCGTACTCGGCGTCCTTCTCCTGCAGGTGGCCGGCGTCCCTCAGGATCAGGCGGGCCACGTCCATGGTCGCGTCGGTGCAGAAGATCGGGCCGTGAAAGCCCTCCCGCACCAGCCGGGGCAGGTAGCCGCAGTGGTCGAGGTGCGCATGGGTGAGCAGCACCGCGTCGATGCTCGCCGGATCGACGGGCAGCGGCTTCCAGTTCAGCAGGCGCAGGGACTTCAGCCCCTGGAAAAGGCCGCAGTCCACCAGCAGCTTATGTCGCCCCGATTCCAGCAGGTGCTTGGAGCCGGTCACCGTGCCGGCGCCGCCCAGGGACGTCAGGGTCAACATGCGAGAGCCTCTTGGTCCCGGCGAGGGGAACGCCGTCAGCCCCATCTAGAGGGATTCTGCATGACGTCTTGGGTCGCCGCCGGCCTTCAGCGGGGCTCAGCCGAGTCCATGGGGTCGCTGACCCCGATCGGCGCCGCCAAGCTTCGCCGTTTCCTCGGCGATCATGTCCTGCAGCTGCCGCCGCTTGGACGGGTCTAGCTCATGCTCAAGCAGGTCGGAAAAATGTTCGATGTTCTGTCGAGCGATGAAATACTGCATTGCAATATCGTCCCGCATCGTTCTGCCCCGGCGATGGCGGTCACGGGCAGCTAACGCGCCCGCACACGTTTAACTGGCAGTTTTGGAATTATGCCCGATACACGTGAATCGGCGCGAGGGTCGGAATATACCTATGTGCGCCTCAGCAACGGTCGCCACGTGTTCTGCTTTGGACTTGACGCGTCGCGGGCAAAGCCGACCATAATCCGGTCGAATGCGGGCCTTCGCAGTCGCCCAGCGACTCGGTCCGATCGACGTCGCCCAGAGAGGTGTGGTTGGTAAATAACAATCAAAGCTTGCATAGTCTCGCCCCGCCGCGTCAGACTTGCGCCCCGGGCCTCGTTCGGAGGAGAGCCACTGTGACGCGTGGTCTAGCACTGCGTAGCCCGCGTCAGCACCGCCAGCGCCCTGGCGCCTCTGAAAGGGGCACTGTCGCGGACGGCGACGTCGGAATTCCCGTGGTCGCGATCGGCGCGTCCGCGGGCGGACTCGATGCGCTTCGCACGCTGCTGGCGGGGCTTCCCGCCAAGAGCGGCATGGCGTTCATCCTGGTCCAGCACCTCGACCCCACCTATCCGAGCATGATGGTCGAGCTGCTCTCCCGCCATGTGGGGATGACCATCGTCGAGGCGGTCGAAGGCGCACGGCTCGCGCCCGACAAGGTCTATGTCATCCCGCCCGGCCGCTATCTCGCGGTGCGCAACGGCGCGATTCGTCTCTCGCGCGGTCCCGGCGGCCCGACCGTGCGGATGCCGTTTGACTTCCTCCTGCAATCGATGGCCGAAGAGCTTGGCGAACGCGCCGTCTGCATCATTCTTTCGGGAACCGCCACCGACGGCAGCGTCGGGGCGAAGGCCGTCAAGGCAGCGGGCGGTCTCGTCATCGCCCAGGAACCGGACGAGGCGGAGTATGACGGGATGCCCCGCAGCGCCATCGCGGCCGGCGCCGTCGATCTCGTGCTCCCGCTGGCGAGGATTCCGCAGGCCCTCGCGAGGTATGGCGGATACCGATATCTTCAGTCCCCTGACGACGACTCGGTGGGCGCGATGGGTGATTCCTATGCTCAGATCATTGATCTGCTGCGCAAGCGGACCGCGCATGACTTCGCGCTCTACAAGGAAGGCACGCTGAGGCGCCGGATCGAGCGGCGCATGGCCTTGAACGGCGTTGAAGACGGCGCACGCTACCTCGAACTTCTTACCCGGGACTCGGCTGAACTCCAGCGCCTCGGGGACGATCTGCTCATCAATGTCACGCGCTTCTTCCGCGACAAGAAAGCCTTCGACCTGCTGGAGGAGAAGGTCGTTCCCGAACTCGTGCGGGCGCATCCGCCAGACCAGCCGATCCGGGTCTGGGCGCCGGGCTGCAGCACCGGCGAGGAAGCCTATTCCATCGCCATGATCCTGCTTGAGCAGATCGCGGCGTCGCGCCGGAACCTCAAGCTGCAGATCTTCGCCACGGACGTGGACGCCGACGCCATCGCCTTCGCTCGCGAAGGCCTCTATCCGACGACGATCGAGGCCGATGTGTCGCCCGAGCGGCTGGCGCGGTTCTTCCGCAAGGACGACGCAAGATATCGAGCCTCGATCGAGCTTCGGGCGCCGATCGTGTTCTCCGTCCACGATCTGGTGGCCGATGCGCCGTTCTCGCGTCAGGACCTCATCGCCTGCCGCAACCTGCTCATCTACCTGCGGCCCGAGGTTCAGCAGAAGGTCATTTCCCTGTTCCATTTCGCGCTGCGCGAGGGCGGTGTTTTGTTCCTCGGCGGGTCGGAGACGGTGGGCGCCCATGGCGACCGCTTCGAGCCGATCTCCAAGACGCAGCGAATCTTTCGGCATATCGGCCGCAGCCGGCCGGGCGACGTCGAGCTGCCCCTGGGCCGTGGCGAGGTCGCGCGATCGCTGTGGCTCAGGCCTTCGCGAGCGGCCGTGAAGCCGCCCGTGAGCGTGGGCGATCTCGCCCAGCGCCTGCTGCTCGACAGCTATGCTCCGGCGTCGGTCCTCATCGGCCGACGGCATCAAGCGCTCTACTACTATGGCCCGACAGATCTCTATTTGAAGACGCCGTCGGGGGAGGCCAGCCTGGACGTGCTGGCGTCGGCGCGCGAGGGGCTGCGCCCGGCGATCAGGGTGGCGATCGAACAGGCGGCCCAAGGGCAAGAACGGCGCACCGTCGCCGGACGGGTGAAGCGCAATGGCGAGTCCGTCGCGGTGAGCGTCAGCGCCTTGCCGGTCACGAGCGTCGGCGAGGACCTGGTTCTGCTCAGTTTCGTGGACACGCCGAAAGCGACGCGGAAGACCGAAGCGGACACCGCGCCGCCTGCCGACGCCCCGCGGGTCGCCCACCTTGAGGAAGAGCTCGACGCCACGCGCAAGGATCTGGAGAACGCAATCCGCGACCGAGAGATCGCCGAAGAAGAGATCAGGGCGATCAACGAAGAGGCCATGTCCGTCAACGAGGAGTTCCAGACCACCAACGAGGAACTGGAAACCTCTCAAGAGGAACTTCAGTCTCTCAATGCAGAACTCAATGCGCTCAACAACCAGCTTCAGGAGACCGTTGAGCAGCACAGGGCGACCGCCGACGATCTGCAGAACATCCTGAACAGCTCAGACTTGGCGACGATATTCCTCGATGAGAAGCTCAACATCCGCTTCTATACGCCGGCGGCGAAGGCGCTGTTCAGCGTGATCGCCACCGACGTCGGTCGGCCGCTCGCTGACCTGGCGCGCCACTTCGCCAACCCAAGCCTGCTCAGCGACGCCCGCACGGTGCTCGCGAACCTTGTGCCCGTCACGCGCGAAGTCGAGGGCGAGAATTCGGCCTGGTACAACTGCCGAACCCTGCCCTATCGGACGAAGGACAACCGTATCGAGGGGGTGGTGATCACCTTCGCCGACATCACCGCGCGCAAACGCACCGAGGCCGTGGCGGTCGCGGCCGAGATGCAGGCCCAGCATGCGAACCTGGGCAAGTCCAGATTCCTGGCCGCCGCCAGCCACGACCTGCGTCAGCCGCTGCAGACGCTCAGCCTGCTGCAAGGGCTATTGGCGAAGACGCTCAAGGACAAGGACGCCCTGCAGCTGGTCGCCCGCGGCGACGCGGTGCTGATGGCCATGTCGGGCATGCTGAACACGCTGCTCGACATCAATCAGCTGGAAGCGGGCGTGGTGCTTCCCGAATTCGTCGATTTTCCGATCAACAACTTGCTTGACGCGCTCGAAGCGGAATTCGCCTTCCCCGCGAGGGCCAAGGGGCTCAACTGGCGGGTGCTTCCCTGCCGGTTGATGGTCCGCAGCGATCCTCGCCTGCTCGGTCAGATGGTCCGCAACCTCGTGTCCAACGCCGTGAAATATACACCCGACGGCGGTCTCGTGCTCGGCTGCCGGCGGCGCGCGGACAAGCTGCGGATCGAGGTCTGGGACACCGGCCTCGGGATTCCCGCGGGACAGCTTCGCGCGATCTTCGAGGAGTTCCATCAGGTCGACAATCCGGCCCGCAAACCGGGCAGAGGCCTCGGCCTGGGCCTGGCCATAGTGCAGAGGCTGGCGGAATTGCTGGGGGTCTCGGTTGACGTCCAGTCCCGCGAGGGCGACGGTTCGGTCTTCTCTGTCGAGGTCCCGCTTTCGCCGCCAGGGGCGCGCCCCGCCCCGATCGTTGTTGAAGCTGGCGCCGACGCGTTGGCCGCCGTGCGCGGCTCGATCCTGATCGTGGAGGACGACGCGGCCCTACGCGACTCTCTGGATCTCTTCTTCCGCGCGGACGGCCACCGGGTCTCCGTCGCGGCCGATGGCGACGAGGCGATCCGGCTGGTCGAGCGTGGAGGCCTGCGACCCGACTTCGCCATCGTCGACTACAACCTGCCGAGGGAGCGGACGGGACTCCAGGTCCTGGCGCGCCTATGCGAGGTGCTGGGCCATGGACTGCCGGCGCTCATCCTGACCGGCGACATCTCCACCGAGACCCTCAGGGACATCGCGGCGCAGGGCTACGAGCAGCGCACCAAGCCGGTTGCGGCCGAGGACCTGAAGCGCCTCATCGCGCGCCTGTTGTCGGGACGTGCGCCGCCGGCGGCGCGGGCGAAGCCATCGGCGCCGGTGGCCGACGCGGCCGAGGGACCCGTCATCTTCCTGATCGACGACGATCACGCCGTGCGCGAGGCGATGCGCGACCTCTTGAGAGCGAACGGCCGCCGGGTCGAGGACTACGCCGGCGCCGAAGCCTTCCTCGAAGCCTATCGCTCGGGCGACGAGGGGGTTCTGCTGGTGGACGCCGTGATGCCCGGCATGGACGGGTTTGCGCTGCTGGGTCGCCTGGCGGCCGACGGCCATCCGCCGCCGGCGATCGTGATCACCGGCAATGGCGACGTGAGTACGGCGGTTCGCGCGCTGCGCGCGGGGGCGGCGGACTTCATCGAAAAGCCCGTCAGCGAGACGGAGCTGCTCGCCAGCATCGACCACGCCTTGGAGCAGCTGCACAGGTCGACCTCGCTGTCTCCGTCTCACGCGGAGGCGACGAAGCGCCTGGCCAAGCTCACGGCGCGCCAGCGCCTGGTCCTTGAGGCGATCCTCGCCGGACAGCCCAATAAGAACATCGCCGCCGACCTCGGCATCAGTCAGCGCACGGTGGAGGCCCATCGCGCCGCCATCATGCACAAGACCGGCTGCAGGTCGCTTTCAGAGCTGGTCCGGGTGGCGCTCGCCGCGACCTGACCGCGCCTGGGGTTCGCTGGAAGGCCGCACCGACTTGCCTCGGCGGTTTTCTTTCCCATCAGCGCCGACGCGCACCGGCATCTTGCGCCTGCTGGAGAGCGCCTCCTTCGTGGCGGCTTCAAGCTGCTGTTCGGCGTGCAGTCGCATGGATGCGGCCCGCGCCACGCCGAGCGCGGCCTGGAGTTCGCCCTGGGTCGAGGAGCCGGTCCCCCGCTTTCGGTCGCCAGCGCGCATCAGAACGCTCCGTTCGTAGGGCCCCAACTCGCCCGAAGCTTCAAGCCGCAGCTCCGCGCGCAGGCGCATGGCGGCGGCCAGCGCCACGCCAAGAGCGGCCAGGAGGTCGTCCTGGGTCGAGCTGTCGGTCCCCGGAATCTGGGCCGCGGCGCGGGACGCATTGGCGAGTATCGACGGCAGATACTCCGCGTAGTCCTCCAATTCACGGTCGTTCATGGACGTCCACCTTCCCGAAAACGTCATGGCCGCCGCGGGACTGCCGCGGGCCGACGGTCAACGCGACCGAGAGCAGCCGTTCGTGCGCGGAACCCACCCGGGCGAGCAGAATCGGTGACAAGGCAGGGCGCGGCGGTTGGAATCACTTGCAACAAATCTAATTCGCCCGGGCGTCGCGCGTTGAGCCTCGGAAAACACCTAGCTAACGGCGTCGAAGCCTGAGCTATGCGACCGTCACCGACGGAAGCCTGCGCCAGGCCTGTTCGCGGTGCGGTCGCCCAGGCTGAATCGGGACTACGAAATTTGGACCAGTTTGCGCGCAAACCCACACGAGACGCGAGATTTGGCTCCCCGGGCAGGACTCGAACCTGCGACAAGTCGGTTAACAGCCGACTGCTCTACCAACTGAGCTACCGGGGATTGGCTTCGCCAGAGCGGCGCCTATACGCCGTGGGCGGCCCGGGTGCAAGATTTCGGCTCGGCGTCCGCGCCGGCCGTTCCGCGCAAAAAAAGCCCGGCACGAGGCCGGGCTGAATTGAGTTGGTGATGGTGGGGTGTCTTCGGAGAAGACTCCATTAACCTGCGCCCACTTGGTTAAGAACGCCTTAACGACGCGCTCGGCGCGGCAGGAGTTGGGAAGGATTGGATGGCGACTTTCGTACTCGTACACGGCGCCTGGCACGGCGGCTGGTGCTGGCGGCGCGTGGCGGACCGGCTGACAACCAAAGGGCACAGGGTGTTCGCCCCGACGCTCACGGGCCTGGCGGATCGGTCCCACATGAACAGCCCGAGGATCAACCTCGACACCCACGTGCGGGACGTTCTGGGCGTGCTGAAGTGGGAGGCGCTGAGGGACGTGGTGCTGGTCGGCCACTCCTACGCGGGCATGGTGATCTCCGCCGTGGCCGAGAAGGCGGCGCCAGGCGCCATCGGCTCGATCGTGTTCCTGGACGCCTTCCTGCCGGAGGACCGCAAGGCGCTGTTCGACTATACCTCCGGCCCGGACGGCGAGCCCGACCCGAGGGCGGCCGAGGGCGAGAGCATGATCCCGCCGATCCCGGCGGAGGTGTTCAACGTGAACCTGGCCGACCGCGCCTGGGTGGACGCCCAGTGCACCCCCCAGTCGCAGCGCTGCTTCTCCCAGCGGGTGCGCCTGACCGGCGCGCGCGAGGCCATCGCCAAGAAGACCTACATCCTCGCCACCGGCTATCCGGGCCTGGGCTTTCTTGCCTTCGCCGAGCGGGTGAAGGCCGATCCGAGCTGGCGCTACTACGAAGTGGACTGCGGCCACGACGTCATGCTCGACGCGCCCGAGCGCCTGACGGAGATCCTGGAAGAGGTCGCCTGAGGGCGCGCCCAAGGCTGTCGCGGGAAATTGGAGGCCTGGCCGAGAATCGAACTCGGGTGCGCGGATTTGCAGTCCGCTGCGTAACCACTCCGCCACCAGGCCGTAGGGCGTCTTATGGGGGCGGATGGCTAACAGAAGCTCTGCATCGCGGCAATCGGCCCTGGAGCGTCGTGGCCAGATCGCGCGAGATTGCGCCGGGGCGAGGGGCGGCCCTATAAGCGCCACGCCGCGCGACTCCTCCGCGCGGCTCTTGCGAGTTTGCCGATGAGCTTCGATTTCGCCGCGGCCCGCGCCGCCATGGTCGAGAGCCAGGTCCGCGTCAGCGACGTGACCGATGTGGCCATCCAGGACGCCATGCGCGTGGTCCCGCGCGAGGCCCTGTGCCCGGCCGACTGGCGCACGCTCGCCTACGCCGACGTGGAGATCCCGCTGAAGGGCGGGCTCTATCTGATGCGCCCGCGCGAGGCAGCCAAGCTGCTGCAGACGTTGCGCCCGCGCGCCGGCGAGACGGCCCTGGCCATCGCGGCACCCTATGCGGCGGCAGTGCTTCAGGCCATCGGCCTTCAGGTGGACCGGCTGGACAAGGGCGACCTGAAAACGCCCAAGGGCGACGGCTATGACGTGATCGTGTGCGAGGGCGCCGTGCCGTCCGCGCCGGCGGGGTGGCTCGCCGCCCTGGCCGAGGGCGGGCGCCTGGCCGTGGTGGAGCGCTCCGGCCCCATGGGTCAGGCGAAGCTCTATCTGAAGTCCGGCGGCGGCGTGGGCGTGCGCGAGGTGTTCGACGCGGCGCCGCCGATGCTGCCGGGTTTCGAGCCGGCGCCGCAGTTCGCGTTCTGAGGGCGCCGCGTCGTGCGCCTTTCCCTTGGCGTGAGGCGTGACAAAAGCTTAACTGGCCACGGGCGCGCCGCGCGCCTTACACGCGTCACGATCTCCGCCCATACGCCGGCGGAAGACGAGGGGTTCAAAGCTTGATGCCGAGGGGTCTCGCAGCCGGCTTGAGGATCGCCGCCGCCGTATCCGTGCTGGCGGCCGCGGCGGGCGTGGCGCGCGCCGAGTCGCTCGCCGACGCCGTGGCCCTCGCCTACCAGACCAATCCCACCTTGCAGTCCCAGCGCGCGCAGCTGCGCATCACCGACGAGGGCTATGTGCAGGCCCGGGCCGGCTATCGTCCCACGGCCAACGCCACGGCCAACGGCGGCTGGCAGTGGACGCACCTGGGCTCGGGCAGGTGCAGCGTGTTCGACTGCCGGACCGAGACCAACAACTTCTCGGCCAATCTCACGGTCAGCCAGCCGTTGTTCACCAGCGGGCGCGCCTCGGCGCGGGTGCGCGGGGCGGAGGCCGACGTGCTGGCCGGCCGCGAGCAACTGCGCCAGACCGAGAACCAGGTGATGCTCCAGGTCGTCCAGGCCTATGTGGACGTGCGGCGCGACGAGCAGAGCCTGCGGATCCGCCGCGACAACGTCGCCGTGCTCCAGCGCCAGGTGGACGAGGCCCGCGCCCGCTTCGAGGTGGGCGAGATCACCCGCACCGACGTGGCCCAGTCCGAGGCCCAGCTGGCCCAGGCCCAGTCCCAGCTCGCCGCCGCCCAGGCCCAGCTCGGCGTCAGCCGCGCCAACTACGCCGCCATCGTAGGCCAGAACCCCGCGACGCTCGATCCGGAGCCCGCGTTCCAGGTGTTCCCGACCACGGTGGAGCAGGCCTTCGACACGGCGATGCAGAACAGCCCCGCCGTCCGCGCCGCCGACTACGGCGAGCAATCCGCCGACGCCGCCCTGGCCGAGGCCCGCGCTCAGCGGCTGCCCAACGTCGCGCTCCAGGGCCAGATGGGCTACAACCAGCCGTTCCGGCCCTGGGACAGCACCTTGAGTACGCACAGCTATTCGGCCGGGATCACGGTCTCCCAGCCGCTGTTCGCCGGCGGGGCCCTGGCCTCCCAGGCGCGTCAGGCGGTGGAGCGACGGAACATCTTTCGCATCCAGTACGAACAGGCGCGCCGCTCGGCCACCCAGGAGATATCCCAGGACTGGAACAGGCTCCTGGCCGCGCGCTCGGCCATCGTGGCGGGGCAGGAACAGGTGCGCGCCGCGCGCGTGGCCTTCGACGGCGCCCGCGCCGAGCAGCAGGTCGGCCTGCGCACCACGCTGGAGGTGCTCACCGCCCAGCAGGTGCTGCGGGATGCTGAGCTGTCGCTGGTGAACGCGCGCCATGACGAATACGTGGCCTCCGCCTCGGTGCTGGGGGTTATGGGCCTGCTCGAAGCGCGCACCTTGGCGCCGGGCCTGACGGTGGAACCGGGCGGCCACAGCTTTGGCGAGCTTAGGCGCGCGCCGGGCTATGTGCCGGGCGTCGAGGACGTGGTGGGCGCGGTGGATTCGATCGTCGCGCCGCATATCGAACGGGCGCCGCCGCCCGTGGACGCCCCGATCTCCACCGACCGCTGAGTCGCCTGTCAGGCGTAAATTGCAGGACGCGGCCCGTCGGCTTAGGCTAAGGGCTCGTCATCCGATTCTGCCGACGGGGCCCCCCATGTCCGAACCGAACCAGGAACCGACCATGGAGGAAATCCTTGCCTCCATCCGGCGGATCATTTCCGAGGACGACGCCCCGGCCGCCGAAGGTGCGGCAGAGGCCGGCGAGCCCGCGGCCGAGGAGCCCGTGGCGCTGGCGCCCTTGGAGCCCCAGCCCGCCCTGGAGCCCGAGGCATTGAAGCCTGAGCTTCCAGAGCCCCCGGCGCCCGCCGGCTCCGACGACGAGGTGCTGGAGCTGACCGAGAAGGTGGCGGAGCCCATCGCCGCAGAGCCGGAGGTCGAGACCCACGGAGACCTCGACGTCTACGCCTCGCCCGAGCCGGAGCCCGTGGTCGCCGCCGCCCCGGCCTGGAAGCCGGCGGACGAGGAGCCGCTGCTCGGCCAGGGCGCGGCCCAGACCGCCGCCTCGGCCTTCGGTTCGCTAGCCCAGCGTATCGCCATGCCCGCCGGCGGCCGCACCTTGGAAGACGTGACGCGCGAGCTGCTGCGTCCGCTGCTCAAGGCGTGGCTGGACGAGCACCTGCCCGGCATCGTCCAGGCCAAGGTCGAGGAAGAAGTCGAGCGCATCGCCCGCGGCCGAGTACGGTAGGCTGAAATAGCGCGGGCCAACCCGCGCCGGCCGCTTCGCGATCTAGATCACCCCTGATAGAGAGCCGGCGGCGCCGCTCCCCGCGCGCCGTGCAAAGCCATGCTCGACAAGACCTTCGATCCCAAGTCCGTTGAACCGCGCCTGTACGCCCGCTGGGAGGCGTCCGGCGCCTTTGCGCCCACGGACGACCCGGCGGCCGAGCCGTTCTGCATCGTCATCCCGCCGCCCAACGTCACGGGCTCGCTGCACGTCGGCCACGCGCTGAACAACACCCTGCAGGACGTGCTGACCCGCTTCGAGCGGATGCGGGGCAAGGCCGCCCTGTGGCTGCCAGGGACCGACCACGCGGGCATCGCCACCCAGATGGTGGTGGAGCGCCAGCTCGCCGCCGCCGGAAACATCGGCCGGCGCGACATGGGCCGCGAGGCGTTCGTGCAGAAGGTCTGGGAGTGGAAGGCCGAGTCCGGCGGGACGATCATCAACCAGCTGAAGCGCCTGGGCGCCTCGTGCGACTGGAGCCGTGAGCGCTTCACCCTGGACGAAGGGCTGTCGGCCGCCGTGCGCAAGGTGTTCGTGAGCCTGCACCGCGAGGGCCTGATCTATCGCGACAAGCGGCTGGTGAACTGGCACCCGGAGCTGCAGACCGCGATCTCCGACCTCGAGGTCGAGAACGTCGAAGTCAATGGCCACATGTGGCGCTTCCGCTATCCCCTGGCGGACGGCGTGACCTACCGGTATCCCGTCGCGTTCGGCGAGGACGGCGCACCCACCGAGTGGGAGACCCGCGACTACATCGTGGTCGCCACCACCCGGCCGGAGACCATGCTGGGCGATACGGCCGTCGCGGTGAACCCTGAGGATGAGCGCTACAAGTCCCTGATCGGCAAGCAGGTCATACTGCCGCTGGCCGACCGGCTGATCCCCATCATCGGTGACGAGTACGCAGATCCGGACAAGGGCACCGGCGCGGTGAAGATCACCCCGGCGCATGACTTCAACGACTTCCAGGTGGGCAAGCGGCACGACCTGCCGGCCCTCAACGTCTTCACGCCCGAAGCGCGGATGAACGACGCGGTCCCCGAGGCCTACCGGGGCCTGGACCGCTTCGAGGCGCGCAAGCAGGTGGTGGCCGACCTGGAGGCGCTCGGCCTGCTGGACGGCGTCGAGAACCACAAGCTGATGCTGCCCTATGACGAGAAGTCCAAGGCGGTGGTGATCGAGCCCTATCTCACCGACCAGTGGTACGTGGACGCCGCGACGCTCGCCAAGCCGGCCATCGCGGCGGTGGAGGACGGCCGCACCACCCTCCAGCCGAAGAACTGGGAGAAGACCTACTTCGAGTGGATGCGGAACATCGAGCCCTGGTGCATCAGCCGCCAGCTCTGGTGGGGCCACCGGATTCCGGTTTGGTACGGGCCGGACGGCGGCGTGTTCGTCGAGGAGACCGAGGAGGCCGCCCGCGCCGCCGCCCTCAAGCACTACGGCCGCGAGGAGCCCCTGAGCCAGGACGACGACGTGCTCGACACCTGGTTCTCCTCAGCCCTGTGGGCGTTCTCCACCCTCGGCTGGCCGGACCGGATGGACGAGGTCAAGCGCTTCTACCCGACCTCGATCCTGATCACGGCGGGCGATATCATCTTCTTCTGGGTGGCCCGGATGATGATGATGGGCCTGCACTTCATGGGCGACGTCCCCTTCCGCCAGGTGTTCCTGAACGCCCTCGTCCTCGACGAGAAGGGGCAGAAGATGTCCAAGGTGAAGGGCAACGTCATCGACCCCCTGGAGCTGATCGACGCCTATGGCGCGGACGCCCTGCGCTTCACCATGACGGCCATCACCGGCCAGACGCGCCACATCAGATTGTCCAAGCAGCGCGTTGAAGGTTATCGGAATTTCGGCACCAAGCTGTGGAACGCCGCGCGCTTCTGCCAGATGAACGAGTGCCGCCGCGACCCCGCCTTCGACCCCGCCTCGGCGCGCCTGCCGGTCAACCGCTGGATCCGCGGCCAGACCGTCCGCGCCGCCGCCGAAATGACCGCCGCCCTTGAGGCCCGCGCCTTCGACGAGGCCGCCGGCGTGGTCTACCGCTTCGTCTGGAACGTGGTCTGCGACTGGTACGTCGAACTCGCCAAGCCCGTCCTCAACGGCCCGGACGGCGACGCCAAGGCCGAGACCCGCGCCATGGCCGCCTGGGTGCTGGATCAAGCGCTGAAGCTGCTGCACCCGATCATGCCCTTCATCACCGAGGAGCTGTGGGAGAAGCTCGGCGGGGAGGGGATGCTGATCACCGCCCGCTGGCCCGACCTGCCTCAATCCTACATCGACGCAGAAGCCGACGCCGAGATCGAACTGGTCACCGGCGCGGTGGGCGAAGGCCGCTCGGTGCGCTCGGAGTT